>SDBT01015636.1_pt1 | contig 12052 bp, 11 predicted proteins | sample 2277101 | NCBI WGS metagenome assembly SDBT01 (sample SAMN10404973, study PRJNA504765) | marine sediment metagenome | isolation source: marine sediment core GS10_PC15, 103 cmbsf | place: Arctic Ocean: Southern Knipovich Ridge | collected 2010
GAGTGGTCGCAGCTAAAGGTGATTTCTGTATTTTGCTTATATAATCCGGCCTCTACGATTTTCACATCACTGATGGAATTAACTTCCAGATTCTTTCGAAGTAATTCGAGTGCTTTCTTATCCGGCTCAAAAATTGTTACTTTTGCATCAGGATATTTTTGTTTCACAAACAGCGTAAACAACCCGATATACCCGCCGCCATCTATGACAACCGGTTTATGAGTTTTTGAGTCAAAGTCGTAGATGCGACGTAAAAAAATATCCTTTGCCGACAAGTAAAATGACAGGAGGTCATGGCAATATATGGTTAGCCCGTTGAATTTAACTTTCCAGTTTCCAAATCGTTTTTGGTGAGCGCGAGCCTTGATGTTCTCAAGATTGCTGTCCGCTGCAATTACGTCTATATTTGTCTGTGTTTGGGCGGTTTGGATTGATTTGATTGATTTTTTTGTACCAATGTCGAGGAAAGGAGCACCAGTCAAAATGTAATCGCATAAATTATCGATAATCCGGTTTCGTCCCGGAGCAAAAGCATCAAGTTCCGGCGGTTCGAACTTTCCTGTTTCTCCATCTATATATGGAAAAGGGAAGATTCTTCGGAATCGAACAATGTGAGCAAAGCGTTCAGCTGAATTTATTTGTTCAGGAGTTAAATTGTTGTCAAAAGTCTTATTGTCAAGCAGTTCGTAGATATGTTCAGGTGACTTTAAGTCCACAGTAAAACCCTTACCGGAATAATACGGCCTGGTAGCTACCCATGGACGTTTGCCGCGTAAGGCAAATTCGATACCTATAGTCGAACTGTAAACCATTATAACATCCGACATATCGCCTAAGGCATAACTTGAGATTGGGCTGCTGCCGTCAACTAATTTTACATTTTCAGGCAAATCATGGCATCTCTTACGAATTTCATTACATATAGGTGTATTGGTTGTGTATTGTTGGGGTAATTTGTGCTCAGCAGGATGGGCACGTATCACAAATTCAATATCCGGGTATTTTCCTGCATGTGATGCTACGGAAAAGACCCATTCATACATATCTTTAAAAATATAGTCAATTCCGACCGAGCTGCTATCCCAGGTTACATTTGTAAATAAGGAAACAATCGGTGAGCCGTGTCGCAGTTTAAGAATATTTCTGATATTGTCCGCGTTTTCTTCCGTCGTCTGATCATAATAAGGATAAGGTGTTAATTTACCCTCTTTCCAAAGCTGGAAGTGTTCTCTGATTTGACGGCGGTCCTTTTCGCTGAAAGGCTTTTTGCATTCATCGTCCCATACAGGGTCTATTCGCTGCTCATGTGCAATGTCATTTATGGCATAAATAACTCCTGACGGGACCAGATTGAAATCTTCCCAGGTGGCAAAATCAATACCTTTTTCTTTTGCCAGGTAAATAAACGGCGCCCATTGCAGGAATTTTCCATTGGTTGAAATGATCATATCCGGTTTAAAGTGGTTAAATACCCGCTCTTTTCCAATTGTAAGCAACAGGCTTGAGTTAAGGATTCGTCGAAATACCTTTTCTGTTTCTCCTGCAATCTCAAAGGGATATCCCTGGAAGTACTGAAAGAGATTCATCCTGGCAAGCTTTCCCACCGGCACACCACTAATTTGTAGATCAAGTAGTTCCTGAACGGTTTTTTCATTCGCGATACCGTCGGCTGTGTTCAAATCGTCTTGTGTCAGAGTTTCTTTGAGTACGTAATAAGGCAATTTGTATGAGCTGAAGTCCGCGGTCAGTCTTTGAAGGCACACATCACAGTTTGGTCGCTTGGCATTAGTTCTTTGCTGCTCACAATAAGCCTCCAGGCCTCCGCAAGCAACCATTGCTACCTCGTGGCCACGGGCTTTCAATGCCATTGCCACCGAATAGTCAATGGGGCTAAAAGGCCAAAGAAACTGAGTATTAAATAAAAAACGCTTTGGTGTTTCAGAACCAGGTGAGTTCATATATTTGCATCCTTTCATCTCCTGTAACATAAAAGCTCATTACTGAAGTTCTTTTTCCGGAAGCAATATTTTTCTTCCCAGCATTGACGAATTTTCCTGTAGATTTTCAGGTTATGGATTTTTTTGCCGATGAAGAAATTCTTCCTTTCCTTTGAGAAACTGGTTTTAAACTTAAATAATGTGTCAGTTGACAAATTGGAATTTCCACCCCCAAAGTGAAAGATTCCACAGCCTGCCTCAATGGCATACTTTATTGCTGCGTCAATGGCATAGTTATTTGCGCCCAGGTTAGGTGTATCCGGCTCCCTTGCCGAGAGGTGATAGTGTGCATAGTTCGCATAAAACAATAATAAAACGGCGCTTATTACTTTATCTTCATGCAAAACTTCCATCAGGCATTGATGGTTTCCCAGAAGGGCAGCCAAATTATGAAAATAATCTTCGGAGAAAAAGTAATATGAATCGGCTTGAACTTTCTGCATTGTTGCTGTGTATAATTCACAGAATTTCGAATAGGCCGGTCCTTCAGTTGATAATCTTATTTTAAAATCGTTTTTGACGGCCTTTCTGATCATATTACGATTTCGGGAGTCATAGCATTTCTCCCAAATATAATCATACCCTTTGACCAAATTCAAACACACCGTCTGCCTGTTGAAAGAAACTTCCGTACCCTGATCGCAAAAGTGTTGGTTCTGCATGAGTGGATGGAAACGAATAAACTCGGCAATAATATTGCTTTTGCGGCAGTACTCGTTAAAAGTTTTGTAAAACTCCCGGATAAAATCCTTATGCCGGTTCGAGCTGATAACACCGTTGTAACCATATACCCCCTGGATATCGTAATATTCTGTGTCCAATTCCGCCAATCCAAGATTTTGTATCGAATTAACAAGAAAAGGATACAGGGCCAATTCGCCATTGTTATCAAACACAAAACACTTAGCCTGACCATCACCATTTAGCTGGCACAGTTGATAATAAGCAGGTGAAAAGTAAATATCCCGCTGCTCAACCGGTAAGCGGTCAAGTAGTGATTGCCATTTTTCTTTCTTTGTTAAGTCGATTATTTCATACATCAGGAGCGGTTATTCCCATATTATCATTTTTTTTCCATATAATGAGTGTTGACGGATTCAACGGGTTAAAACCATAGACATCCTTCAATACCTGTTCAATCGTTATGAGATTTCTTTCTACCAGAGAGTTTAATACTGAACAGAGATTTTGATTGTAATTATGCTTAATTTGATATTCTTTTACATGGTCATAATTCCTTTCCGTTTTGCTGTTTGTCATTTGCCATCCTACAGGTTCTATATGTATGCCGTGAGTGAGGCCTGGTATATTCAAAATTGCCTCAAACAGCGATTCTTTAACTAAAGTAATCTGCTCAATTGCGTGTGCGGTTAAGACTAAGGTTTTGCGATTTTCGTTTAAGCATGAGAAGTCGGGATTATAAAAATCAAAGTATTCGGTATGATGTTTCATTTCCGGTTCTAATGTTGCTAAGAAGCGGCTAAGAAGGCGTCCTGATTCCGTCATTTCAAGGGAATAATAATCGGCATTCTTTGGTGCTCCGTTCAGATAAATATTAAATATAGATCGTCCCCATCCGCTGCCAAGGTCCACGATTCGTTCGAAGTTAAATTCATTACTTATCGTAAATAATGAACCGATATAGCTGTAAAGCATATTAGTGGAAATAAGCAAAAATGTTTCTGGGTCGTCGATGAATACTTCCTGGTCAAACAATACCGGTCTGTAATGTTTATATGTTTCAATATAGCTGGATTCACTTTTTTTATACATTTGATAATCCAGTTCTATTACGGCGCTTCTCAGGTCTTTTTCGCCGGACTCAAGGATGGCAAGTAAGGTACCGGTTAATGAATTCCACAAATTTTCGTATTCCTGCTTAACACACTCTGCATTACGCATTACATTGTTTCTCTCGCAAAAATTCACAAGTTTGTTTTTTTATATTTCCTGCAGTCATGTATTTTTTCGAGCCAAAAGGACAAACCGAGGTGAAGTTTTCTCATCGAACGAAAACCTGCTGACATCTGCACATACACACTCAGTAACAAATCCCTCCAGAGAAAGTAACGCTCTTATTGAATCAACGGTGTAGAAATACGAGATGTCCACCCTAACCGACTCTTGACCATTCCTGTCAATATAGATGGATTCGCTGACAATGATATTATTCTCCTTATCGAAACGGTCACAATAGAGCGCATATTTAAATGGGTCGGAGTCGTGGAATCTGGTCCAGAAGTTTCCGGCTGTTTCGACTGCTGCCGGCATATAATTATTAAACTCAAGCAATAAAAAGCCTTTTTGTTTCAGGCAGGAGTATGCCTGTCTTAACAGTTTAACGGGGTACATCGAGTTTTCCGGATACAGGTAAGCAAATGTGTTATCAACAACTATGTACCAATCAAAATATTTTTGTGGAAGGTCAATGTTCGCAAAGTTTTCATTTAGATTGTTAATCCTGAAATAATTGCGTTCCCGCTTCCACTTCTGGGCAAACTCATTTCTTGATTTAGATATTTCAACGGCCACAGCTTCCTCTATAAGTTTTTTTTGATCCATTGCATAAAGAAGAGCAGAGCTGCCGGAACCAACTTCCACCACCCTCAACTTCCCGGATTTCGACCATTTCTCAATAAATTCCGCATATGGCATATACTTGGCCAGCCGTCTTTTTCGATAAGATTCTATTTCCGTTTGATCTTTATAGTTCGACAAACATTCCACTGCTGAATATGCACTAAGGTTGTTTTTTCCGGTCGGTTCACAGAGCGTATTCATTTGTCTAATATCTTTCGTCAATACAATCCTGTTGAATAAATAAAAACATAAAATCGAATTCCAATCTTAAGATTTTTCACTGTGTGTATTACAACAGTATTCTTCCAGCTTTTTCACTGCGCTTATAGTTTTGAGCATGGGCACAAACTGAAGGGCGAAAATCCTGGGAAAATTCCTTATATAACTCGAGATTTCATTAAAGGTGTTCGGATTTAATCGTGCTTCACATTGACGACACTGATATCCCATTTCGCTAAGAGTCTGGTAGTCCTGGTGTGCCTGAGCTTTTCGCATTTTTCTAAATACTTCAGAATTCCAGACGGCCTTAAGGTCAATTTCGCCCCGGTTATTGTATATATTTCCCACGACAATTTTACTTGCATGGTCTAAAGGACACGGGACAATGGCGCCATCCCACCTTATGGTGAAAAATGTCCACGGCATTACGCAACCTTTTGCAATTTTTTGATCAGGTTGTATATACTGTTCGGCCTCATCGGCCATCTTGCTGTCGCCATGAAGCGAGAAGAAGTTATGCATAAAGACGCGGTCAACTTTATCCTGCCATATTTTGCGGAATTCAGCAATTTCATGGGCATTAATTGAACATACCACCGAAAAAACACTTACATGGCAGGGATGACCGGCTTCGTCGTTAATTCGAATAAACTGGTTGATGTTTTCAATAACAGTTTCAAAGAGTGGTTTTTGTGTCATTTTTTCGTAAGTTTCTGATGTTGTTGCATGCAGTGAAAACTGTATTCTGCTGAGTCCGGCCTGGATCAGTTTTTCAGCCTTTTGGCTCGTAAGCAAGGTGCCGTTGGTTATCAGGTAACATGGAAAGTCTTTGTCCGCGGCAAAGTTTACTAACTGGTCAATCTCATGGTGCATTAAAGGCTCACCCCGTCCTATCATAGTTATCGCAGGCTTACTGCCGACATTTTTCATGTAGTTGACTATATCCTTCCACATATTAACCGAAATAAAACCGGCTCTGCCTTTAACTTCAGGAGGCGTACAGGTGACACATTTAAGATTACATATATTTGTCGGTTCTACATAAATATGATTCGGCAGAGAGGCGGCGTTTTCGCCGCCGTTTTTTATTTCTTCCAGCCGGACAAGTTCTTCAGCGAGATTTTTTTCGAGAGTCCTTTCAATTGTCTTTAAATTCATTATGAAAAGTTCCGTTCTTTTAAAACTGTTGACAAAATCTTAATTCCTTAAACTGTCTCGGCGCAGGCTGTAAATCCTTCAAAATACTCCGGGTGTTCAATCATTGAAGAGGCAATCATTCCGGCCATTAAAAGGTCTTCGTGGGTGTCTATATCCATAGCCTTGTACCATGGGAGCAAAAAGCCGGCTACACCGGGGCCATAAAAATCTTTGGATTTTTTAAACGCCTCTATGTCAAACCACCTGAGAGCACCTGAGGGACAATAAGCTTTCGGCAAATCCTGGCTTAGTCCGTCAAAAAGCTCCTTCCAGAAGGGTTTTAAACCTTCATCAGTTTTTTCCATGGCCCAAAACGGGTAAAACATTCCATAATTAAAAACAGCAGCCATAAAGTCAGACGATGAATTTTTAAAAGCATTCCAACTGTTCCTGGTATCAATATGGTCTCGAATTGGACAATTAGCCAGTAAGACACATCCGTTTTTATAAAAAATATGCTGTGATTCGAGATGGTCAATAACATGTAAAATTACATCGATAAGATTTGCAGTATCGACCGATAGTTCTCCCGGTCTTGTGATAACATCACATCCATAGTCCAAAGCGATATCACGAATTTTCTGATTTTCTGTGGAAACAACAACTTTGGAAAACACCTTTGATTCTGTTGCTGCTTCAAGAGTATGTCCTATCATCGGCTTACCAAAGAAATCCATTATATTCTTACCATGAATTCGTTTTGAACCACCCCTTGCCGGTATAATCGCTATATTGTTTGTAATTTTTTCTGAGGCCATATTTTTATTTTAACCTTGTCAAAAACACCTTGCTTGTTATCCATAGATAACAACTTCATGATGTCATAAAATACTTATGATAGTCCCGGTTAGCGGTTCTGAAATCCGCAATATTGCCGATGTCTATCCAATACTCCCTTATTGGAAAACATCCAACTTTACAGCCCTGTGCGATCCCGCGATTAATAAGGTTCGGCATATCGCAATATTTAACAGAGCCGATGAGCGAAAGTATCTGCGGATTCAAGACGTAAACTCCTGAATTTATAAAATAATTTTCTGTAGGTTTTTCCTGTATTTCCTCTATTGAAAGCCCCTCATTGATTTTAGCGACACCGTAAGGAATATCGAAACTATATTTCCTAACGGCGACAGTAACAACGTTTGTTTCCTTTTCGTGGTACTGCAACAGTGCTTCAAAACTCAGATTAGTCATAACATCTCCATTGACAACAATAACCGGAGACTCAAGTTCATCTTCGATGAGTGCAAGACAGCCTGCCGTGCCAAGCCTGTCGCTTTCCTGGATGTATTTTATTGAAACTTTGAATTTTTCACCATCTCCAAAAAAGCTTTGTATTTTATCTCCCAGGTAAGAAATGGAAATATATATGTCCTTGATACCACTGTCTCGTAAATGCTCTATGGTGATTTGAAGCAGCGGACGGTTGCCGATAACCAGAAGCGGTTTTGGAATATTGTCGGTCAGGGGTTTCAGCCTGGTACCCTCGCCCCCGGCCATTATTACGGCCTTGTTTTCTAATCTTTTTTCAACAGATATTTGACTTCTGAATACTATATCCACCAGCCTGTTTAACTGGTCAACTATAGGTACCTGTTTGATACGAAAGTGATACGTTGTGTCCATCAAATAAAGCATTTCTGAATCAGGCGGTTTTTCGTGCAGTGTAAAAGGCGAGCTGTTCATTACCATTATGACATTTTCATTTCTTGGAATACCTTTTAAGATGGCCTTTCTCAGTTCCCATTCGGTTATCACGCCTGCAAGGACGTTATTTTCATCGACAACCGCCAGAAAGTTTCCGCCGTTCATGTCGTATCTGGCAATAGCTTCACCGAAAGTAATATTGTTTTTTACGACGAATCTTTCAAGAGCCTGTGCGTTAACTGCAGATTTCATGGTAATCATAGCTTCTTTGGTAATCATTTGGCTGTTACTCCACGTCTTTCCATAAAATCAATTTATTTGCGGCAATATTTTTTTTAGCCTTTCTGTTCAGCAAATAGGGCAATTCCTCTATTTGAATTCCTGTACCCGGGCGTTTATATTCAATCATATCTTTGGAAATTGGTTCACCTTTATTTATATTGACAGCCGAAACAATGCTTCTTCTCAAAACACTTTTCAGTTTTTTTTCATCATCGGAAAGGACGCGTTTGTATCGGCCAAGAGCGATGTTAATTCGTTTTCCTTCTTTGACTATTGTTTCCATCTGTTCAGGATCAGCCGATACTGGATGGTCACCGCTCGGAATCAGGCTGTTATATGTAAAATGTTTTTCTATAACACAAGCACCTTTGGCTATAGCCCCAAGCGGGATTGAGACACCTATTGAATGGTCCGAAAAGCCAACAGGCAGACCGAAATAATTGCGCGGCAAATCAATATTGTTCAAGTTCAGGTCTTTGTCTTTTGGTGGATAGACTGCTATACAATGCAAGAGAACAAGTTCTTTGTTACCGGCTGAAAAAATCGTGTTTATCGCTTCTTCAATTTCCTGCAATGTTGACAGACCAGTGGATAAAAATATGGGCTTACCTTTGGAAGCGGCGTATCTTAAAAATTCCAGGTTATTCAAATCAAAGGAAGCTATCTTGATAAAATCCACATCATTTTCGACCAACATATCAACATAAGCGTTTGATACAGGTGTTGTTATACAGCCGATGTCAACCTCTTTGCAAAATTTCACCAGTTTAGCAAAATCATCGTTTTTTAAGCTTTCAATATCTAATTGTTCCTCCAAATCCTTTGCATCTATATGCTCCTCGGCAGGTTTATTCTTATAAAATGATTCGATAAATAACGAATCCTTATCCCATGATTGAAACTTTGCATAATCGCAGCCGGCCTGTTTTGCTTTTAAGACAAGCTCTTTTGCCCTGTCGATACTGCCGTCATGATTTTGTCCGATATCGGCTACAAATAAAGGTTCTTTGAAATTATTAATTTCTTTTCCTCTAAGCCTCATACAATTTTTCCTTCAAAATCATGTTAAGTTCATTTAGTGCATCAAATTGGAAATATTTTGAACAATTTTCATGAAGATTCAAACGGTCTGCATAAGAATTAAGCAGTCTTAAGAATGATTTTTCAAACACCTCCGGCTGGATTTCACAATAGCTGCCGGCATAGATAATCAGATTCCGCTTAGCAAGCTCCCTGCAGCCCTTATCCTGTCTTTCATCCAGTGCGATTACCATTACGGGCACACCAAGATTGCATAACTCATAGAGTGTATTACCGCCGGCTGTTACTGCTAAATCCATTTCAGTAAATAAAGGCACAACTGAAAGAAGATTTTTGTGAATCGAATTGTGTATTTTCTTTTTATCGAAGAACCGTCTTAGCTGGTCCTCATGCCGATATATGGCTCCGACAAGAAAATTAAATTTTATTTTTGAAAGGTCATGGTTTTCCGCCAAAGTTTCCATGTATTGAGCTACTTTCAGCGTGGTATTGTACGGGTCGTGGCCGCCGAAAGTAATAAGGACATTTTCAACTTCCTTTCTCACGGATATTTTGTTATTTATAAAACCACGCGGTATAATTTCATACTTTTCCCCGGCAAGCACTATCCGGCCATTGTTTGCATAATCATATTGTTTCTGCAGGGGATGGTTTGCTATCAGAATGTCCGATTTAATATCAACCTTTCTGAAATCATCTGTTATTGCAATAACTGCTTTACCTGCATAATTTTCAAAAACTTTCATCAATTCCTCATTTTCACTTTTCTCATAAAAATCCACCACAATTACATCAAATGTTTTATTTTCAAGAAACTGTCTGGTCGCTTTAATTTCATCGCTGATACAATCAAACGAAATTTTGCTGTAATTTTTCCCCGATACTCTTTTTTCTACAAAATCAAAGTCATTAATCAGGAAATATGTATCAAATCCCTTCACTGTGAAATAGTCTGCCATTTCACAACATCTGACAATATGTCCGGTGCCAACATTACGGTCACAGTCGACCCTGAACAACATCTTCAATTTGCCATCATCTCTATCCATCATAATACAACGGCTCAACAATTCCGCTCAAGTTTTCATCTATCATAAATTCATCAGAAAGAATTCCAAAATAATATGCAAAAAGGTATCTTCCTTCCCTGAAAACAAAATCCCTTAATATTCCTTCCTCTCGAAATCCAATGGATTCATACATTTTTTTTGCACTATCATTGCCCTGATAGACATGCAGAAATATTTTGTGTAAGTTCAGTTCTATAAATGCATAATGAAGCATTAGTTTGGTGGCTGTTTTGCCGTATCCGTTTCCCCAGAATGCATCATCCAGAAATATGGTTAACTCCGCCTGTCTGTCTTTGTTTGAAAAATGTATTAAACTTACCTGCCCAACAGGTTTCTGCTCATCTACTTCAATAATAAAATGAATTTCATCTTTATCGCTTACAAACCATCGATGTTCACTTTCAATATTCCTCGGGCAATAAGAACTGAGGCTTTTACTGACAGCATACTTGTTCCTGCATTTATTCAAGAATGACAGGTCTGATTCTCTGATTTCTCTTAATCTGATTTTCATATAAGTTGCTCAATGTTTCTGTTAACAATTCGTCGGCCGGCTTCTATTCCACAACTAAAAAGGGCATCCAGACAGCCAAGCCCGGAAACAAATTCTTCCGAATTGAACTGCTCATAGACAGGATGGACAAAATTCTGGAATATTAACTTTATTCCTGCTTCGCTGAAAGCCCGGTAATCCCGGTCCTGAAAATATCCAATTGCACCTCTGCCGGACAAATAAGTATCCGTTTTTAAAGCCCTGCAGATATTAAGAACAAGCTCTGCCTTTGCGCCGGAAACATTCAACTCGGAGGCAAAAACAACTTTGGGACTTAATCCAAATATTTCCAGCGAAGCGAACATTGTCGCCTTTAATATGTCGATTAACTTATCGTACTTTTTGCTGTATATGGGTTTAATTAAGCTGTCAATTTCATCGAAAAAGGCGGATTTTAGATACCAGTTTCTTAAGGTGTCATAATGCTTCTCAGCAAAAGGAGTATCTTTGATTTCGGCTTCGTTTATTTTTACGCCCAGCTTATAATCAACAGGGATAGTCAGGTATTTTTTCCTGCCGTTGGCGAGAAAAATATTTCTTCTCTGATTTGAGTCTTTGTTCAACTGGACATTGTCCAGAATCACAAAGACATCGCTTTTTGCGATCTTGTCAAGTAGGCCCAGCCAGGGCCAATAGTTCGGCTGATGTATCGTTGCTATCACAAAATTTCCTCGATTAACATAAAAGCTTCCGCGTATTTTGTCATGATCCTACTGCCTCTATACCGAGCAATAGCTTCAATACTGTCAAGACTTCTTGGAAGCGGTGACTCCATAATCTCAGAACGATACGTTTCAAATATCTCGAGCTTTTCGTCAAGATATCCGGAGACATCCACGAATACATTGGGAGTGAAAGAATTCTCCATCAGGGGCGCGGAAAATTCTGTTTCAGAAAGCGTTTCGTACATCAATCTCTTTTTAATAAATGACGCCCTGAAATTTTTAGAGCAGCTCATCGCGGCAGTAAAAACAATTCTGTGGTCGGTATGAATATCACTTCGATTGGGAAGATATACCGTTGACGGTCTGACCTCCTCTAAGACCTCCTTCATTTTAGAGATTAAATCATTGATGGGTAATGTATCCAGCAGCATTGTTGGAAAATCCAGATTATAATATTTTATGAAGCCATATTTCTGGGCAACTTGTGTGATTTCGTTTTCAGTCTGTCGTATCATATCCCCGGCCCATCCATGCTTAAGATGGACATGGGTAATTATCATCCAGTAGTTCTCATCTCCGGAATCTCTGTGTTTCAACAACGTGCCCCCACATCCCAATGTTTCGTCGTCAGGATGCGGTGCTATAATCAAAACTTTTTGACTCATTATCACTCGCGAATTCTGATAAATGTCTTACAACACTATTAATTTCTTCCGGCGTCAGGCTGACACTGCATGGGATACATAAAGTATTATCCAGAAGTTTAACAGCGTGCTGAATTTTATATGACTGACAATCTCT
>SDBT01015637.1_pt1 | contig 12052 bp, 4 predicted proteins | sample 2277101 | NCBI WGS metagenome assembly SDBT01 (sample SAMN10404973, study PRJNA504765) | marine sediment metagenome | isolation source: marine sediment core GS10_PC15, 103 cmbsf | place: Arctic Ocean: Southern Knipovich Ridge | collected 2010
GTAGCTGTAGCTGTCACGTTTACTTCTCCTGAAACTTCTTCCCCTTCTGTCGGGTTGGTAATAGTAACAATCGGCGGCGGATCCCCTATGGTATAAACCCCCGGAGTAGTACTACCAAGAATATCAGTGTTGTCAGTACTTCTAACCAAGGCTGTACCCGAAGAGAAGCTAACTGTCACCGTTCCTGGTGTCGTTTTAGCAGTAAAGTTTAGTGTGGCCACCAGTTGGTCTCCTGTAGCTGATTCTCCTGGAAGCATACGACCGATTTTAACCACGCCCCCGCCTCCAGATTCTTCTAACGCTACAGGAAAGGCCGAGCCCTCCCCGTTTATGCTAACAAAATCCAACATGCTTGCATCATACGAAAGATTTGCCTGAACTGCATTTACTGGTTCCGCATTGCTGTTTTCTTTTATTTGGACAGATAAGCTTTCTCCTTGGTTGATTGACTTAGTTGCTGGAGAAAGTGACATAGTAGCCGTTTCTGCAGCTTGGGTAGCTGGCTCCCTACTGCTACGAGCAGCAAAGACGGTCACGGGAATAGTAATTAAAACGAAAAGGCTTAGAAGAATAACAACTGAATCAATAGCTTGATACGGAGGATTAATAATTTTTCGGTATTCGCTGAACAGATCCATAGCCCTCATATTGAATTAATTATATTGTCCTACACAGATTATTGTTTGTCAAACTTTAGCCATCCCAGTTACTAGCCATAATGCTGGCATCGAAGATATCTACTACTCCATTACCATTAAGATCTGCATCCGGATCGCTTGTTCCCCACCTTGAAGCAAGGATAGAGGCATCAAAGATATTTACTACTCCATCACCGTTGATATCTCCTGGTTTGCCTGGAGGAGGTTCAGAACTCTGCAGCGACAAACCTGTATGTTGCGGATTTCCCATATATTGATTCCAAAAAGTTGTACCGCTGGCTACTGGAAAACCTAGATCAAAAGCGTAGTAATGCCCATACCCACTGGTGGTAAACACATCTATAGTACCGTTTCCATCTAAATCAGCAATAACCGGGCTTGCCCTTGTATCAAGCGAGTAGCCTAAATCGATACTCCAGATTGGCGTAACTCCGGCAACAATTGGTAGGGTCCAAACAGATGCTTTTGCAGGACTTGGAGTGGTCTGAGAAAATATTATATCCATTTTTCCATCGTTATTTACATCATAAAGACCAGGCGAACTCTCTCTTGTATTAAAATAGACACTTCCAGTGAATTCACTTCCATCATGATTAAATTGAAAAATTCTCTGTGACCAACTAAACATTATTTCCAAATTACCGTCAGCGTCTACGTCATATAATACAGGGCTAGATTCAAGAGAAGGCTGATTATTTGGTACCGATGACAGTTGCACCTTAAAGGGAGAGTTTGGAGCTGGTGTGCCATCTTTGTGCCAGACATAAACCCAGCCTTCTCCTTTTGTAATATCTGAAGCTGTCGGCATGACAATTTCCAGGCCAGGGTAGTTTTTATCCAAATCTCCTACTGCTGGTGTAGGCATATCATAATAAGAACCACCTAAATACCGATAGTAGTCTGTCTGTTGTGGCCAACCAGAAAATAATTGACCCGATGAATCAAATATGTAGACCTTCCCAATACGTGACCCAATTATTATCTCCAATTTTCCGTTCCCGTTTATATCCGCCAAAACTGGTGAAGAATCTACCTTACTATTACTTAGACTTAGACCATCTAGCCCCATTCTGGTAGCTGGGAAACCAGGCAAAGAATCTCCATCTAGATGAAGGGCGTGTACCTTTTTATTATCCGCAAAAATTATATCAAGAACTCCATCTGCATCGATGTCACCCACTGCTGGAGAAGCTCGGAAAAAGCCTGAGCTTGTGTAAAGATATTTTGGCCAACCAGGCTTTAGACTCCCGTTGTAATTGAAAATAAAACCCTGTGTGATGTTAGAAATTATTATTTCTAGCTTTTTATCACCATCAAGATCAACTAGAGTTGGTGAAGATGTGAAACCTCCTCCTGAAGATTCATATGGCCAACCCGGTAAAATATTAGCCGAGGAATCGTAAACATATATTTTGTCGTCAGGATATCCTGTAGTAATAACAACTTCGTTTTTACCATCGTTATTTATATCACCAATTGCTGGTGTGCTAAATGGCATGTTATCAATAAATATCGGCCAACCATTTATCAGACTGCTTGTAAATGTTGTTGTAGTTTTATAAGAGGAGCTCGTACTTGCAGTTGAATAAACCGTGAGACGCAAGCTATACAGCTTCCCATCTTCCAAGCTAGCGGTGTCCCACACACCAAGAAGTCCGTTTTGAACAGGTTGGTTTCCACTACTAGCTAATGAAATCCCTGTGTCCGACCAGCTGGAGGCGTATTTACCTACACCCCATTCCAACTTATAGTTAGAGAGGCCTAGCCCACTCTTAGTTGCTGCTGTCCCCTCAATTTCTACAGCACCACCAGTCATTAATGAGGTTGGAGATGTAATCTCAGCATCGATATTATCCACATCTACATCATGAACCTGGAATTGATAGTTTTTACCTGAGGTATCCGTTGCAATCAACCGAAATATATTAGTGCCCTCAACAAGCCGAGTAGTATCTACCGTGGCTAAGACTCCATCTATTACTTGATTGGTTGAGTTGGATACTGTAGTCCAGCTAGCTGGAGCTCTACCCTCTCCTACTTCTATCTTGTAACTAGCAAAGTTTGGCCCTGGTACACTACCAGTTATTTGTAAGTTATTACCAAATACTGTAGTTCTGCTGCTCGGACTAGTGATGATTGGGGTAAGTGGTTTTGTTCCTGAAAGAACCATTGAACCTGCAGCATTAATCCTTCCATAACCGTAGTTTTTATCTTTACCACTGTCTCCTAAATCATCTGCTCCACCTCGTATAATCTGCCGAATCTCTTCATTATTCAAAGATGGGTTTTTGGCCAGAAGTAACGCAGCTAAACCAGCTACGTGGGGGCAAGCCATTGAAGTACCATTTGCCCAGTAGTATTTTGTATCGACAATATGTGTTCCGTCACCATACATATCTGTTCCAGGTGCTCTCAATGACAATATTCCTACTCCCGGTGCAGCGACATCAATTTTTTCTCCCCAGTTGGAAAAGCTGGCTTTGGCATCGTTGTAGTCAGAGGCTGCAACGGAAACGGCGTGGTCGGCTGAGGCTGGAGACTTGGTCAACGCATCGCTGTTATTATTCCCAGCAGCAACTACTACCACCATACCTACATCGTGTTCATATTTTATTGCGTCGTCCGCAATTTGACTGTAACTTCCACCCCAAGAGTTTGATGAAACTTTTGCACCCATGTCAGCAGCGTATTGGAGAGCAGCGGCTCCATCTGCAATCCATCCAGACCCGCTAGAACTAAGAAACTTCAAAGCCATTATCTTACTAGTCCAGTTGACACCAACTACACCCTTAGAGTTGTTTCCTACTCCTGCGATGGTTCCAACAGTGTGGGTACCATGACCGTGGTCATCCATGGGATCCGGATCGTTATTCACCCAATCCCAGCCATGATAGTCATCTACGTACCCGTTATCATCGTCATCTACCCCGTTACCTGGGGTTTCAACAGTGTTAACCCACATTTGACCTTGCAGGTCTTCATGGTTTCTATCTACCCCAGTGTCTATGTCGGCTACTATTATTGTTGCTGCCCCTGTGGTGTGGTCCCAGGCACCTGCTGCGTCTATCTTGTGCATTCCCTACAGATCCTGATAATCCTGACCCCAACTACCGCTTGAGGAGTAGTAAGGGTCATTGGGGGTGGCTGCGGGGGTTACTTGTTCTGTTGTCGCTGGCTCTGGTGTACTAGTAGGTTTAGCTGGGTCTGTAGCTGCTGGGAGGATACTGACTACATAGTTAGGCTCGATTACTGCTATATTTGGATCTTTACTTAATTTGAAGATGAGTTGTTGAAGGGTTTCTACTACTGGATTAGAGTTGTTTTTCTCAGTTAATTTAAGTACTGTTTTTTCCAATTTTCCACTTACCTTCTCACCCTTCCCAGGTAAGTTTACCTTGTACCAAGCAAAGATCTCTGCTTTTCTTTTGGATTTTTTACCTACCTTGGCTACTTGGGAGAACTTCTTTACTCTAAACTCCTTATTTATCTTGTTTATTGAGGATATACCCATATTAGTAGGACTGCCTACCTTTACTTTGTTTCTACTTCCTTTCTTTACCTTTATTAGGAGTTCGTTGGAGATAAAGGTAGGTTCGCCAGCTTTCGCTACTGGTACATCTTTGGTTGTCTTGGCTTGAGGGAAAAGTGACCGTGCTTGCAGACCTGCAATAACGGTGAGGGGTAATATAACCAGAACAAATACCGTGGCAAGAATAGCTGTGAGATCCTTACTGGTGTATGGTGGATTGAGGCTTTTACGGTATTGTGCGAGCAGGTCGGCAGCTCTCATAGGCAGGTAGTTTAATTATGGATGATTTGTGTATTGGATGTCAAAAATTAACCCTCCCAGTCACTGGCCATAATGCTCGCATCGAAGATATCTACTACTCCATTACCATTAAGATCTGCGTCCGGATCGTTTGTTCCCCACCTTGAAGCAAGGATAGAGGCATCAAAGATATTTACTACCCCATCACCATTGATGTCTCCTAGCTTTGGTTGAGAGGTGTTATCTACTGTTACTGTTACTGTAGTAGAAGTACCTTCATTAGTAGCTGCATCAAAGGCTTTAGCCACCAATGGGTGGGTATCATCACTAACCCCTGTGGTGTCCCAGGAGTAGGAGTATGGGGAGGATGTATCGGTACTCTCAACATTGCCATCAATTAGAAACTCTACCTTGGTTACTCCAACGTTGTCTGTTGCCGTAGCTTGAATACTTATCGTACCTAAAACTGTCGAACTATCTGTGGGCGAGGTGATGGAGACAGAGGGCGGGACGATATCGGGAGCAGGTGTGATTGGAAATCCCCAGCTCTGGAAATAGGGTGTTATATCTATTCCTGCATTTGCACTTAATAAATGGGCAAAAAGCTCTACTTTCCCAAGATCTGTTGCCGGGGGAGAACCGACCGATGCATAATCTCTAAAAGTTTGGCGAAACGGTTCCCAACCAATATCCTCTTTTAATAAATAGAGGAGTCCCGTATATGCGTCGTTGCTCATATTCTGCCAGTCTGTACGATCAGAATCTATCCAAGGCTGAGCATGCTCCACTACAAAAAAATTATAAGAAAAATCTCCGATAGGAACATATCCCACCGATGCTTGGTAAAAAGTTGCTGTAGGATAGGTGCTAGAAAGTATGTCTGCCACATAAGTTAATTTAAAATTTCCCCAATGTTCAGGATTTATAGGACCACCTCCCGCATAATACGGGCCGTAAGCATCAAAATCATGGCTTAGCTCATGAATCGGGCCGAAGCTTAAATCATTGTCGTCATTAATTGCATCTAGAGCACCTGGGACATAATCTCCAAACCAGAGAATTGGATTCCCTGCAATCATGAGACCTCCTGGATAGTTAGTAACCTCCTGTATTAATATTTTGTCACCATCAAAAGGAGTCTGTCCTGTAAGATCCTGAAGAGCAAGATAGGCATCATCAAGTTTTTGAAGCCAACTATTTGGATCTGTTAATAATGGACGGTGTTCCGGTAAAAAGCACACCACCACATGTTGTCCTCCAAAAGGAGGATCGAGCTTTTCAAGTGACATATCATCAAAATAAACAGTTCCTTTGGTAAGTGACCAATTATATCCGATTCGGGCAGCGACGGTTACGGTATTTGATGCAGCAGAGCAGAAAAATAAGCTTTCTTCTGTCCAGTCTTGAGTCCCCCAGATTCCCGGCGAACGGTTATGTGATAAAGAAACGGAAAGATTAGCTCCCGTACTCCAATCACCAGGTGGATCAGCTAAAGTAACGTTTTCAGCTTTTATCCAGCCTTTAAACAGGTAAGAGCTATAAGGCTCTACCAGAACATCCTGTTTCCACATTGCATCGTTGGGCCGTGATGAAGTAATTTTAGCTGCACCCATCCCACTTCTTACATTAGATCCGTTTGAAATCCAATCCCAAGATAACCATTTGCCACTCCAAAAATCTTTCTCCCAACCAATGGGCATATTTCCCGAGCCGTTCTCAAAACCAGGATTCGTAAGGAGATTTCCGGCTGCTTCCGTTACTAAACTTCTTACGTGTTGGGCAGAAATTATTATCAACGGAATTGAAGCAAATATTACCAGTGTTCCAAGTATAGCTGTAAGATCTTTTTTGGAATATGGTGGATTGAGGCTTTTACGGTATTTTTTGAAGAGATCATCAACCCTCATCACTTTAGTTTAATTATGAAGTATTTGAGGATTGGATGTCAAAGAAAGTTAGCCATCCCAGTTAGTGGCCATAATGCTCGCATCGAAGATATCTACTACTCCATTACCATTAAGATCCGCATCTGGATCAGCAGTTCCCCACCTTGAAGCAAGGATAGAGGCATCAAAGATGTTTACTACCCCGTCGCCATTGATGTCTCCCGGTTTTGTTGGTGGGGAGGAAACATTGACTGTCACAGAATCGACTGCTGACCCACCAGGACCAGTGCAAGTTAGGGTGAATGTCTTACTGCTGGTTAGGCTGCCTGTTGATTCTGAACCACTTGTCCCCTTACTTCCAGACCAACCACCAGAAGCAGTGCAGGAAGTAGTGTTAGTGCTGCTCCAAGAAAGAGTGACTGAGGTGTTGTAACTGATGGTAATTGGACCACCCGAACCATTGGCTTTAATATCCACAGTTGGCGCTAAGGCATTGTTGACAGTTACCGAGATGGTGGTACTGGTACCCACATTACCTACGACGTCATAGGCTCTTGCTTGGAGGCTGTGGCTTCCGTTACTAACAGCTGTGGTATCCCAGGAGTATGAGTATGGTGAGGAGGTATCTGTCTTCTTCAAAGCCCCATCTACCCTAAGCTCTACCTTTGTAACACCTACGTTGTCAGAAGCTGATGCGGTGATAGTTTTTGTACCTGAAACCGTAGCTCCGTTGCTCGGTGAGGTGATGGAAACGGTTGGTGACTTAATATCGGTGTAGTGCCACCAAAGGTCAGCATAACCACCTGCTGGTACATTTACTGTCACTGAACTCTTTGTTGTCGGAGTACCACCATGGCAGGTAGTTTTGTTGTAACAAAGGGTATACCCCACTTTGTACCCAGAAGGAACAGAAACAGAGACGGCATGGTTGCCGGTTTTTACATTACGGAAGTAATACGGATTGGCTGTTGTTGGTGAACCTCCATCAAGTTTAACCGTCTGTCCCGCCGCGGGACTTTGATTTTTATTACCTGGCATCACTACCTTGTATCCTTGGATTGTGCCTGTATCGACAAGTTCGCACTGGTTGGTTACGCTTGTCGCAGATCCAGAAGCATAATCTGCAGTCCAATAATATCCATAGGTTGAACCACTTTTATAAGCGGCACCGACTCCGATTCGCCGGAAGTTGGGGTTGAGCATCACCGAGTTGTGCCCGGGTGAGTTTTTCCAAAGATCAAAAGTCTGTTGTCCCGTAGAACTTCCAGCTGCCAAAGTCTCCCCCCGCCAATAGCTACTACCTACACCGAAAGCTGCCATCCTTGCGAAAGGATCTCTTCCCAATGAATCTGTGTGGGAGAAATAATTCTTGGTTGCCATATCGTTTGCCATCCAGCAAGCTGCGTTGACTAGTTTTTGGTCTTGGGAAAGCGTTACTAAACCTTTTGAAGCTCGATATGCATTTATTTTGCTTACCAAGCCATCCACGTCGGCGCTTGCTTTAAAAACAGTCCTTTGTTGAAGTGAAATAACAGTAAGAGGGATGGAAAGGAGAATTATCAGACCGCCTAGAAGTGCAAAAACCTCGTAAAGACCATACGGTGGACGCACGAATTTTCTTGTCTTCTTAAATAAGTCGGCAGCTCTCATCGCTTTGTTTAATTATGAAGTATTTGAGGATTGGATGTCAAAGAAAGTTAGCCGTCCCAGTTAGTAGCCATAATGGAGGCATCGAAGATATCTACTACTCCATTACCATTGAGATCTGCATCTGGATCGTTTGTTCCCCACCTTGAAGCAAGGATAGAGGCATCAAAGATATTTACTACCCCGTCGCCGTTGATATCTCCTAGCTTGCCTGGAGGCCCGCCACCACCGGAAACCGTCCCTGTAGGAACTTGGAAAGAGTATGTCAACTTATTATTGAAATTATCTGCAGCAACAAGTTCAAAGGTGTAGAGCGAAGCACCGCTAATTATTGGTACTGTCACATCAACATTTGGAAAAGTATCGTCGCTACTTAAGTCCTGCCAATCGGAAACGTCTGTCTTCATTCGTAGGGTCCTAGTGGTGATTGAATCCTCTCCAAATGGTGCTGGGGTTGGAAGCACGTCAAGGCGAAATATATTTTCACGACTTATATCAACTACCTGTGAGGGTATACTATCACTCAAAAAGTCTAGCTCCCCTGTGCCTGGGGGCTGGGCATCTTGGAGACTACCAAAACCCTCTGGAATGGTAAATTCTCCCTTGGTGTTGTAAGTGGTGGTTACTCCATTCACATCAACAGTACCAAGTATTTCAACTGCGTAGTCACCGGGGTTATTACCGATCAGATCAGTCAGGGTTAATGAGCCCGAGAGCTTTCCTTCGGCGATCTTGACGCCATCCTTGAAAACCCTGTAGTCGAAATTAGTGTTTTTAATACCATGGTGCTCCTGACCTCCCAAATAAAAACTGGCGTACTTAAATTCTTCATATATCGACCATCCTGGACCCATATCGTAAGGTAAAACTCCAAGGTCGATCCTTTGGCTATTTGTAGAATCGTAAAATTTATATGGCCGGGCACCACCTACATTTATTAAACCATAAGGCCAACGCAGAATCCCGCTAGAATCAAAGAGCATACCGGTTCCCATTACTAACAAGGAGCCTGACTCGGTTTCTAGTTCTGGCCGTTGGTAAACAAGCACCTGGGCGATATCTGCCACATTTTCCACCGGAAGTGTGTAAAGGTCATATCGATAGTCGTTGACTTTTTGCATCTCCATATACGTCGAAGACAAACCACTGCAGCTATGCATGCTCCTTACTGCGGTTACACACTGATTCATTTCAAGAATCGCTGTCTCCTCCTCAGTTCCTGGATATCCAAACACTGGTACCAATTTTAGATCGCTCGCAGTGTTGCTAAATGTTTTGTCGGTGCTAAAACCATTTACATCAACATACTCAAAATTGATCCCCTTTCTTACTTCATCACTTGTTGCCTCCGTGTATTTATAATAAGCAGCAACTGAAAAGGCGTAATCGCTGCTAATTTGATTGAAATAAAAGTTCATTGGGCCAAAATTTGAATATCCGTAACTAACAGAAGGAAGCCCATTATTTTTGAATTTTAAAGCCGGCTTTTGGCGGGTTAGATGGCTTAGATTCTCACCGTTTATACCAGTATAACTAGTTGTGTATTTAATCGTAGCGGTTGAAGAATCAATATTAACTGTCTCATCGCCATCAAAAACCAGGTCTTCCTTAACAACAAATTTCATACCCGGACCACCAGGATCGTTGGAACCCAGTTTGTATATACCAATCACATCTATAATTGGGTATTTCTCTTCCAGGAGGAAGGTCGCTGAGTCGTTTGAGCCAAAAAAACTACTACTGTGGACACTCTCTTGGTTATGGAAACTAATATATTGAGGCCTCTCACCTGTGTAAGTAACTACCAAGCGGTAATATTTTGATATAGTAAACGGTATCCGGACCGGCAATTGCTGAGCAGAAGAAACCAAAAGGTCCCCCGTATAAATTCCGTTGGGAATAAGACTGTTATCCACGCTCGCTGTAGCCGAGAATGAAACTGTAGCACCTCCTGCTACGGGTAGTGAAGGGGTTGAAAGCGTTACATCAATACCGCTACTTACTTGCCCATTAGGTCCCCAGCAACAACTGGTAGCTAGATTATAGGTGCCGGCAATGTCCTGCAGATTGGTAACTTGAGCATCCTTGGTTGAAGTCCAGACACCAGAAAAATCTGGTGGGTCTAAGCCAAAATCAACACTCTCGCTTACGCTGATTCGGTTTGGAACCCTAACCAAAACTGCGATGTAAAGTTTTTTGACAGGCGAATCAACCACAACATTTGCAATGTGTGTCCCCCCACTCACTAGAACCAAGTTGTCTCCAGTAAGTGTCACGTTAAAAGTAGCTGTGCCGCCTGCGGGAACTGAAATTGAGCTTTTATCGCTAACTATGGCCAGTCCTGTTGGCACATTTTCGCTAGAAATTGCAGCAGTTGTAGTAGACTCTGTGTTGTTGGTTATCGTAAATGTCTGGTTTTTAGTAAAAGTATTACCACTCATGTCAGCATTGACATTCCAAGAAAACGGTTTGGAATAAAGTTTTGAAGAAAAATCCATATCTGGAGAGAGAAATTTAAGGGCTTCCATGGTGTGAATCAAGCCCTTACCTTGCGTATTTTCGTCAAATCCGCCATAAGAAACGGCGCTTGATTTCATGGCTGTTTTAATATCCGCCGGAGCAGCAGTAGGGGCCGCCTGTCGTAACAAAGCAGCCATACCCGCAGCGTGTGGCGCCGCCATAGAAGTACCAGATATTGCAACGTGTTTTTCGTCTTTACATCTCCTGCTTGCCCAAGCATCGTCCCACTCGGCAGCACAAATATTCACTCCAGGAGCAACGATATCAGGCTTGATTATTTCTTGAGGATTACCATCGGTATCTGTCCACACAACCGGGCCTCGGGAAGAAAATGAGGCGATGTCGGTGCTGCAGGTACCAGAACCGCCAACATCTTCTGTTTTACAGGCAGCACCAACCGTAATTGCCTCCCGGGAAGTACCTGGCGTACCAATAGTTCTAGAAGAAGGCCCTGAATTTCCAGCTGATATAGTAACCGTCACCCCATTGTTCATCGCATTATCTGAAGCCAGCGCGCTGGGAGAATCTGGATTTCCGCTACCGCCAAGACTCAACGAGCAGACATCTAAATGATCAGAGAAATCTCCATCCAGGTTGGGATCAACGCAGCGATCTATTGCAGCAATGACGCTAGAAGTCGGGCACGAACCAGATGAATTACAGACCTTATAAGAATAAACATTAGCATCAGGCGCAACACCAAGAAGCGTTCCTCTCCCTGCCGCGGTAGCAGCCACGTGAGTACCGTGACCATGGTCGTCCATTGGATCGGAGTCGTTGCTAATAAAATCCCAACCGCCTTCGACTTTACAGCCAGTGCCGTAGCACCCACCAAGATCAGCGTGGTTGTAATCTACTCCTGTATCAATAATACCGATTTTTATACCGTAACCGGTCAGTGGCGCTCCTTTACCATCAACAAATGGCCAAGCTTCGTCTGCATGAATCATAGGAACCGAGGAATCCAGCGTAATTTTAGCGATTACTTCTTTTACCACCCTCTTTACACCTTTTATCTTTTTGATCTTCGGCACTTCTTTAGGTAGCAGCTCGACAACCAATCCATTCAGCGTTGTATCAAATTCTATTGCTGCCTTCCGCTGCCCCTTCCTGGAATTACTTTTTACAAGTTTTTTACCGGTAGCCTTGGCAATCGCGGATTTAACTACCTTGTGTTCGGAGGCAATAGCCTTTTTAGAGGATTTTAGTTGGCTCACGCGGCTAGATTTACTTACCTTTGCCTTTCTAAGTTCAACATTTTTCTCCCCTAATGATTTCGTTTCCAGCACAATAATGTAGTTTTTGAGGGCTTCTTTTTCCGGTCTGGTATCAACTACAACAACGTTGTTTGAGGGAATAATATCCTTTTCTCTTTCACCATTGACAAATACTTCTGGCTTTCCTGATAATTTGAACCTTTTTACTTCGGAAGCGATGAGCTTGCCTTTTTCATCGAAAAATTCCCTGGTGGTAGTTAAATATTCTGGGGGCGGGCCTTTGGCTGGAACCCCTAGCCCTCTTACGGATAAAATGGCAACTACTGTTAGGGGGAGAATAAGAAGAATCAGAAC
>SDBT01015638.1_pt1 | contig 12051 bp, 10 predicted proteins | sample 2277101 | NCBI WGS metagenome assembly SDBT01 (sample SAMN10404973, study PRJNA504765) | marine sediment metagenome | isolation source: marine sediment core GS10_PC15, 103 cmbsf | place: Arctic Ocean: Southern Knipovich Ridge | collected 2010
AATGCAGTTCTGGAAAAGCACCCCTTCCCGGGCCAGCCTGTCGATATTCGGAGAAGTGTTTTTTTCGTAACCATAGCAGCCCAGGTGATCGGGACGCAGGGCATCCTCCAGGATCATGAAGATATTCACCGGGTCACCCCTCCTGAAGGAAGAAAGAGACCGGCGCCAGATCCACCATGGTTCTCAGGCCCGGTTCGGCGCGGAGCACCTGACCGACGGCATTGAGGGTGATGGCACAGGTGGCCACATCGCCATGAACACCGTCCTGTATCGTGGAGACGATATGGGGTATGCCCAGCAGTTCGACCGTGTCTTCGGGGCAGGGCTCTCCGACGGAGGCGCGGAAGGTGAGGGTTATCTTTTCAATATTACCCACGAAGCCCCGCCCGATCTGCTGCACCCCGGCGGCCAGGCCCGCTTCGATACTCATCGAGCCTGTGTCGATCCTCGTTTTGGCCACAACCGGGGTGATCAGATCCTCGATGCGGTCCAGCTTCCAGCCGATGCGGGAGGCGATCATCTGCATGGACTCGGTCAAACCGACGTGTCGCAAGTCTCCCCGCTTCTTCTTCTCCTCGAACTCTTCCAGGCTCAGGCCGGCGCCGATCTTTCGCTGAAACGGTACCCTTCTGGTGGAGGCGTCCTGAATCCGGGATACCTTCACGGCATCGACCCTCTGACAGACCGCGCTCAAGACTACCGGCAGGGTGTCCATCAGGAATCCCGGGTTCACTCCCGTGGCCAATACTGCCACGCCTTTTTCTTTGGCCAGGCTGTCGATGCGGGAGGCGTTCCGGGGGTCTGTCTCCCAGGGGAAGGCCAGCTCCTCGCAGGTGGTGACTACCGGCAGCCCTTGCTTGAGGATCTCTTCGATCTGAGGCGCGATCCGGGCCAGATCGGAAACCGTGGTCAGCACGGCCACATCGGCTGCAACCTGTCCCAAGGCTTGCTCCAGGGAGGGCGAGACAGGTACACTAATCGATCCTGCAGAGCACAGCCGGCCCAGATCCTTGCCCGCCAGGGCGGGATCTTTGTCCACAGCAGCGACCACGGTCATATTGGATCTCCCGGCGACATGCTCGCTTATCATCCTCCCGAGTGGACCGATTCCAATTTGAACGATTCTGATCATCTTCTATTTCCTTTCATTTACAGGTCATTTACAGGTCATTTACAGGTTATCTTTGGCGGCGAATGCTTGAGATTGGGCCACGATGTCGATCCCCACTTCCTGGCGCCACGTGTCAAGAAGTGCAGCAGCCGCCAGTCCCGGATAACTCTGCCCGATCTTTCGGCCGTCGATACGGGATATCGGTAAGATGCAGTAGGAGCTGGTCGTCCAGAAAGCCTCCTCGGCATTGTAGGCGTCGTACAGGGTGATGTCCCCTTCCTCGATGGGGATGCCGACCTTTGCGGCCAGCTCCAGCACGTACTGACGTGATATTCCCACGAGGATGTTTCTCGAAGTGGGGGTCAGCAGCACCCCGTCCATGACAAAGAAGATGTTCGCGCCGGTTCCTTCGGTGATAAAGCCGTCCAAATCGAGCATCAAGGCGAAGGCTTCCGCATCGATTCTCTTGGCATCGAGCTTGGAGAGGAAGTGAGGCAGCCGGGACCTGTTTTTGCAGCGCTGCTCGAAACACTGGGGGGGAATATTCCTGTACAGAGAGGTTACCGCAGCTTTGCCTTCGTTATAGCAGTGGGCGTACTCCTTATGAGGCAGGGCAGCGGAGTAGGCGAACACCGTAGGAGTGGTGTCCATCTGCTTCTGTAGTGGCATGGGAAAGGTTGTACCGGGGGTCACTTCCACACAGATCCACATGTCGTCATCCGGGTCAATGAGCCCTTCATTGGTGGCCAGGGTTTGCTCGAGCGCCTCCTCGACCCGGTTCCATTTAAGCTGTCCCAGGATTCCCGCATAGTTCAGAGACCGGCGCAGGCGCGCGAGGTGCTGTTCGACCCGGAAGAGTTTGTGCCCGAAGGTGCGGATCGACTCGTAGAAGGTCGCTCCGTACAGGCGCCCCACATCGAAAATTGAGATCCGGGCCTCCGCTTCTGGCACCATGTGGCCGTTCATGTACACAGATCGTTCCATTTTAGATCCTCCACTTTTGTTCCATAGAATACTAAAGCACTACATCAGCGCGGCAGGTACATCTCCGTCTCCCTGGCCCAGATTGTCGTAAAATTGGAGAAGAGCTTGAACAACCTGCGGACAGTCTCAAAACGGTCGGCAATGTACATGCAGAGGGGATGCATCAACACCGTTGCTACCCCTCCCGTCTTTTCAATTTTCTTTACCTGATCTTCGACGATATCGGCCCACTCTCCGATTCTGTAGGACTCCCGGGTTGGGTCCGTTACTAAGCCCCAATTTTCCTTCTGGTGCTCTACGTAATCCTCGGAGCGGTGGGCGTGATAGATGTGGTCGTGGTCCATGATTACGTTTAGGGGATGGGAAATTAGTCCTTCCGCAGTGGTTTCAGGATGGTATTTCTCCCAGCTTAGATCATCGGATATAAAGCGAATCCCTAAACGTTTGAGGATCGGATAGGTGTTGCCGTCAGAAACCAGCCCATGGCTGCGCCAGGATACGATCCGTTGCCCCGTACGCTTTTCGGCGATCCTGATCATCCGGGCGGTATCTCGCCTCTGCTTCCCATAGCTGCCCGGCGTTGCTGCGTGGGACACTGTAGGTACGCCGGTGATACGGCTCCTGAAGCGGGAGAGCAGGCTTCGCGGCAGCCCACTGTAGGTATGACCCCCGATCTCGACCAGGGGAGAGCAGCTGATCGGTCGAAAGTCCCGCCACTCCTGCTTCAAGGTCTTGCCGGTCACGTAGAAGGTCACCTTTAAACCGAACTCCTCCACCAGCTGAAGATACCGTCCGGCGATTTTGACTTCTGAATCGCAACGCTCCGGGATGTAGCTCTGCTCATTGATTTTCAAAGAGCTGTGATGGATGTCTCCGGTCAGACAAATCATGATCCAAGTTCCCCTATGATCCGCTGAATCCTATGACAACCAATCCACCCGTGATGACTCCGATTCCGATCCCCTGAACCAGGCTGATCTTGTCCTTGAGAAAGCGGACGGCAAGAAAGGCAAGAAGAGCCGGATACACCGAAGATACCGGAGAGATCAGCGAGACCGGACCGTAGTCGAAAGCCAAGAGGAAGCAGAGTGCTCCCACCAGATGCAGCAGGATACCGAAAAAAGTGGGGAGAAAACTGCGGGACAATAATCTGGGTGCCGTTCGGTTTGGTTTGTCTACAACGTAATTGATCCCCGATAGAGACACGGAGATCAGAGCAAGAAAGAAAATGTGGGAGTAAGAGCCGATCTGGTTGATTGAAAATTTGGAGAGGAAGTCTCCGGTTCCCACGCAGATGGCTCCCCCCAAACCCCAGAGCAGCCACGAGATCCCACCGCTGTGCAGGATCTTTTTTTTATTGGGAAAGACCACGGCGACGCCGCCAATCAGGATCAGGGCGACGATTAGATATTGCAGTGTGGAGAGCCGCTCTCCCAGGAAGAAGTAGGACAGCAGGATCGTAATTACCGGATAGATGGCGATCACCGTTCCTGTTAGAGAGACCTGCCCTTTGGATAGGCTGTAGTAGAAAAACTGGAACAGGACGGACGCGGCCAGGATGATCAACAACACTCTAAGCGGAGGAATCTGAAGGCGGGATTTACTCAGTATAAGTACCACAGGTATCCAGATGAGTAGTGCCAGAGCGTTGTTGATTATGTTGTTCCACAGAGGCGGAATCGTGGCAAATCCATGTTTTATCAGCACCGCACCGACGGCCCAACAAACGGCCGCTGACAGGGCGAGTGGAAACCAGATCATACAGGGAGTGTAGACCATTTATATCGCCTTGCAAAGCAGAATCGACAAAAAGGCCCATCGTGCTAACAAATGTGAGCTAAAAGCCGGCGGATATCTCAAATCGTTGCTTGTTATTAACGAAGTATAACTAACTCACCCTAACACAGCGGAATTGCGGCCATGAACGCACTACTTATTGTCGATTCGTTATTTATTTGCTTGACAGAGGGTCCGTGGATTCCTTAGAGTTAAGCTGAAAGTGAGGGTAGAGATATGATTGATTCCCGTGATGCCGGCATTCTTGAAGAGAAGATATATCGTTTTCTGTGGGACTATGGAGTCGGAGTGCCCAACCAGGAGCTTACCGAGCTCTGTCTGGCCAAGGGCTGCAAGGCAGGTAGGGACCACCGGGTGCGAGTGCCCAAAGAGCTCATCGAGGAGATGGTGGGGTTTCAAGAAAGAAGTCAGGAAGAGTACGAGGAGTTCCACCGGCTGGTCTATACCTGCGGTCCGGATTGGGCTCACCATCTGCTGTGGACCGGTCAGATGGAGGAATTCCGGAAGCGTTATAAGAAAGAGTTCCTGATGCAGTCTTTCGACTGTGGTCCCACGACTTTCTACGATTATCCGCAAAGGTCGGTTAAACCCGTAAACGGCGGGATCTTCGAGACCATGCTCAAGTTCGCCGAAGCCACTCCGGAGATCGGCTACACAAGTTGCTGGTACCGGCAGGACCTGCCGCCCCGGATCGAGAGGCTCCAGTCCCTGGTTGAAGGCCTCAAGATAACTCGAAAGCTGGATGGTATTGAGGCGATCCAGCCCGAGATGATCAAGTACCTCAAGGAAGCCAGTGTAATCGTGTACGGAAATGGGGACAGCTCCGCCTTTCTGGCCGGGTCGGAGTGTATGACCATGCCCGTTGTTCTGGAAACCCGGTCGGCGGAGGATATCCTGGAGCGGAAACGATGCGGTGTCCACCGCTATCATATTGCCAGCATGCCCACTCTGGGAGTAAGCACCCCGGTTACCCTGGCCGGCTCCATTGTGTTGGCTGCGGCGGAACTTCTCGGCGGAATGGTTGTGTGCTGGTGTGCCGATCCGGAGTCGGATCTCAGTGCACGGATGATTACCCTGGTTGCGGATATGCGCAATGGCAATTCCACCACATTCTGCCCGGCCTACATTCAATATAACAATGCGGTCCGACAACTGTTCAACGAGAGATGGGGCGGGCACTGTATGGTTGAAGTCTTTTTCAGTCCCACGGCTCGCCGACCGGGTCTGCAAGCGGTCTTTGAAAACTTCTATGCTACCAATTGCCTGCAGCGGTGGGAGGAAAATCCCCACATCCCCTACGCGGGGATGGGAGTGTTGCACGAGGGCGGGCTTGGTTCTCCCACCCAGTTCATGCTCGACATGCAGATACGCAAAGCCCAATGGATGTACACATCCGAGATCCCGGTAAACGACGAAACAATCGCCTGGGAGGATATCCGGAAGGCTGTGGAGGGACAGGGAAATTTTCTGGAGTCCGACCATACACTCCGACACTTCCGGGATCTGTGGATTCCCGAGCTCTTCCGCTCCGACGATCCCTTCACCGGGCAGTGGGATGGAAGTGAAGCCGCCCTTCTCGATACCTGCGAGGAGATGTGGCGAACTAACTTAAGCCGGTGGAAACCTCCGGAATGGCCGGCCGAAGTCACTCGAGCCCTTGAGGAACTGCTGGTTCGGGCCAAGCAGGAATTCCATGGTTCCTAAAAGCGACTATCCGCAAAGCATTCTCGGCTATCTGTTTCCCGACCGTAGAAGCACCCGCACCGAGATCGCCGAGAGCTTGAGGATTCGCAAGAGCACGGTGGGTGTCATCTGCGCCCGCTTTATAGAACAAAGGGTATTGGCGACCGAGAAGAACGTCAAGAGAAATACCAGGCTCTGGATCAATCCGTCCGCCTACCTGTCTATAGGCATACAGCACAAACTCGACAGTTTGAAGATGACGTTGCTTGATGCGGGACTCAACGTTCTGGCCAGAGAATCCCACCCCATGGAGTCCGTAGTCGACGAAGCCCGGGTTGAAAGGATAATCCAGGAAATATCCGGTTTTTTAAAAAAGTTTCAGCGCGCCGGTGGTCGAATCGTGGGGCTCGGCTTCAGTGATTTCATACCCCATGACATCGGCACGGGGCTGAAAACAAAATCGATTTGGATGCCCGGGTGGGGCAACATCAATATCAAGGCGATCATCGAGAGTTCTTTAGGCTTGAACACGGAAATAATGCGCTGTACCGATGCCTTCAGCTTCGCCGAACATGTGTTCGGGGATTGTAGGAATACCGACGCTTTTATTACGGTTCAGCTCGACGAGGGTATTGGAATCTCGGTATTCAAGGATCATAAATACTTGAAAGGCACGACGGATATTTTCGGAGAGCTCGGCCATGTTGTGTACAGGGAGGACGGGGAGATCTGCAAGTGCGGTAACCGGGGCTGCCTGGAAACCGTCGCCGGGATCGAGGCGATCATCAAAAAGGTAAAGGAGAGCGCCGATAAGGGAGCCTATTTTCGCCTGGATGGAGAAATCGCCGCTATTACCTTGGAAGACATCATTACCAATGCCAGGGAGGGAAACAAGCTGGCCCTCTTGAGCATCAACGAGGCCGCCAAGGCCTTGGGAAATACTTTGGCCATAGTAGTGAACGTGCTCGGCATCAGCCGGGTCGTGCTGTACGGTCGCCTGGTCAAAGCGGGTAAGCTTCTCGAGCGCCAGGTGTCCAACAGCATCCACCAGCACTGTATCTATCCCCTGAATCAGGATACGGAAGTCTGCCTGAGCTCCCTCGACGAGTTCGGCAGCGCCATGGGCGCCGCCTATGCGGTGATGCGTTCCTACTTTCAGTGCTCGCCACTGCGAATATAATCTGTTCCCTATTAGCTATCACAAATCGGTAGCGTCAAAAGCTGATGCCGGTCAAGATTTAATAAACAAATAACTATTTGTTACTAAGAATATCATTTTTTGTTGTTTTTTCTTGACATAGTCGCGCACTGTGTTATTATCAATCGATGGACAAGATCGAGAGCTACAAACGCCTAGCCCGGCTCATCCGCGGTTACGCCGTGAAAATGACGAACCTGGAGCATAGCGGTCATGTGGGCAGCTCTCTGTCCATGGCCGAACTGGTAGCTGTGCTGTACGAGGGGATTCTGCGGGTTGACCCGAAGAACCCCGATTGGCCGGATCGGGATCGCTTCATCTTGAGCAAAGGACATGCCGCCGCCGGTGTCTATGCCGCCCTGATGGAAAAAGGTTTTTTCCCCAAGGAGTGGATCGATACCTACTATCGGGACGACGGGAAACTCTGCGGCCACATCAGTCATCACGTTCCCGGTGCGGAATTTTCCACGGGTTCCCTCGGGCACGGACTGCCCGTGGCCGCAGGAATGGCTTTAGTGGCTAAACGGGAAAAAAAGAAACACAGGATCTTCGTGCTCATGAGCGATGGTGACTGTAACGAGGGTTCCACCTGGGAAGCCGTCATGTTTGCCGCCCAACATCATTTCGACAACCTTACGGCCATTGTGGACGCCAACACGGTCCAAGCTCTAGGAAAGGTAGCGGATGTCATCGATATGGAACCCTTCGCCGCGAAGCTCGGGGCATTCGGCTGGGCCGTGCGCGAGATCGATGGACACGATGTAAAGCAGATCGAAGAAGCACTGGCGAACGTTCCTTTTGAAAAGGGAAAACCTTCCTTCGTGATCGCCCGGACGGTAAAGGGCCGGGGCGTGAAGTATATGGAAAACACAGTGGCCTCTCACTACCGTTGTGTTCCCGATGAAAAACTGGCGGAGGTCTATGAAGAGTTAGGAGTGAGCGATGCGTTCCCTGTTTAACCGGATACTGCTCAAGATCGCCGAGAAGAATGACAGGATCTACATGATCCTGGCCGACATCGGCTACGGCGAGATCGAAGAGTTCGCTCAAAAGTTTCCCGACCGTTTTTTCAATGTGGGCGTTGCCGAGCAGAACATGACCGGCGTGGCCTGCGGCGTGGCCATGGAAGGAAATATCGCCATCACCTATTCTATCGCCAATTTTCCGACCCTCCGCTGTCTGGAGCAGATCAGAAACGATGTTTGCTATCACAAGGTAAACGTGAAGATCGTTATCATCGGCGGCGGATTGGCCTACGGAGCTCTGGGTGTGTCCCATCAGTCCACCGAAGACCTGGCCATCATGCGCGCGCTTCCCGACATGATCGTGGTAGCGCCGGCGGACTTTGCCGAGGCGGAGGCTGCCACCTACGCCATGATCGAGCACGAGGGACCTGTGTACTACCGCTGCGGCTATAAAAAAGAACCGGATCTGCATCAGGGAACGATCGATTTCCGCTTCGGGAAGGCGATTCAGGCCTGTGACGGCGGGGATGTGACTCTGATCGGCACGGGCACCGTAACCTACCGGGCTTTTCAGGCGGCAAAAATCCTGGAGAAGCGGGGGATCCACACCCGGGTCTTGAGCATGCACACGGTAAAGCCGATCGACGCGGACGCTATCGTGGCTGCGGCCCGGGAAACAGGCGGGATCATCACCGTGGAGGAACACAATATCCTCGGCGGTCTCGGCGGGGCGGTGGCCGAGGTTCTGGCAGAAGCCGGAATCGGGGTGCCTTTCCGGCGCATCGGGCTTCCTGATTCCTACGTACACATCGTCGGTTCCCACGACTGGCTCCTCGATCACTACGGGTTTTCCCCCGGGGCGATCGCCGCCACGGTTCAGGAGGTTCTGGCAAAGAAATGACCTCCTTAGAGCGGGTGCTGCATGTACTGCAGGGGAAGCTTCCCGACAGGGTTCCCCTGTTCGAGCTGTTCGTCGATCAAGGGGTGATCGAATCGATCCAGGCGGGTATGTCCTACGAGGATTTTATTGACTACGCCGACATGGACGTGGTCACCTGTCTGACCATGGTGGAGAGCCCGGAACAGATGCACTGGCTCGATCGAGAAAAGGGTATTTGGCAGGATAAGTGGGGCTGCACCCAAGGATTTACGGGGGAGGTGATTTCGGTTCCCATCGAACCACCCCGCATCAATTGCCTGGCGGATCTCAGGCGTTACGAGCCTCCGGATCCCAAGGACAACGAAGTTCTCGATGCGGCTAAGAAGTTGGTGAAGCGATTCAAGGGGAAAAGAGCGATCTGTGCCGTTGGAGAGGCTGTGTTCGCCGTTTCCCAGTACCTGCGCGCCGGTTTGGCCAACCTGATGATGGACTACCTTCTGCAGCCGGAGCTGGCCAAGAAGTTGGCCCGGATCGGCGTAGATTACCATGTGGAGCTGTACCGGAGGCTGCTCACCGAGGGTGTGGAGATCATCGCCTTAGGGGATGATTATGCCGGCAAGACCGGTCCCTATATGTCTCCGGCCCACTTCGAGGAATTTATTCTGCCGGGCCTGAAGACAGTGGTTCAGGATATCAAGAACAGAGGCGGATACGTGATCAAGCATACGGACGGCAATATCTGGCCGATCATGGATATGCTGATTTCAACCGGGCTGGATATGCTCGGACCTCTCGAACCGCCTTACATGGCCCTCGACGAGGTGCGCCGCTATACGAACATGAAGGTCGGGGTTGTCGGCAATATGGACGTGGATCTGTTGTCCCGGGGAAGCGTCGAGCAGGTCGTTTCGGCCACTAAAGAGCAGCTGAAGCGCATCTCTCCTGGGGGAGGATATTTCCTGTCCTCGGCTAACTCGATTACCTCATTTGTAAACGGCGAAAATTTCATGGCCATGATAAAGACCGTTCAGGAATTCGGGAGGTATCCGTTTTCATCGAACTAGAAATAGGTTGACGAATTTTAAACGAGGATGTTAGCATTAAAAATGCTTCATTATAAAAATCTTTTAGTAAGGAGGCTGACCATGAGGACAGCACTAAGAATCGGTCTACTTTCTCTTCTCGTGCTGCTGTTGGCGACAAACGTGTTTGCCACCGGCGGACAGGAAGGAAAAGCGGAAAAGGTGAAGCTGGTGTACCTCTCCAAGTGGAGCGTTGGAGAAAAAACCCAGGAGATCATTGATGATGCCATCAAGGGCTGGATCGCGGACAACCCCAATGTCGAGGTCGAACGTCTGTGGTCCGGGCGGGATGTCAATACCAAGCTGATGGCCATGATCCAGGGCGGCAATCCCCCCGACTTCTATGATGAGGATCCAAAGCTGATCGAGGAGTCCATCGGCAAATCCGGTCAGGCACTCGATCTGACCCCTTTCCTCAAGAAGGTGAACGCCCACGACTCCAACAAGAAAGTCTATGACACCTTCACAAAAGGGACTTTCGATTCCATAATTTTTCGCGGCGAGATCAACACCCTGCCGCTCCAGCAGTATCTGACCGTGTTCTGGTACGACAAGACCTCGGCAGCCAAGTGGGGTTTCAGCAAGACCCCCGACACCTGGCCGGAGTTTCTCGATACCTGCGCCAAGATTAAAAATACCGGTGTGGCGCCGATCGTGATGGACGGTGGGATTAATTTTTACAATATGTATTACTTCTCCCACCTCGCTGACCGCATCGAAGGTATGAACGCTCTGGAGGATGCGATCTACGACAAGTCAGGAAAGAGCTGGGACAAACCCGGATTTCTGCAGGCCCAGCGCAAGGTGAAAGAGCTGCGGGACAAGGGGTATTTTATCAAGGGTTTCGAAGGCTACCAGTTTCCCGCCGGTCAGATCGACTGGGTTCAGAGGCACGGCGCCTTCCTGCTGATCCACACCTACATGCCTATCGAGGTGGACGATGCCAAGCCCGACGATTTCGTCTTTGGTTCTTTCCCCTTCCCATCGGTACCGGGGGGTAAGGGCAGTCAGTACGATATCACCTCGATCGTCGGCGGTGTAGCGATTCTCAAGGCTACCAAAGATCCGGATCTGGCCTTCGACATGCTCAAACGACTCGTTTCCCAGGAGACCCAAACCCGGTTCGCCCAAGAGGCCCTCAACGTGCCGACTATAGTCGGGCCGAAACTGCCGGATATCTTCAAGGATCTGGAAGCGATCATGGCCAAACAGACCGGCACCTTCACGGACTACGCTGGAGGACCCGGGCAGTTCGAGCCTGAGTATGCCCAGACCATCATGTTCCCGCTCAATCAGGATGTCCTGTTCGGCAAGCTGGCACCGGAGGATTTCATCAAGCAGATCAAAACGAAATCCATCGACTACTGGAAGAACAACTAGCGTATTCTTTAGAGAAACAACTGGGCCCCTGGGGATAGCCTCCGGGGCCCAGCTCTCAGGGGCAGCCCTGGTGGGCCCAGCTTATCTACAAATTTAATCCCAGCCCCGACGTGTGATCGAGAAGGGAAGATCTATGAAAAAGAGAAAACGGATCCTGATACTGCTCATCCCGGCCCTTGTCTTGTATCTCGGCTTGTTCATTTTTCCCGCTGTTCAGGCTTTCTGGGTTTCCCTTCATAAGTGGACGGGATTCACCGCCGAGATGGAATTCGTCGGATTGAAAAACTTCTCGAGGCTGCTGCGCGACGATATCTATTGGATGAGCTTGTTTACAACCTTGAAGGTGATCTTTATAGGCGGAGCCGGCATATTCCTGCTGGCTTTTATCTTCACCTTTTTTCTCACTTCCGGGATCAGGGGAAAGAAGGTCTACCGGGCCATTATTTTCTATCCCAATGTAGTGGCTCCCATCGCCCTGGCCACTTTTTGGAGTTTTCTCTACAACCCGCGCTTCGGTCTGATCAACGGGATGCTGCGCTTATTCGGGTTGGAGTCCTGGACCCAAACCTGGACCGGCCCCGATCTCGTCTTTTGGTCCGTGCTGGTCGCCATGGTCTGGACCTACGTGGGTTTCTTTATGGTGATCCTCCTTTCGGGGACAGAGAAGATCCCCCCCGACTATTACGATGTGGCCAGAATAGCCGGGGCGAATCGGCTTCAGATCTTTTTTCGAGTCACGGTTCCTCTAATATGGGACGTCATGATCATCGCTGTGGTGTTGTGGATCATCATCTCGGTCAAGATGTTCGAGTTTCTCTTTGCTTTCGGCGGAGCAGGAGGAATTGCCACGCCGATGCCCCTGTGGACCAACGCGGTCTACATGTTCGTGCTCACCTTTGGACGCCGTGTGGCGATATACAAGATCGGCTATGGCACCTCCGTGGCGGTCACCATGCTGTTTTTGGTAATAG
>SDBT01015639.1_pt1 | contig 12051 bp, 10 predicted proteins | sample 2277101 | NCBI WGS metagenome assembly SDBT01 (sample SAMN10404973, study PRJNA504765) | marine sediment metagenome | isolation source: marine sediment core GS10_PC15, 103 cmbsf | place: Arctic Ocean: Southern Knipovich Ridge | collected 2010
GCACTTGAACTGATAGAGCGAGATGCCCGCCACGCTCTCGGATGAAATGACAACGGCCGCCAAACGGTTCGGCGTGGCGAACTCGGCTCGGACCGGTTCGATACCGTCAGCAGAGGCGATTGTCTTCAGGGAATTGGTGATCTTCGCCGAACTTTTCATCCATGCCATGTGATCGTCGCCCTGAACGAGCGCCATGTCAACCGAGGCGACTGCGGCGGTCGTCGCCTTGGCCGCTTCGATTGCCTTTGGATAATCGTCACCGGCCAGCGCCTGCTGAATGGCCAGGTAGCGCTCAACTGCTTTGGCCAGTTGCTTGCGGAACTCCGGGGCGATCTGCGGTCTGGCCTCGTGTTCAATGCCTGGGGTAGCCTTCAAAGCCGAACGGTGTTCACCGCTATGGGCTGGGGGCTCGGGTGTCATCATGCTCGGTTTGGCTTGGATCTGAAGTTCGGCGTCGATCTTGAACGCGCCTCGGGTAACCACTCGCTGACCTTCTTCCAGGCCCGAGAGCACGATGTAGTAATCGCCCGCTCGCGGGCCTAGGACAATCTCGCGCCCCTCGAAAGTTGGCTTTTCTCTGTCGGGCACTTCGACGTACACGATAGCCCGCGTGCCGGTTATAAGGGCTGCCGATGCCGGTATAACCAGCGGCTTTTTAGCGTTGGCTGAATTAATGTTCAGATAGCCGAGAGTTTCGGTCCGCACGAGCGGCATCTGGCAGATATCGCACTTACCGGCGATTTCTTTCACCACGTCCGGATGCATCGGGCAAATCCATTTGCCAGCCAGCGAGGTGTCCATGACCTTGCCCTCGCCGGCGATATGGGCTTTGACGATCGCGCGAACGAACATGCCAGGTTTGAGCAGCATTTCGGGATTCGGCGCGTTGATACGCAGCTTGACCGTTCGGGTCATTTCAGTGAGGATCGGATCGATAAAAGCAATCGTTCCGGTGAACGTCCTGCCGGGATACGCCTCGGTCGTGAATTCCACATTCTGGCCGTAGCGAAGCCAAACCAGATCCGACTCGTAGGCGTCCAGACGAATCCAGACTTCCGAGAGATCGGCGATGGTATAGATTCGCGTGCCCGTCTTGACGTACAGACCTTCCTGAGCGTTCTTGTGAATCACCACGCCTCCGCTCGGGGCGTGGATGGTAACATGATCGCTAGCCTTGCCTCGGGTTTCGATTGCCGCGACCTGCTCGGGTTTCAGACCCCAAAGGCGAAGCTTCTCCCTGGCAGCTTCAACCGTAGCCTGGGCAGATTCCCGCATGCTCGCGATGTCACTTTTCGCCATGGTCTTGGCGGATTTCAAAGCCTGGAGCAGTTCCTCTTGCGCGCTGATCAGATCCGGGCTGTACAAGTCAGCCAGGTGGTCGCCCTTGTTGACCGTGACGCCCGTGTAATCGACGTACAGCCGATCCAGCCGCCCAGCCACCCACGCGGTGATGTACTTGAGGCGCGTTTCGTCATAATCGATCTTGCCCACCATCCGAACTTCGACGTCCACGAACCTTCGCTCGACGGGGGAAGTCTCAATGTCCATGAGCTTCTTGGCGCTCTGGCTGACAGTCAGTTCACGCGGGCCGCCAGCGTCGTCGGTGGAAGTCTCCAATGGAATCAGTTGCATATTGCAGATCGGGCACAACCCGGGCTTGGGCTTTTTGATGTGCGGATGCATGGAGCACGTCCATATTTCGGGTGCCTTGTCCGCGTTGGCGTCCGCACCATCAACGTGGGTGCCGCCGGAGACCCCGCCATCGGTGGCGAACATGCCATTGATCGCGTAACCCACAACAAGGCTGCCCACTATCGCTACCACCAACACCCATACCTTGGTTGATCTGCCCAGGTATTGGCTTATTCCCGTCATACGCTCGTTCATATGTGCTACCTCAATTCATCAATGAGTAAAAAGAATAATCGTCGCGTGAATCAACCCGGACCCCATCGCACAAAAGCCGATGATCTTGTGCAGCGTTAGCATGCGTCTGGGCTTCAGTCGTCTGATGCGCCGCAGCATGCCAAAACACACGGTCAGTCCAACCAGTGAAAGCGTCAATATACCCGTTGGCTTGGCCAGACTGATCCAGGGAAACTCGTCGGCAGGATCGCCGTGCTCATGTTCGCCATGACTCACATCCGCCCCCGCGAACTGGGGAAGAGCTGTCAGGTACTTCTCAGGATTCTGGCCGAATGTTGCCTTGCACATCTGGCAACAGAAGAAGACCCGCTTGCCCTTGTAGTCAGTATATATGTTCGCGTCGATCTTGACGCCTTTCAGGACGGGGCATGTCGTCTGGGCGACTTCTTCTTCTTCGATCTGCACATCCGCATGCGCGTGTTGTTCAGCTCCCTGACAGACGGCTGTAGTCACACCCAGAACCATCAAGGCCAGTAAGACTGATCGCATCGTGAGTAGGTTAGTCATTTGATGTTCAACCTTTCTACAGAGCAGTTCGCTTCATTCGGCGGCGTTTTGAGCAATTGTTTCTGCTCCATTGGCCTTAACGTCTGAAACCGCCTTGGGGTTCCCAGCAGTGGGGATTTCTTTGCCCACAAGCATTTCCAGTTCACCAAGCCGCTGCATCCGGCTGGCCATGGCACGCTCGTAGGCCAATCCGAACTCCAGAAGTATCCGCTGTGAATCGATCAGGTCGAGGAAGGTTCCCTTTCCGGCCTTGAACGAAGTCTCGGTCGTCTTGACCGATTCGGTGGCCTTGGGGATCAGCGTGTCCCGGTAGAGACTGATTTTGCGCTCGGCATCGCGGAATCGATAGAACACCAACTTCAGCTCGGCGCCCAACATGTTGGTCTTGTCCAGTTTTCTATGAACGCTGCGCCGGTGCCTGTATCGTGATTCGCGAACACCCGCGGCCAGCTTGTTCCACCAGATCGGCAGATTGATCGAAGCACCAATGCTGACAGCGTCCTGGCCGTCACCACTCGGGTTTCTGCCGCTGGTTGAATCGGCTATCTCGGTGTACTGGGCTCCGAGAGTCAGGTCTGGGAAGTAGTCCTTCTTGGCAAGTTCGATGCGATGGCGATCTCGGGCGATCTCGAAATCAAGCGCCTTGAGTTCCGGGTTCGTCTCGCTCAGCCATGTCAAAAGTGCCTCGTCGCTCAGCGAAACCTCTCGCTCTTCAAGCGTCGCAGGCCATGGCAGTGGCGCTGTAACCGGACGATTAAGTGCGGCGTTGAGCCTGGCTGCGATTGGGCCCCGGAGATCCTTGAGCGTTGCCAGCCGATATTCCAGCTTGCCCAGTTCCAACTGTGCCTTGACCACATCAGGGTGCGATGCAGTGGCGGTCTTGTATCGGGTGCGGGCGACGGATTCGAAATACTTAACCAGATCGCGATTACTCTCGACGATGCTTATCGCCCGCCGCAGATAGTAATACTCGTAGTAAGTGTTCTTCACCTGATAGAAGAGCTTCAGCTTCTTCGCTTGGAATCTCTGGTGCTGTGCATTGGCGGCCTGGGCAGCGACATCGCCTCGCAACGCGAGCTTGCCAAACCACGGGAAAGTCTGCGAGAGCTTGACGCTTTGACGCATGGCTCCGACGCGCGTCTCGACCTCCTGGATGTAATACTGATACGTAAAGCGCGGATCGGGCAATGCAGTGACCTGAGGCACACGCTCGACGGCAGCTTTCCACTGGTTGAAGGCTGCCTCCAGCCCAGGATTGTTCAGCGCAGCATAGGCCAGGTAATCCGAGAGCTCGGACTGCTCGTCAAGTTCCGGCGGCCGGTATGCAGGCTCGTCGTCTTGCGTTGAGATAGAGGCTGTCTCGCTGAGATAGTACTCCCGCAGCGTCGATTCGCGTTGACCCGAAGTCGCACATCCGGCGAGTACGATCGCTCCGGCTGTGCAAAGACAAACGACCAGCGGCAATAAGCCCTGTCGATCCATGAGCTTCATCCTTTCTACTTTTGCGTCTATGGCATTATTCGGCTGTCAAACTCGTTTTGCGCAAATGAATTGCACTTTGTGACAGCACGGCCACCTCGCACGATGACAATGCATCATGCCTCGATAGATCAACTAACGATTCGCAAAGGTTTGTGGTTCCAACAAAAGACTGTTGGAAATTGCTCTAAGGAAGATGCGTGAGAATTGCTCTAATCCAGCTAACCGCGACCGAGTGGGAGCGGGGATGTGAGGCAAAGCGGTAGGCCGGGACTTGTCCCGGCGGAATTGCCCGACCACAGAGCCGGGTCAAGACCCGGCCTACTCATTTCATCGTCTTACTCTGTGGTGGGGGTGTATTTGCAGACGCAGTCGAACAGTTCTCCGCCGAGTTCAGCCGCGACGGCGGGGTCTTTGAGCATCGCCAGTGAAAGAGCATCGACGCTGAAGGCTGTATCGAAGTTCGATTCGATGCCCCGCCCCATCCCAATGAGTATCACCAGGTCGGCATCTGCGGCGGCAGCGTTCAGTTCGTCCGAGACGTCGGACAGGTCGATCAGCGGAATCTCATTGCCGGTCGAGACGACTTCGAACATTCCGAGTTTTATCAGCGCGGCAAGGTCGTCGTCGCGGGCGGCCAGTGCGGGCAGCAGTTCGACGGTTTCTTCAGCCGTCATGTCGTTCAGCGCGGGCAGTTCGTTGGCGGCGAGCACTATCTCCGTGCCGCCCAGCGCCAGTTCTCGAACGAGCGGCATGACGCCGAGAATAAAATCGCTACCTGCGTTGTCGATAAACACAACCGCCTTTGCCCATTTGCTCGGGGGGGAATCGGGCAAGTCTTCCGCGAGCCGGTCGAAATCGTCCACACACCACGGGCGCGGATGGATGTTCTCGACGGTCGTCAGAAAATCGGTCGGTGTGCCTGCAAGGTGCATCGTCGCGCTCGAGCCGAGGTCGAATACATTGCCCGCGAACACGCTCTCGATCAGGTGCAGCCACTTGTCGCGGCCGGAAAGTGCGTGGAGCTTGTGCACCACCTGATGATAAAGCTCCAGCGTGGATGCATTCTCGCGGTCCTTGATTTTTTTGAACGGATCGATCAGCCCGTGATCGAGCAGGCATTTCAGCCGCAGCCTGCAAAGCTCCATCACGCTCAATTCGCCGCTGGGCTGAGAAGCGGGGTCTTTGCGCAGGCGGTCGATAGCGGCGGCGAACTGCTCGCCCGATTCGGAGATACGATTGGCGGCTGGGCGGCCGTAATGCTCGGCTGCATGCTCGAGCGTTATCTTGAAATGATTATCGAACAGGTCCAGCCAGTGCTTGCGTGCGTTTTCGTCTGCTACAAGATCGCAATTGTGCGGGCGATAGTTTGTCGGATCGGTCAGCAGGCAAAATTCGCTCATCGTTAGAGTACCTTCACGGCTACCAGTGTCAGATCGTCGGGGCGTTTTTGCAGACCGGCGAAGCGTCTCATTTCCCAGAGCACGTGCTTGGCGAGGCCTTTGGCGTCGCAGCTATCGGCGCAGGCTGCCAAGACTGCATCACGCACGCGAACCTGCCCGAACGGATCGTCGTCGAAGTTCATCGCCTCGTGCAGACCGTCGGTGTAGGCGAAGATATAATCGCCCTCCTGCAGTTGGACGACATCCTTCGGCCAGGTGAGTGAAGTATCGATTCCCAGCACCGGCCCGCCGACATCGAGCGGGATCGCTTGTCCGTCGCGGACTAACAGCGGAGGCATGTGTCCGGCGTTGGAATAGGTCAGCGTCCTGGTTGCAGTATTGATCACGCAGTAGAACAGCGTTGCGAAGTCGCTCGTGTAGGTATCGGCGCACAGGTCGCGATTGACGTTTTGCAGGACTTGCGACATTTCGTAGACGTTGGATGCGTGCGCCCGAAGCGACGCCCTGATCGATGCGGTCAGCAGCGATGCCCGCACGCCCTTGCCCACCACGTCGCAGACAACCAGGCCGAGATTGTCTTCCGGTAGATCGAGAAAATCGTAGAAGTCGCCGCCAAGCTCAAAACACGGAACGTAGATCGCCGCGATATCGAGCCCATTCACCGCGGGCGGTTCGGACGGTATCATCCGCCGCTGGACCTCGCCCGCCAAGCGCAGCGCCCGCTGCATATTGGCCGAGTGAATTGCCTCTTCATGAAGCCGCGCGTTGACGATGGCCGCGGCGGCCTCTGCGGCGATGGACTTGAGCATCGACATTTCAAACCAGCCGAATGTGTGCGGATGGCCCATGTAGACGCGGATCGCGCCTTCACCCTTGCCTTTGTACATCATCGGAGCGCACAGCCCGCTTACGATGCCCTCGGCGGCCGCTTCGACGGGGTAGAGAAAACGCGGATCAGTCTCCACGTTTTCGATGTAAATTGCCTCGCCGGTCGAGAGCGCTTCGGCGTCAATCTTGCTGTCGCTCAATCGCACCGGGCCTTTGTCCAGATACTCCGGCGAGAGGCCTGCACCGGCCTTTAGTAGCATCTCGGATCCGTCCTCCGAGAGCATGCGGATGGAACAGGCCTTGGCGTGCATGATATCAACAACCGTGCTGCCCACCAGGTCGAGCAGGCTTTGCAGGTCGCGCTGGCCGGTAAATTCGCCGGTCAGGCGATATCGCGTGGCGAGTTCTTCAACGCGCGTGCGAAGCTGGCGTTCCCGCTGGCAGAGCCTGGCAACGACGCCGGTAACCAGTCCAATCAACCGCAGGTGTCGCGGATAGACCGACTTCTGCAATCGCTCCCCTTCGGGCGATTCGAGCTTGATTCGTCCGATCACGTGGTTGTCCACCATGATGGGCGATCCGGCCTGGTCTATTTCCATGCCGCGAACCGGCTTGTCGGAGGCTGCGTCGTCGTCCGTCGCACCGATGGGCACCGAGACTATCGTCAGGGGCGCGCCGGAAGCGTCACAGATGCGGATCGGCATCTGCGCAACGGTGGTGAATGCGTCCTGGAGCTGCTGGAGCGACTCAGGATTGAGATAGTCCGTCAGTTGTGCCAAGTAACACCCTTTCGCGGGCACACGAGCGAATCTGCCCGGATGGGCAACAATAAACCATTCTCCGGCTGGAAGTACACAACTGAATTGGAATCATTGAAGAGAAAATGAATCCCGACGCGATGTTCAAATAGTCAGAAAGGTGGGGCTATCGCCCCAGCCTACACACTCCGCCGAGTCGATAGGCCGGGCGGGTGGCGTGGTACTTCATTATTCGCCATTCAGTGTTCGTTGTTCGATATTGCTGTTGTCGTTGCCCTTCGCGTTTTTGCGCGCATAAAAAGAACGGGCCCGGATCGAATGACCCAGGCCCGTAAGTATCGTTTGTAATGGTGAAGCGTCAGTTCGCTGTCAGGCGCTTTCTTTCTTGACCTTGCAGGCGGTAAAGAGCGTCGGGGCGACTTCGCCCTGAACCATCTCGGCGGTTAGCTGGTACGTCGCGCCCTCTTCCTTGTGCTCGGGCAGTTCGTACATGAGGTCCAGCATCAAATCTTCGATAACCGACCGCAAAGCCCTTGCCCCGACCTCGCGTTTGAGAGCCTTCGCTGCTATCGCACGCAGGGCATCTTCGGCGAATTCGAGATTCGTATTCTCGATCTGGAAGAACTTCTGATACTGCTTGATCAGTGCGTTGCGCGGCTCGGTGAGAATCCGCACCATGGCGTCCTCGTCGAGTTCCTGCAGCGCCGTGATGCATGGCAGCCGTCCGATGAACTCGGGAATCATTCCGTAATGGACAAGATCGTCGGGCTGAACCTGGGCGAGTATCGAATCGTGCTCGGCGGGCGTCTCGACGGGTTTGTCTTCGCTACCGAAGCCGATCAACTGACGGCCGAGACGCTTCTTGATGATGTCTTCGAGCCCGGTGAACGTACCACCGCAGATGAACAGGATGTGCGAAGTATCCAGCTGGATGTACTGCTGCTCGGGATGCTTCCGCCCGCCCTGGGGCGGAATGTTAGCAACCGTGCCTTCGATCATCTTCAGTAGCGACTGCTGTACGCCCTCACCGCTGACGTCGCGCGTGATCGAGACGTTCTGCGACGTCTTGCCGATCTTATCGATCTCATCGATGTAGATGATTCCCCGCTCGGCGGCTTCGAGATCGTAATCTGCGGCCTGGAGCAGCTTGAGCAGGATATTCTCAACGTCCTCGCCGACGTAACCTGCTTCGGTGAGCGTCGTGGCGTCGCCGATGGCGAACGGAACGTTGAGCACCTTGGCCATCGAACGGGCAAGCAGCGTCTTTCCGCAGCCGGTCGGGCCGATCAGAAGGACGTTGGACTTATCAAGCTCGACGTCGTCGGCGTCGTCGATATCGGTCTGGGTCAGACGCTTGTAGTGATTGTGAACCGCCACCGCGAGAACCTTCTTGGCGTGGCCTTGCGAGATCACGTACTGATCCAGGAACTCCTTGATCTGCCTTGGAGTCGGGATAGACGTGAACAGCGGTTTGGCTTCGGCGGTCCGCCGCTTTTCCTGGCGGATGATGTTCTGGCAGAGTTCGACGCAATTCGCGCAGATATATACGCCGTTTGGACCTTCGACGATCGGACCTGCATCGTCACCGGTTCTATGGCAGAAACTACAAACGTTGTTGCGGCGTTTCGAACTACCGTCAGACCCGCCAGTACTTTTAGGACCGGAACTCATCGACACTCCTTTTTCGCGCAGACACTATGCATCCTGTACGTTACCACCTTCATCGTCACCTTTTGTACCCGCGCTTGATTTGTTATCAATCTTTTCGTCATTCTTGGGCTCCAGGCCCAAAGCAACGCGGCGAAGGTGGGAAAACTCCTCGTCGCTTATCGAACCGTCATCGCGCATTTTGCGCAGGTTATCCACGTCAAACGGGCCGCTATCGGCGTCGCCAGCCATCGCCTTGCTGTAATACCGTCTCGCTACCAGCAAAACCATACCCAGCACAAGGACGCCGCATATCAGAGCAACGCCCCATTTCAGGACATCGCCAGTGTTTACGTCCAGTCTGATAGCCGCGAATATCATTATACCCATCGTTTGAAACATCCTGAGTCCAATAGCCGCAAAAACCTTGCGCGGGGCTGTGATAGGCTCATTCGCCCGCAAAAGCAAGTATAATCGATTGTGATGGCCAATAGTGAACCGACAATGGCTTTCCTTTGCGACGCTATGCTCGGCGGGCTGGCTCGCTGGCTAAGGGCGGCCGGCTACGATGCCGAGTTCGAATACGGGATCGCCGACGCCGATCTGATCACCCGAGCACTACAAACGCACAAAACCGTGCTGTCCAGCGACGGGCCGCTGTTCGAACGCAACGTCATCAAGGACGGCCAGGTCAGCGCCCTTTACATACCCCAGCAGCTTTCCAAGCTCGAACAGCTGGAGTTCGTCGTGCGGAAATTGAAGCTCACCCTCGGGCAAGGCAGGTGCATGTCCTGCGGCGGCGAGCTAACCGAAGTGCCCAAGCGCGACGTGATGGGCGAAGCTCCCCCGCTGGCCTATCGCAACTGCGAACGATTCTGGCGATGCAGCCGCTGCGACAAACTACTCTGGCACGGAACGCATTGGCAACGCATTACGACGCGACTGGCCGACATCTTCCCCTAGTCCACCCGCCTTCTTATGCACCCCAGCGCGGCGGGTCTCCCGATCCGCCGCGACAATACAATCCCATCGCTAGACGCTGCGGGCTATATGAAGGCTTTATTGGCTCACTTAGGTATGTTATAGTCATTGGTCTTGGCATTCGCTGGCAATAGCTCTTCACGAGGTATCATCTTGGCAGACAACGAATCACCAGCAGAGATCGAAGCAGATCCCCAGCCCCCGGCCGAATCGGTGAATTCTCCCTTAAACGGGAAGTCGCCCGCCGGCGGTTCGCGCTCGTCTAGCCAGTGGGTTCGCCTGGCGGTACAGAGCGGTTTTATCGTATCGGTGTTGCTCGTCGGATGGCAGTTCCACCTTTTCGTGATTTCGCTGGGCGATACCTCCGGCGCGCCGCTTGCCGACCGACCGGAAAGCGTGGAAGCATGGCTGCCCATCAGTTCATTCATGGGCCTGACGCTGCTGGCAAAGACCGGAATTGCCAACACGGTTCACCCGGCCGGGCTTGTCATCTTTTGCCTGACACTCTTGCTGACCATCGCCGTGCGGCGAGGCTTTTGCAGTTGGGTCTGCCCTATCGGAACGTTATCGGAATACACTCACAAAGCCGGGCGAAAGATACTCGGCCGCAATTTCACCATCAACCGCTGGATCGATTATCCACTCAGGACGATCAAATATCTGATCCTGGCGTTCTTCCTATGGGCGATCCTGCAAATGCCGGCCCGGGGTCTGTACGAATTCATTCACGCCCCGTACAACAGGATCGCGGACGTCAAGATGTACATGATGTTCGCCAATATCTCCATGGTCACCATCTGCGTGTTCGCAGGGTTGATCGTACTTTCGGCGATATTCAAGAACTTCTGGTGCCGCTACCTCTGCCCCTACGGTGCGCTGCTTGGTGCTCTATCGCTGCTGAGTCCAATAACCGTCCGTCGCGACCCGACCCGCTGCGGCGATTGCGGCCATTGTTCGAAAGTCTGCCCCAATTCAATTTCCGTGTCAAAGGCCTCTCGCGTGAAGTCGGTCGAATGCACAGCCTGTTACAGTTGCGTTTCGTCATGTCCGAAACCAGGCGCACTTGGCGTGTCTCTCGGTAGCAGCAAGCGAACCGTCAGCCTGCTGGTTTACGGAGTTATTACCGTTGCAGCCTTCGTGCTTGTAACCCAGGCCGCTCGGGCAGTTGGCTACTGGCAGAGCGATACATCTGACGCGATGTATCGGATGCTGCATCAGCGGATAAACCAGATCGAGCACGTGCGCACGCCGGGCAGGATGCAACCGGTCGACCGGGCGAGACGCGATATGAGGTCAACAGAGTAATGCTGAGAAACTACATCGGGAAAATGCGAGGCAGCGCCAGGAGCCCGGCCAGGGTGAGCTTGTCGGAGATCGTCTGGTCGTGGATAGGTTCTTTCATCGGTATTACCGTTGTGGCGTATATCAATTACAACGGCGTCGAGAGCACTGACCTGCTGATGATCATAGGCAGTTTCGGCGCATCTGCCGTGCTTATCTACGGTGCTATCGGCAGTCCACTGGCCCAGCCGCGAAACTTCGTCGGAGGACACGTTATCTCCGCGACCATCGGTGTTGCGTGCTACCAGATGTTCCATGCCAACCCCTGGCTGGCTGCCGGACTGGCCGTGGCGACGGCCATCGCCGCCATGCATCTTACCAAGACCCTGCACCCGCCTGGCGGAGCTACTGCGCTGATCGCGGTGATCGGCAGCGGGAAGATTCACGCATTGGGCTATCTCTATGTGCTCATGCCCGTGGGGCTCGGTTCGATTATCATGCTGGTGATCGCTCTGGCGCTGAACAACATCCCCGCAAACCGCCGGTACCCGTTGTTCTGGTACTGATCGGCGGCATCTTCGAGTCGCATTCCGCGTGCATGTATGCACGCCCTACTAACTTCCGCGTGCAACAAGTAGCACGCCCTACCGATTCCGTACCTTCGCGCGGCGGGATTCCTATCCCGCCGCGACAATACGATCCCACTAAACGCGGCGGGTCAGGAGACCCACCGCGCGGTGTAGACTGTTCACGGTTACGGGTTACCTGTGGTGCGTTGAAATACATCTTCGACGGAAACGCCGAAGACGGCCGCGATGCGGAACGCCAGCGGTAGCGAGGGCGCGTACCTGTTGGCCTCCAGCGCGATGATGGTTTGCCTGGTCACCTTGACGCGATTGGCAAGTTCCTGCTGCGTCATTTCGTCGGCGTCAAACCGCAGCCGTCTTATTAAATTGGTCAATTCACTCTTGGCCATAATAAAGCTCTCGTTTGCACAGGAAACATGGCGGTCTTAGCGAGTCATGCCTTTAGAAAGGCCAGCACGCATGCGAAAACCGCGCCGAGCACGGCAAACAATATCGCTGGCTTCGTCATCATTCGCCACGAAATGACCTTTTGTCTCAGCTGGTAGAAGGCCGCAATCGCACTGCTCAGTATCGCCAACGCGAGCATATCCCAACATGCCTCTTTCAGCACCAAACAGCCCGCTATTGTCTTCGGTTCACCCATCGGATTCCTCA
>SDBT01015640.1_pt1 | contig 12051 bp, 7 predicted proteins | sample 2277101 | NCBI WGS metagenome assembly SDBT01 (sample SAMN10404973, study PRJNA504765) | marine sediment metagenome | isolation source: marine sediment core GS10_PC15, 103 cmbsf | place: Arctic Ocean: Southern Knipovich Ridge | collected 2010
TTTACGAGATATTACTACAATTTTCCATACTAACCCGAATAGAAGAAGTGCGGACAGAGTAAGACCGGGTAAAGACTTTGAAAGAATTGCTATTAGTAATGAAACAAATAATAATATTGAAAGTGAGAGTACACCATAACGAGCGGAAAAACGTTGGCTAAAGAGCATAACCATTGTTTTTCGTCCTACTTTTTCATCGTTAGTTCTGCGACTGAGTTCCTCTGTCCAAACCCACAATCCTGTAGCGATAACCAGCGGTAGCGAAGCTACATAAACCGTACGTGTAATATCACCTACCTGAATAATATAAGCTCCAAGAACCGGAAGGAAACCAAAACTATAGGAGATAAAGATCGCACCGAAAAAGTGATTACCTAATTTGAAAGGAGGAACTACATAAAGCACACCAACAATAATCGCTGAAAATCCAAAAACAATAAAAATACCCTCATAAACATATTTGTTTAATTGAAGTGTGCTGTTTATATGTAATCCCAAAAGACACGCTAAAACTATGGACATTCCAGCATACATAAGAAGACGAGACTTCGGATACTTGGTATTGTTTTTTTCATCAAACCACGCTCTAAGGAATGAGAAACCGGATTGAAATAAAACCGCAGCAAAAAGAAACTCAATTGCACCAAACCATCTGAAAACAAAATCCGGTGGACGAAGCCAAAAAGGCAGCGTCGTACCTACAAGTGCTGGAAGCAGAGAAGCTGTCCAGAAGCGAAAACCTGCAAGATGGAAAAATCCGGTAACACCTTCGAATTGTCCTCTTAAAAGATTACTTTCTTCACTTACTTTGTACTTCTTTGTTTTGTTTTTCATTTAACTCCTTTAGAATTTCTTCAGCTTCCTTTTCTCTATCAGATCAAAAGTATATTCCAAAATTGAATCTATATCAATCAGGAAATCCTTGTAAGTTTGCTCTATATAATGATCAGGTAAAATCCCGTGTGTTTTATCCATATTCTCTACAGCTGCTGCAAATGTACTCCGTCCGAGATACAACATTATTCCGGTTTTATTCAGATTGAACTGTGTGTCTTTTCCCGCATTGCATTTATAAGTGGCACCACCTTCTGTTCCGATAAATTCACCGATCTTATGATATTTGAGAAGAGAACAAAAATGTCCGTTTGTGGAATTACATCGACCATCGATGAGAGTAAATAGATTACCTTTGAATCTATGTTCTGCCTGTGGAATCAGTCCAGCAAGCTCAGAATATTTACCGTAAGACTCAACATAATACGGAACAGGTTCCGATTCCAAATAAGAAAACAACGGAGCCGCACAAAAAGGATCACCACCATCGTTTCCCCGAAGATCCAATATTAAATTTTGTATTTTCTTATCTTCAATTTCTTTAAAACTCTTTTCTAAAAATTCTTTAAACATAGGAACACGATCGTAATAAATAAATGTTTGAATTGTCATAACTGCAATATTTTTTTCTTCAATAATTTCAAACTCAAGTTCGGGATGATTGAAATTATCGAAAACAACAGCTCTTATTGCTTGAATGTTTGCTGATCTAATCTCCTTTGTTTCTTTGGTTTTTCGACCGGGAAGCGCATACATAACAGAAAACTTTTTCGGAAACCCAAACCTGCGAGCATAAATCAGAGAAAAACGTCTCTCGATCTGTGAAAGTATGAAATGCTCATTGAAAGCATCAGCAGAATAGTTTTTCTTCATTTCATCGTAAATATCTTCGATAGAAATATCATTGATCTTCATAATAATACTTCCTTTCGGAACTGAGGATTCGTTATTATAATTATCGGTTACTACGACATTACCTTCAATCATTTTTATCTGCAAAGGGAAAAGTTTGTCCGGTTCTGAATTCCAATATTTGCCTGGCATCCAAACATTTGTATGACCGCAACCAACGCGAGCAGTTATCGGAGTTAGTGTTTTGAAGAATTCGTTCAACTGCATTGGATGTTCTATTAACTTGAACTGCTGTTCGAAAAGTTTGTCGAAAGTTTCTTTGTTTGTATATTCGTATAGATTTACATGATTCTCTTCGAGAGCTTTTCTCATTTGAAGAAAGTCTTCTTTTAAATCCTCTACAGAATATTGATCTTCACTTTTCAAATCTGCCTGTGCGAAGCATATTGAAAATATAAGCATAACGAAAAGTATCGTTAAACCTTTTTTTCTGTTTTTCATTTTTCCCCTGTTTATATTTTCTTATCTTTCCGGTTTGCGAAATACTGAATCATTTAGTTTTTCATTGTGGGATACATTTTTAAATTTGTAAGTATAATTTCCCCCTTTTCTCCCTTGAATAATTCGGAAAGGAAACATAACTCCATCAACTTCTTGATAATCTAATATTTCGTAATGATAACCAATTCTAATGAGAAGATTAGTTTCAATATCAAAAAATAATCCATAATTTCCTTTTTCCAATCCTGCAGGTTCCAAAGAATATGCTTGCCGACCGTTAATAATCTCAATTCCCGTTATTACTAATTCTGAGTAAAATTTCCGAATATTTAATACATTTTGAGGATTGAGTATCCAGGATAATTTTGGTTTGTTTAGATATTCATTTTCAAATACACCCTCAGTTGTTTTACGCCATCCATTTTTACCATCGTATCCGATAATCTCTTCACCATATTGTTCAAAGTATTTGATCACTACTTTATTAGGTGATTTTGCATAAGCTTTGATCTCAACTACATCGTAAGGAGGAGTTTCCCAATGTACATCTTTTACCAAATAACCGGAACAAACTCTTGTTGATAATTTTTCTATAGCTTTACGACCACCAAGTGCTTCAGTATAGTTTTCCAGAACCTGTTCTACAGTCGGCAATAATTTAGTAGCATAAATATTTGCAGATAAAATGAGTAACATTAATTGAAGAAATATTGCTATTTGAATTAAACCACTTTTTCTATTTTTCATATTTACTCCTATTTATTGATTAGGCATAATATAATAAGCAGTTTGTATGTTGCTTTAGCCATCATACAACTGTAGTTGAACGAAGCAGCAGGTTTAGTCATAATTAATCCACCCAAAAATATTGTTTGGAGATTGCTTTTGTTGTTTTATTTGTCAAATAGATTTTTCTGCAGCCAATATCAGATTTCAAATAACCGTAATATTGTTGAAAATAATATCTTCCGAATTTTTTTAAAAATAATCATTCTTTTCTTATTGGCTTTTGTACGATAATAGCACAAAAACTACGAATCAGGCAAATTTAGGCACAATGATAACATCAAGCTTTTAAAGGCTCAAATTAGAAAGATCTATTCATGAAAATATTAAGCCAAAGCTTGGGCTCCAAGTAGTATCTTCGGTAAGGTGACCGCCTACTTCAATTGCGTTTGCGATTGAGGAAAAAGAAAACATCAGGACTAATAAGAACAATATTTTTTTCATCTGTACTCCAATTATTTCATCAAGATCATCTTCCTTACTTCCCGAAAACCACCTGCTTTCAACTTATAGAAATATATTCCTGAACTGACCGGTTTACCATTCTCATCTCTCCCATCCCAGACAACCGAATGCTCTCCTGATGCAAGCTGATCACTGACAATCTCTTTCACTTTCTGTCCTTTGATGTTGTAGATGGAAATTTCTACATTGCTTTCTTTAGGGATTGAGAAGGATATTGTTGTAGTAGGATTAAATGGATTGGGGTAGTTTTCACAAAGTGAAAATGAAGTTGGATATTGGATTTCCTCCGAATCTTGGATGCTTACTATCTCATTAGTATATTTATAAACACCACTTCCAACTGTAGCGAAATAGAGAACATCAATATTGTTATTATTAACAAGTTGAAGATCCAGCACTCCTTTTTGACCAGGCTCTCCTTCTGTAATTAAAGACCACGAAATACCTCCATCTTCACTTTTATATAACACCAATTCCTGGGAACCTGACCAGGATTCCAGTCCTGTTGTATAAATGAGTGACGGATTATTTGGATTTATTGCTATTCCAAAAAAATATGGATGAGTATCAGGGATCAAAATGGTGGTCCAGTTATCTCCTCCATCAGTTGTTTTTATAACTCTTCCTTCCATTCCAACATATGCAACATCTGAATCTTGTGGATTTATTGCAATGCAATGACAGGCGTTATCACCACCAACATCAATCCAATTTTCCTGCCAACTAATCCCATAATCAATTGACTTAAGAACATAAGGTTGGAAATAGCCAGATTCTCCGCCTGCCCAAACAATATTGGGGGAAACAGGATCAATCTGCACAAAGTGAGTCCCCATGCCTCCAGCAGTCCACTCCCACCACACATTCTGCCAACTTAGCCCGAAATCGGTTGATTTTGCAACAACTGCAGATCCAGTTGCGTATATAGTATCTGGAAGGTTTGGGATTGCTTGTAATGCTAAAACTTGATTATTATACCCAGTACCTCCGCCAAATCCATTCTGGTATGGATACCAATTTGTACCCGCGTCAATTGTTAGAAAAAGTGAAACTGTATCAACTCCCATTCCAGAAATATTAACACTGGCAAAAATAGTATCAGCATTAATAACCAGTAGTGCTTTGCCTTCATTGCCTTGAAGACCAATAGGTGTCCATATAGAATCAGATATGGTAATGTTTTTCTGATAGATTCCATCATCAGTGGCAGCATATATAAAATTACCGCTCAATCTTAATGTTTCTACCCTTCTACCACCCAAGCCAATAAATTCCCATTGGCCAAATAGAATAGAAGAACATAAAGTAATTCCTAAGAGAATCAATAAGTTGATTCTTTTCTTCATATTTTATCTCCGAAAGTTGCTGCTAACAGGTAATATTAGCAGATGTAAGTTTTTCATCATCTGTTGACCAGAGTTCAGCAATCCTTGTCAGCTCTTCATAATTATTTTTCTGAGAGGCAATAAATGCTGGACAATTATTGCAAATAAGTCCACAAATAGCAATGATTTTTTGCATAATTTCTATCTCCTTTTATTCAATTTTCTTCTTTGTCCTGGATACTGGCACTTTGTTTTCTATGTTGTTCTGCCTGGTATGTAAATGCTTCTAAACGGGTTCTGATATTAGTTTCCTCCATCCCATCATAGACAATATTCAAAAGAGGAACATCTCCATAATCATTTTTTACGCGGTTTAAAATAGATGAAGCGATTGTTCCGGGCATGCAGGTAAAGGGCATAACTGCTACAATACCTGAAACACCTTTAAGATAGAAGTCTATTGCTTTACCTACACTTAATATCGCTTCTCCCTCAAACATAGGTGAAAGATAAGGACTGCTGTATTTTAATATTTTTGATGTCTCAGGTTCATGATAGTCTAAAAGAAATCCTTTTAATATTTTTTCCGATTTATGGCAATCAAATCTTTGAATTGCATCTCTTATGAAATTCTTTACATAATTTAGATATTCCTTTTTCTTCCAGGTATTTCTTTTTGTAAGGAAACTTTGATAGAGAAGCCATTCTGATGAAGGAGGAAGTTTTACCTCTGCTCCTAATTCCTCCAATGTTTTTATAAGGTTATTATTTGAGAATGAATGATTTCTGATAAATATTTCTCCTACAATTCCAATAACTGGCAGTTTTTTATTTTCATCAATTTCAATTTTTTCAAATGATTTTTTTGCTTCTTTTATAATACTATTAATATTTTCTTCTTTCGTTATTGCAGAATATAATTTCTCTAAATAATCTTTAAATATTCTTTCACTTTCTCCCTTATTTATCTCATAAGGTCTTATTTTTCTTAACATTTTTTCCATTACATCTACAGCTACAATCCCTCTCCAGGCGAGCCTGGAAAAATTCTTTCCGGAAGTTCTGGCTAATTCATCATAAAATTTTTCATTCTGATTTGGACAATAAATAGGAATATCATCAAAACCAAGTTCATTTAGAACCATTTTTTGAAATACATTATATTGTCCAAACCTGCAAGGACCACAACCGGATGGCATAAAAAATGCAGAAGTTGTGCGATCAAATTCCTTGTTTTTTATTACTTTTATCATATCACCGGTTGTTATAATGCAGGGATAACATTCTCTTCCCAGGGTATATTTCCTTCCCCAGTATAAGGTTTCCTCATCTGAAGGAGGAATAACCTTGCTCTCTATTCCTTTTGCTTTGAAAGCAGCAGCTAATGAATATGCGTGTTCCGACATATAGGGAATAAAAACAGTCCTGTTTCTAAAATCATCTGTCTTTCTAATAGGTTTAGAGATTTTCTTTTCAGTTAGATTCTTTTCCCTGTTTTTTTTAAGGCTATCCAGAAATGCTTCACACCTGGTAATAATTCCCACATCAGCAGAATGCTCATCAACCTGAATCTCAAGATAAGGCTTTCCTTTCATCTCTTTTGAAAAATAACTGGCAATAAATGAATCGGGTCCACACCCAAAGTTAGTAAGATAAAGAGCATAGAGATTTTTATTTTCCTTAATAATTCTTGCTCCTTTCAAAATCTTCTGTCCGTAACCCCAGTACATATTTGGCCAATCTTCAGAAATATTCACATTATCCAGAGGAAGATAATCTATAGGAATGGCTAATATACTAAGGTTTTTCAATTTAAGAGGAATATCAAAATTTATTCCCTGGTCATATCCATTATAGGAACGGGACACAATAACAATTGCCTTTTCATTAAGAGATGAAAGAAGTTCAGCTCCTCTTTTTTGAATTGTTTGAATAAATTTTACTTGTGTATGATGTGCAGTCTCTATTGCCTTTTTTATCCTTTTATGATTGATATTTAATTCCTTCCCAATGTTCATAAGAATTTTATCAAGATACTTTTTCCCCCTGCTTAAATAAACCATTGGCTTAATGATTTTTGTGTTCTGAAAATCAATTGAACATTGAGCAAGATAAGGTATGGTTTGGACATAAGGACAGCAAAGTCCTGTATTTTTTTCATCTGAGCCTACTTCAACAATACTGGGAAGGAATATATAATCAACTTTCTTTTCAATCAGATCAAGGATATGTCCGTGAGCTACTTTTATTGGAAAACAGGTTTCACCTACAATATTTTCCGTTCCCTGTTGAATGATCTTTTTATTGGTTGAAGAAGATATAATTACCTCTAAACCGAGTTCGCAGAAAAAAGCTTTCCAGAATGGATAAAAATCAAAGAAGAATGGGAGAGTTCCGGGAATGCCTATTTTTAAATTTGCTGGCGATTTGTTGTTGTCATCTATCGAGTAGGTATCGAGGAGAATTTTTTCTCTTTCTAAAAACAAATCAGGAATATCTCTTAATGGTTTCTTTTTCTCAATATCATACTTCTCACATCTTGAACCAAAAAATAAAGGGATATTATTCTCCAACTCTACTTTATTTATCTGGCAATGATTTGGACAGTCTTTACATTCAAATGAACTCACCTTATAGGTTCTTTTCCACAGACTGAATCCCTTAAATTTAGTTTTTCCCGGCTTCAATTCTTTAACTATTTTTGCACATCCGATTGCTCCTGTCATTTCTGGATGTGGCGGAACAGTTATCTTTTGTTCCAGGATATTTTCAAAGGCAGCCACAACCCCTTTATTAAAAGCAACTCCACCTTGAAAGAATATATTATTACCAATCTTTTTTTTAACAACTACCCGATTGAGATAATTATGCACAATTGAATAACATAATCCACCAATCAAATCTTCGGTTTTTGCTCCTCTTGACTGATGATGAACTAAATCCGAGGCAATAAAAACAGTGCATCTTTCACCAAGAGAAACGGGACTCGGAGCATTTAAAGCGGAATTACCAAACTCCTCTTCGATTTTTACATTTAATCTTTCAGCTTGTTCTTCCAGGAATGAACCTGTTCCAGCAGCACATACTTTGTTCATTTCAAAATCAACCACAATTCCATCTTTTATGCTGATATATTTTGAATCCTGTCCCCCAATCTCAAAGATTGGATCCACATTTTTATTAATATCAATCGCTGCTCTTGCCTGAGAAGTTATCTCGTTTTTAACAATATCAGCACCAATAAATGCACCGATAAGATACCTTCCCGAACCGGTTGTGCTCACACCTTTGATCCTGACTTTATCACCAATCTCTTTTTCTATTTCTTCAAGACCACGACATACTGCCTTAATTGGCTTACCAGCAGTGGGAAGATACCTTTTGGCAAGGACATTGTTATTATCGTCAATAAGAACTAAATCAGTGGAGAGTGAACCTACATCCACTCCTAAATAAGCATCAATTAATTTATGATGTGGATGAATTCCGTTAGAAGTAAGATATGATGGGTGTGTATCTTGAAATTGATGATGACTTATAATGGAGTGTACCTTCTCTTCCACAAATTTTTTGGTCTTTAGTTTCAAAGGAGAAAGTCTGGATGATGATTTTTCCTTGTTCATCATAGATGTGTATTGTTCCTGTAATTTCATAAAATCAAATGAATCTCTTTTATTTCCTATGCTTTTACCAACGATTGCTGCTCCAATTGCTCCCAGACAGGCAAAATGCTCAGGAATAATTAATTCACCTCTCTCCAGACCAATAATATCCTCAAATGCTCTGACCATTCCCTGATTGGCTGCTACTCCACCTTCAAAAGCAATCGGTTTTAAGAATTTCTTGCCTTTACAGATTGTACTCTTAAAACTCATTGCTAAAGCATTGCACAATCCAGCTACAATATCATGAGTAGGAGTTGCTCTCTGCTGAAGGTGGATCATATCTGTCTTGGCAAAAACAGTGCATCTTCCTGCAATGCGAGGAGGATTTTTTGATTTAAGTGCAAATTTCCCAAAATCAGATATATCAATTCCCAATCTTGATGCCTGCTGATCAAGAAATGAACCGGTTCCAGCAGCACATATTGTATTTGTAGCAAAATCCTCAATAAAACCCCCTCTCCCATCTTTAAGATTAATCAACTTTGCATCTTCACCACCAACCTCAATCACGGTTCTTATGTATGGATATAAAAAAGAATTAGCTTTTGCTTGAGCAACAATCTCATTAATATAGGTTATATTCAAAAGTTCTGATAGAAACCTTCCACCTGACCCGGTGACAGATATACCTTGAATCTCTTTAACAGGTATCTCTTCAAGCAAATTAAAAATTAAAAAAATTGGCTCACCATGATGTCTCACATATTTTTTATTAGAAATCTTATTATCAGGGAAAAGATAGATAATCTTAACTGTAACTGAGCCAACATCGATACCAATCCAGAATTTATTTATTTCTCTCATTTTTCTATTCACAGATTCCCGGAGTTTTATGTCCACAAAATTCGCATTTCCCATTTACAATATTGTTATCCAATATCCTAAAATGAACCCATTGAATAGACATTATCCCATTCTTGATATTATTTACGAAATTGTTGAGCAAGTAGATCGTTAGTTACTTTCAATAATATTTTTTCCATTTCATTTCGATTATTAATTGTCAGGTTAAATAATTTAACATCTTCTCTGGCTTTCAATTTAACAGTTAAGGGGCAATCTTTTAATCTAATGGTTGCAAGAACCGGTTTTGAAGAATTAAATATAGTTTCCAATATTTCACAAAATTCTGAACTGAACATTTCCATCTTTCCAATTTCATCAATGATGATTAAATCAGCATTTACTTTTGCATTTTCTAAAGCAGAAATACCAATTTTTTCAATTGCTTCTACATTTACACCATATTTGCCTACTCGATAAAGTGAATTACAATTAATATCTGCCATAACCATTTGGTTACCTGAAAAATCTGTGATATAAAATCCTGTTCTTTTTCTTGATTCTTTTTTCTCGTAAGTATAGAATCCACTTATCTTACAGTTTAGTTTTTTTATAATTTTCATAATTAAAGTAGTTTTACCTACTCCTGGATATCCTGATATTAAAATATTATTTATCATCTTTCCCTTCACAAGTTTGTTGGTAAATTCCCCTTTCAAAATCTCTATGCACAAGTGTTTACACTTTTTTTAATCCTTTTACTTCTCTTTCCCAATCCCTACTTGTTTCTTCCTCGTTCCCATCCGGCAGTTGCCGGATGGGAACGTACTTTCTCAGAAACCCTGTTTCAGCTCTACAATGTAAAACAGGAGTTTTGCTTCATATTGTGTTCCCAAAGAGGGCATCCTAAGGACAGCAAAAACAAAAAGTTTCGAACAATATTAATAAGTGAAATCAGGCAGATTTATCGTGGTTTGAAACATATGGGATTGGATATAATCAACCACTTACCCTGCCCTGCCTATCCCCACCCCGTTCTTCGACCAGGTCCGTTGAAGAAGCAAATATCTAAAAGAATATCCCGAGTCGAGTTTTTAAACTTTTCCCCGGATTAATTTTCTTAAATTATTTTCCGTTTTCTGCTTACTGTCTCCTTCTTTTATTTCATTAAAATCATCTTGTTTATTGCTTTTGAATTTCCATCAATTCTTAACTGATAAAAATAAATTCCGCTTCCAACCGGTTTATTATTGTCATCCTTTCCATCCCAAACTACAGAATGCTGACCTTCCGGCAGCTGCCGGATGTAACTGATAAGCTGCTTCACTTTTTGACCTTTGATGTTGAAGATGGATAATTCAATAATACTGTCTTCGATAATCGAGAAAGAAATTGTGGTTTCAGGGTTGAAAGGGTTGGGGTAGTTTATTAGATTATATGTTAAGGGATTTAAAACGTACTCTTCAGTTGAAAGATATTCAGAAAAATCAATAATTGAAACACCATAATATATGTCAGCACTGAATAAAATATCATTCAAATAAAGAACTTCTTTCGTAGAAGTATTCCATTTAGAAGAAGATTCAAAAACCGGATTGAAGGGATCTTCAATATTATAAACAAACATTTCATTCCATTCTTTATCAATAAAAATCAATTTATTTTCAATTATTAATGCTTTTGCTATTATTTCTGAATTATAGTTTGGCTTTAATGTTGTGATTTGTATTGGATTTTGAGGTTCTGAAACATCAATAATCTGAATTCCTTCTTCTCCATCAGAAATAAAAATCATATTATTATTAAATGCGATATTATGTGCAAATCCATTAGTGTCAAAATTTCCTGACAAAGTTGGATTGTTTACATTACTTATATCTACTATCTCGATTCCATTTTCACCTTCAGCTAAAAAACAAAACTGTTCAGTTGCAGTTAAACCATAGATTTCTCCTATTGCAAAATATTCACTAATTAGATCTGTTTCATCAAATATAAGTAAATTTGCATTATCTGATCCAACAAACGCATATGAATTATTTACGCAACCAACAGTGGACCACATACCTGTATTTAGATATTCATCTAATAAATAAGGGTTTTGAGGATCACTAACATCAATAAATTTTACTGAACAAATTGGATAACCGGTACAAAAATATGCGATATCGTTTAGTATATCAACAGTGTTTGCATCTCCCAAACCATTGATTGGATAAAATCCACATATTTCAGGATTTTGTAAATCAGAAATATCTACTATATTTAGACCTGCGTAACCATCACAAATATAAAGATAATTGTCGTTTATATCAATTCCATTTGCTTTGTTATATGTCTGAATCCTATTTATCAAAGGTGGAATAAGAGGATTATTGATATCAACAATTTGAAGACCTGAATAACAATCAGCAATAAATGCAATTTCCCCATTAACTTTAACTTGTTCTGCTAAACCTGGTGTATCATAAAAGCTAACTATAGACATATTTGAAGGATCGGTAATATCAATCACCTCAAAGCCGGAGGTTGAATTAGTTATTATCGCCTTGTTCTCTTCAATAATGATTCTCTTGGTGTGATTAGTAATATCTAAAGTATCCAACATAATTGGATTTGAAGGATTTCCGACATTAATACTCCAAAGTAACCCACCATAAGCAATAAAGGTTATAAAATCTTTAAATTCAATACCGCCAGGAGAATAAATCGGTAAATTAAAATTACTCAATAATTCGGGATTTGTAGGATCACTTACGTCAATTATTCTCAAATTATTTGGACTGCTATTATGAACTCCATATATTATATTATCAGATAAAGTTATATCACAGAGTTCT
>SDBT01015641.1_pt1 | contig 12050 bp, 29 predicted proteins | sample 2277101 | NCBI WGS metagenome assembly SDBT01 (sample SAMN10404973, study PRJNA504765) | marine sediment metagenome | isolation source: marine sediment core GS10_PC15, 103 cmbsf | place: Arctic Ocean: Southern Knipovich Ridge | collected 2010
GTGCTTTAATAGCAACGGCCTTTATCTTTAACTGTAGATGGTTGATTACTAGTGTTGCTAACGCTCCCGAGTCTACGTTCGTAGCTATAATTAATATGTTTAAGTTTTTCTTTTCTCCCTGGGTAGTAATCATTTGCAGTAAGTCACCCATTTCGTGCGGAGAGTCTAGAGTCCTATCAGTAACAATGACAGCGCAATCTTCTAGTACAGCCTCTTGTCTGTTCTGATCAGTAATAAAATGCGGAGATACGAAGCCACCTTTTAGCTCCATCCCCTCTTTGTACTCAACCTTGGTTTCAAATCCATTACTTTCCTCTGCTGTAACTGTTCCTTCACGTCCAACCTTATGAATAGCCTCAGCAACGATAGCACCGAGATCATCATTGGCCGAGGAGATATTAGCTATTTGTCTAATCTGTTTCTTACCGGATACTGTTTTGGCAGTATCTTTGAGCCATTTGTTTACGAATTTAGAGGCGCGTTCGATACCATCTTTTAGTAACATCGGGTTAACCCCGGCGGTAACGTTCTTTAATCCTTCTTGGACCACCGCTTCGGCAATAACCATTGACGTTGTGGTTCCATCTCCTGCAATATCGTTTGTTCTAGAGGAGGCCTCTTTGACCATCTTCGCCCCTTCGTTGGCGAAAGGGTCTTTAAGTTCGACTGATCTAGCCACTGTGACGCCATCGTGTACGACGTGCGTACGATCACCATACTCTCGGCCAATACCAACATTTCTCCCTTTAGGCCCGAGGGTAGTAATGACTGCCTTTGCGACCGCTTCGACGCCTTCTTTGAGTTTCGCGCGGGCTTCTTCTCCATAGATTATATCTTTGTACATGTTATATAGTTATAATTCTAAATTCATCTTCCCATTGTTCTTGGATTATAAGCTGAACGTTACAACGGTGATTTGGTCTCTCCCAATCTATTGCTTCTAAATGCTTAACTAATCCTTCAATATCAAGATGGTTAAACGCTCCAATACAAATATTTGTCTCAAGCATTTTTGTGCCACCATACCAACCCCCGGGAACGACACCATCACAATTTACAAATCCTGTTTCATCAAAAAACTTATTCACTTTATTAAGAATTTTCTTATCAGTTCCTGCGGGAAAAGTTAGAATTGTGTTAGTTACATCGCTCATTACTTTATTTCTTAGGTGGCTGTGCTGGTGGTCCCTGTGGTCCTCTGGGCGCTCCACCCTTTCCTAGATGATCCTTTGGCAATGACGCGGCTCTTTCAATATTTGACGCCGGAGCTGGTTTATTAGCAGCCTCTCTTAGTTCCGGGAATACTTTGTCAGCGTCACAAATATCACCTCGGCGTTCTAATTTCTTGAAACAGTCAGGATCAACTAATCCGTCAGTAAAGTTAGATACTAACCCGTTGGGAGTTGGTTGAAAACCGGCCAAGACTCTAATTATATGTGGTCTATCTCTCTCTGGGTTCTTTATCTTTTTACAGTTAAGACACATGTACCCGACTCTGTTTGCTTTTATTTCTACTTGTATAGGCATAGTTATTTATTAGATTTAATTATTCCGTGAATCATTTTGTTTTCGACAAGTTTATATTTGCGCTTTTCTTTACCTATACCGCGCGAAGTCTCTAATCCCTTCCACTTAGCGAAGTAAACCATATCGCCTTCTTTAACATCAATTTCAATAAAAGATCCTTGTTCGAAATACCCCATGCCAACAGCAATAACCCGGCCGAATTGAGCCTGATCTTTAGCGCTGTCTGGTGTTAATATGCTTGATCCGTTCGGTTCCGGTAACTCTTCCAATAAGATGAACCCTCGTGCTGGCTCTACATCTTTCATCGGGATATCAAGGTTGCTTAGATCTTTTTTTGGCATAAATGGTATTTAAGTTTTAATTATTTTAATTTCCAGGATCCTTTACCGCCAGGTAAGAAGGCTTTTACTATAGCCTCTATTTGTTTGCGCGTAAACTTTCTAGATACATGATCGTGTTTGCGAGGATATACAATATCTCCGTTCCACTCTTTTATCTGAAACCACTTCTGTCCGTATGAGTATTTAGCGATGCCAGCTTTGTCTAGCGCTTTGTATAGTTCTGATGCTGATAAAATTTTATCCATAATAATAACTTAGCATATTAAAGTATTGTACACTATCCTTTGTTGTCCACACACTTATTTTGATCGCCTTCTTCTAATAGAATATTGACAGCCCTAGTGCGTATTATTAAATGTCGTCGGAAAACAATATTTACTAAAAGTATAACGGCGATGAAAGCAGCCCACCCATAATCACTGTGGCGCAAGAAGTAAAAGACTCCGTATATCCATAAACATATAGCGGATGCATTCGTTAGATTTAAGAGCAAAAGCGACTTCCGTGCTTGCTTGGGATGTTTTTTGATATATTCACAATTCTCACACATGGCGTTTTAATCTTAATAGTAATTCTTTTTTACCTGCCATTATATCCTTCCTATGTTCATCGGCAGAATCCTTACCAGCTATAACCATAGCCATTCCTCTAGCCCTGGACATCTTTATTATCCTTTTGATTAGCTCTGCGTCGTCTAGTGTTGTGATGTCTCTATACATCACCTTCTATTATTTTAGCGATGTCTTCACAGGCTTTAATGTAAGCAAGCTCTTCCTCTACGCTATTAAAATAATTAATACCTTTTTTGGCAAACCCCATCACTCTCGCCTTCTTCGCATAAAACTTTTTCTCTCGGGCTGTGGCTTTGTCTGCTATCTGTTTATATACCTCATCTTGGCATTGAGTTATATGCATCCATAGACTTCCTCCACAGCGATTGCAACATTCTTGTTTTAAATCATTCATACGTCCTTCTCCTTTTCGTTCACCTCTTTAATAAATGCGTCCGCGAACATGAACGCGTCCCCTACTATCCTCTCCGCGGCCTTACTCGCGTCTATACGAGTAGCCGGGTTTTGCAGTAGGGCCGTGTAGCAATCAAGCGCTAGGGTATGCCTTCTGTATTCTTCGCTGTCTTTATAATCCATAATCAAGTGATCTTTTAATTTTAATTGCATGTTTTTTATTTATTTTTCGTGAGGTAGACCAATATTCCCAACACAATTTACATACTCTGCGCCCATTAGACTGGTATATATCTTCCATTGGTTCTTTGCATGAAAAGCAAGTATATTTTTTCTTATTATCCATGCTAGAAGGGAATATCTTCTAATCTAATCTCTTCGCCGCTTTCTGTCTTGATCACTTCATCGTCCGTCTCCTCCTCCGTCGGCGCCCCGTTATCCTTTACCGGGTCCACAACTTCTGGCTCCGGTGCTGGTTGTTCACCGGCACCTAGTTGTTGGTGGCTCATTACATGACCATCTTCAACGAAGGCTGCATCAAGGTCGATTGAAACTTGTGCCAGTGCTTGCAGTACATCTTGCGTCACAGCTTCCTTTGGCTGCGGTTGTACGGTGTACTTAGTGTCTTTTATAGCTGTGCCCTTTCTATTAATTACAATGTCGTAATTCTTAGGCTCTCCCCACTTAGGATTTTCAAATAATCCTCTAATCAAGTCCTGAATACCAGTTTGATGCATCTGAACTATAACGACTGCCTCGGCTTCGTAATGCCAAGCAGCAACGATCCAAACGTGCTGTATGGTTTGGTCCGATCCATCGTCGTTTGGTCTGATGTCTATAGGATACTCTTGCCAGTCCTCCTCTGAGTAAACTGGGCGACCGTCTAAGTTCCAATACCTGTACCCAAACTTAACTGGGCTAAGTAAGCGCAGCGTTGTGTCTCCCTCCGGGAATTTGTTTAGAAAATTACCGCCCTCTTTTGGTACTTCGTACCCTTCCGGCAAAAATGGTTGGTTTCTATCCATAGTTGATTATTTAATAATAAATTAAGAATTAATCCTCATATACTTAGATATACTAACACCTCCTAGCAATTAAGCATACTCACTTATCCACTATGCTAGGATATGTAAGTATGCTAGGATATAAGCATGACACAAGATATATTACTTTTAGGGACTGGTTTAACATTTCTTTTAATAGGCTACGCAATGGGCCGGGGTATAGAGATACCCGAGCCAATCAAACGTATCATAGTAGAACGTGAACGGCGCCTAGGAGAGAGCAAGGACGGGGGCGAGGTAGTAGACTTAGCCGATGAAGATGTAAAGGACGGCATAATAGCTAACTATATAGACGAGGCACAAAGTAATCCTAAAACACCGCTACCGGATGGGATAACGAAGTTAGACGTACAGGAGTTTTTGAACAATTACAGAGATCAATGAAAATAGATATTGAGAAATTACGGAGGAGTAATGCCATTACAATTTCAAATATTGATGCTAAAAAGAGATATTTAACGGTGGTTAATAGAGCAATGCTTAATTGTCACAATAGAAAATCATTAGCATTAGAGCTTGGTTCAATGTGTGAAGGTGGCGTTTTAGTGGTTGTGGAAGGCGAACCCGATAAGGCTATAGCTATGTATGAGATAAAGGATGAAAACAATGAGCAAAATTAACGACGGTTGGTTAGATATAACTAGCTCTCTCGAGAGAAACGAGTTTGAAGCTGGTGTGCGAAGTGTTGCTATTCCTGACTGGGAATGTGGAGAGTGTGGATATAGATGCATAAATAAACGAGAAGGAGCAAAGAGAGTAAGTGGTGCGTATTATATAAAGCATTTCATCAAACCAGTGCACTCCAGTGCATGTAGCCATTATGAAAAATAAATCATGCGTACACATACTACCCGGCAAGACGGACATAATAAGCGGAAAACCATCAACGATGGAGGAAGTAGCTCGTAATGATAGATCTATCACAATACGATGTAGCAAGTGTGCTAGAGAATTACAGACACCGATCTACGAGCACGCCGTTGGAAAGATTATCGCTAACGCAGCGGATGGAGAGCGAAAGGATCAGCTCCATTACTTCGGCAACGACGCCCTTCAACCCATCGACGAACGGGGAGGAGAGAATGAGCACTTCACCAGAAAATACGGATACAACCCCGCCGCAAAAGACCCCGATAAACGAATCAGCCCCAACGAAGCAGTCATTGGATCCGGTCAAGAAGATCCTGATACCGTACCAGATAGCGGTAGCCCAGACGATGATTAAACACGGTATACCGGCTAAGGTAGCGAAGCAGTGGTTAAAAGAAGCGTCCGTTAATATAGGGTTATGATTGTAGCATTAGTAGTAGCATTCATTTTAATTTTACTGCCGGGAGTTATTTTTTATGGTGTAAAGTTCTTTTGCAGAACGCCAAAGGCTGAATATCTTCCTATGTACGACAGAATAGCGAGAACTGTACTAGAGGGGAATATAATGGCTATGCGTTTTATAAATAAAGACAAGAAATAACTGTGAGTTATAAAATAAACAAAAATAAGTTAAACAATCCTCCGGTTAATATCGATATGTTTACGCCTTCTGAGTTATTGGACTATATATCTTCGTGTTTTAGAAAAGATAGGTGCAAGCACACTGAAGGTACGACCATAGGAGAAGGATATTATAGATGCAAGGATTGTGGCGAAAAGGCGCTAATGACCTTTGATATTCCACCTAAGCAAGCCAACACCTGCAAAGTAAAAAATGACCACTACGAAATCAAAGACGGTAAGGCTCAAGCGTGTGACAAGGATCACCCAGAGCCACATGAGCATAAAGGAACGCTTGGGAATAGCATAGATGGCGTTGCTATCCACTGCCTTGAATGTGATGAGGATATTGATGTAGACGGAAATGTAGTAACCCCTGAACCAACCAGACTCGAAGTGATGAGAGAGTGGTTTAAAGACAACGATAAAGATGTTTACAGGGTGAGCAAAGCAGACTTAAACCTCCTCCTCTCCCTCATAGACAAGAAGAACGAGGCGTTAAAAGAAATTCAAATAAGAAATTCAGTAAATTCAAAGACACACAAATTAGCCCGTAAAGCACGAAAGGACTGATATGGACAAAAAAGATGCATTTATAGAAATTAAGAGATTAGAGAGCTTGCTAGATGAACGAAAAAATGAGTACGAAATGTTTGGTAAAACACCAGACGATGAACAAAAAGATTTAGAGATTAGAAATAAAATAATTGATCTAAAAGCCTTAGACGAATAACACTATGAAGCTATCAAAACATATACAAGAGGCACAGGAGGATTTGATTGAATGGATTGAACCATTATTAAAGGGTAATGTTGCAAGAGAAATAGCAAAGGCTGTTATAAAAAAACACCTAACCAAGCTCGCTCATGACCTCAAGAAGAAAACAAAGATAGGTAAGGTAACCCACGGTAACTATCACTGTGGTATGGAAGAGTGTTGTGGTAAAGAAACCAAAGAGGGTAAGCAAATAGAAAATGACAGCACTATTTATTGTCACGGCTACAACGCTGCCTTAAGCGACATTAAAGCTAAGTGGGATAAGCTAGAGGTAGTATGACCAAAGTAAAAATCAAATTTGTAAAGAAAGCTGGCATGTGGTGCAAGACCACCGGCAAGGGTAAGGCTCAAAAGCAGGAGTGGTTTATTGATAAGCCAAAGTAGTATGAATATAGAAATAAACAAGGACTTAGCGGTGACTCTAATGGTTCTAATTAGCTGCACCGCAATTGTACTAGTGAGTATATTTGGAATTCGCTGTGGATAATTCAGTGCATAAGTAACCGTTGTTGTGAATAACTAAAAAGTATAAGGTTGAACAAATGCCTGTGAGAACATACAATATATATACGGATTCCCAACCCACACTATCCTCACAGGCAGTGTGGGTTTTTTTATGCAAAAATTATCATTCAAAAAGAGCGCATACGGCTCCAGCCCCGTGCGCTCCTTTTGGTTGAGAAACTCTGACCTTTTACAATATCGTGCGGCAGCGTTTTAGGAGAGGCTGCGTAAAAACTCTTCCTACTCTATATTCGTGGCTTACAAGGCGGGCAATGTCCGACCCCCTGACAACCCGCGACCTTATAGGGGGCCGTAACGTTGCTGCTGCTCGTTACGACCTCTTATAAGGGCCAGGAATGTAGATAAAAAAAGAACTGATCCGGGGTGATGATAAATCCACCGGAATCAGTTCTCGCCCGATTACATTAAACAAGCCCTACCAGTATACCCTAACTATAAGGGATATAAAGGGGGAGTAGTACCTAAACTATGGAAAAACTCGGAAATTTAATAAAAAACAAACCAATTAAGCCAAAAGCGGAGAAGCTACCGGCGCATCATTTTCAACAAGTAGCGTTAGAATACTTAGAGAAGATGAACGCGGACCGTAAGGATTACGGTAGAGTGATGGCAGCGGTAAAGCGTAACCCATCAGCGGCGGCAACAGCGTTTGAAAGTACAATGATATCTAAGGGAGTAACTAATCGCGCCCTATACTTCCTTGATTTATTTAACCGGGCAGCGGGAAGGAGCAAGAAGGGATGATTAGAGAACTTAAAAAAGCGATGGAGCAGTTTAATAAAATAGAGGGTAAGCATGGGGAGGGGTATAGGGATGGTTGGGCTGCGTGTTTTAGGGTACTAACATCATTTACTAGTGATATTGAAGATGCGCTGGAAGAGTTAAATTGTGATGATAAGGGGGGTAAACAATGAATAAACAACGTATAAAATGGTTAAGGGAGCAGTTCTATAGGAACCACGGTAGATTTCCTAATAAGACTGTTATTAAAGGTGGTGATTTGATACCTAGTGAATGGCGGCAGGTAAAGAAGCACTGGGTAGCTACGGGGGATGTATTATGACTAAGGAAAACTTAAAACCAACGGTGACATTATTGTCGGAAAAGCAGGTTAAGGAATATAGAAAACTAGTAGGATATCCCAAAAAAGGGACAGTAGTAGTTAGGGGATATCATACCTGGGTAGCTGATGGTAAGGGAGGTGTAACGTATGAATAAAAAAACAAAAAAATGGTACGACAATTGGGAAGCAGGGATGAGAATAGATAGGGAAACAGGTGAAACTGTTCATTATGTAAGATTGCCTAATAGTAGGTCAGATTGCACGATAACAGAATTTGCAGAAGGTGATAAAAATTGGGAGAAAATGCTGCGGCTTCACAGCTTCGCTGAATCAGCGTTAACGGAGTTGCCAAAGATTAAATGGTGCAAGCCGGGCGGGCATCAAATGAGAGCTGTTCTTAACAAGTATGAATGGAAATGTCAGAGGTGTGGGTTTGCTATAAGTAGCCATCTGATGAAGCAGATAGTGGATAAAGAATTTATCACCGATAAAGACCGGGAATGAACCCCCTAAAAACAATTAAACTCCTAGATCTACCGTGGCCGCCTAGTGTTAACGCTTTTTACGTTAAGAAAACTGGTACTAATTTTACTGGTGGAAGGAAGGCTAAGATGAAACTAAAGAAAAAGTGTGACGATTACAATCTAATCAACCGGGCAGCGATAGATAAACATCTGTCTTGGGTTGATAGACCTTTAACTAATAGGTTGTCGGTCCGCATCCTCGCCTACCCACCAGATAAGCGTATGCGTGATTTAGATAACTTACTTAAGATAATGTTGGACTCATTGCAGTATGCGAAGGTATTTGAAGATGATGCCCAAATTGACCGTTTATTAATTGAACGCCGCACACCGCGGTCCCCGGGACACATAGACATACTCATAGAGGAGTATAAGAAGGTGCGGTTGACAAAGGGCATAGTCTAGTATAATATAGGATATATGAGTATAGCACTGAAAGGTGGTGGTAAGACATGAATTTAGAAATTAGAAAAGTACACTTCGCAGTACTAATCGCCATCTTCCTCATCGCTGCCATCGCATCTAGCTGTACAATCTTAGTAGTAGATTATGTAAGGGATCACGAAAGCATGCGCCAGTCTCTTATTGAAAAGGATCAGCTAATACAGATATACCAAGAGAAGGATGGAGTCCACACAACCAACGCGGAGCTATTAGTTGATGAAGTAGAGAAGTTAAAAAAGATACCGGTACGGTAGAGGCGCAGGGCGGGCAGGAAACTGCTCGCCTTACCGTAGGCACGGTTTACGAGATGGGCGTCACGGATGCAGAGCTAGAGTTGTTTAGAAGGGAGTCTGGCTTACGCACAGATGCACAAAACGCAAACAGTACTGCTAAGGGAATCTGGCAGGGTCTAAAGTCCACCAGGATAGCTTATGCAAGCATGCATGGGTTTGACCCAGAGACACTAGACGGCGGAGAACAGACAACAATGGCTCGTTCTTACATAATAAAGAATTACGGGACTGCAGAAAGAGCGCTGGCATTCCAGATAGCTACAACTAGCGGGGATGCTTCACTAGCCCCAGAAGGACTACGAGCGAAAGCCGAGGATTGGATTGCTAAAGGGTATAGAGGCTATTAGACTTAACGCATGACTCAAATGGTACAAATAAAATTTAGGAAGCCGATACAACCTATCCGGTACGACAAAAAAACCGGTGAAGAATTGTTTGATTTTGATCGATGGTTAGAGCTGCACGCTAAAATAACGATGATGACATCTTGGGCAGAGTTCTGTAGTCTCGGTGGAAAAATAGACGTTGATTAGATATATAAGTATATGTTAGTATAGTTATAACGATGTGTACGGTTTGGTGGGTAGGCTGCTTATCTCGTACAGGTACGATTGGTGAACTTACGAACTGTAACTAGCTGCTCGTACCAGTAGGGTGTAACGGTAGATGCTGGTTCGACTCCGGCGACGCCCACATGACCGAACAAAAACTAATCAAAGCAGCGATTGAGGGAGGGTGGGAAGTGTTTGATGCAGAGCCAGTGGATGTATCAACTAGTACATGGCCGATGATAAGCGCATACAAGCATGGCATTATTAAAATGTTGCCATTAGATACAGCCGTTAATGACCCAAAGTTCTGGCAAGCAGCAGGTAAGAGCTTGGGGTGGGAGGATGCTGAAATATTTATGGAGGATAAACAAACAACTCACGATTTCTTAGGAGGCAAACTGACTTATCCGTATTATGAAGGTGCTGGCATGATGTTTGAGTGCCCTGGAGGACTTTATCGTCAATACCAAATGATGGCCGCACTATGGGGGGGCAGTTCAATAGAAGATTTTATAAAGACTTTGTAGTATGCACAAAGTAAAACAAAACTATTGCCCGGAAAAGGACTGCCTCAAACCGTTAAGTAAGAAGGACGTCTCTTATGCTAAGTTTAAGTTTGGTTACGTTACTTGTATAGAACACTCACCAATGGACAAATATTCTAAAAAAGGAGAGAAGGTTGATAGTAGGTAGTATGCAGCGTCGGACGGTGGGACGTCCGCTTATTGGTGTACACGTAGGCGACTACGGTTCGAATCCGTGCGCTGCACATAAAGTTATGGTAGGGTATTGGTAACTTTTACCATTAATACCATATATGCCAATTGAAACAGCTATACAAGACGGTAAGCTATTAGCAAGTATCGATAGCTTGAAGAACTGGGCTAAGAACCCGCGAGGTGTGAAGAAGGACGACTTTGAACGACTGATCCGGCAGCTATCAAAACATAAACAGAATAAGCCTTTGTTAGTAGACGCTAACACCGGTGAAGTACTCGGTGGCAATATGCGTCTTCGTGCGTATAAGCAAATGGGTGTGAAGTTTATATGGGTAAGTCTAGTAACACCCAAAGACGAAGCAGAGCAAATAGAGTTAGCGTTAGCAGACAACGATAACGTTGGTTACTACGAAGAGGACCGATTAGCTGATTTAGTGCTACCGCATCGAGAGGCTATTGACCTAAAAACATACAAGGTAGATCTAAGCGAACCTAAAGACTTGAGCTTAGTGTTGGATAAATATGCACCAACGGAAGAGGACAACTTCGACGTAGATGCAGAGCTGGCGGGTATCGACGAGCCTACCAGTGCGCTTGGTGAGGTATATGAGCTAGGGCCACACAGACTAATGTGCGGTGATGCTACCAATAAAGAGCACATGGACAAATTAATGGGCGACACGTTCGCCGACCTGCTATTTACTGACCCCCCCTACGGCGTAAGTTACGGAAAAAAGAACGAACACTTGAATAAGTCAGATAGAGGTAGACGTGAGGAGTCTAGTATTGAAGGTGACGATATGTCCCCGGGTGATACGCGTAATCTAGTTGCTGATGCTATGAAGGTGGCGCCACTTAAAAAGGGTGGCGTATTTTATATATGTTCACCGGCCGGAGATATGGAGACAGAGTTTAGGTTAGCTATTATGGATGCTGACTATATGTTGAAGCAATGCTTGGTTTGGATGAAGCAGCACTTTGTTATGGGGCGCCAGGACTATCAGTGGAAGCACGAGTCTATACTATACGGTTGGAAACGCGGAGCATCGCACACGTTTTACGGTGGCCGTACACAAAGCACTATCTGGGAAATAGACCGACCCATGCGTAGCCGAAGCCACCCCACTATGAAGCCGGTGCGTTTAATAATTAAGGCTATCTACAATAGCAGTGAGCAAGGACACAAAGTATTGGATATGTTTGGCGGTTCCGGTAGTACGTTAATAGCGTGCGAACAAACTAAACGCCAGGCGTTTATCATGGAGTTAGACCCTAAGTATTGTGACGTAATAATACGACGCTATGAGCGATATATTGAGGCATCTACCAGTAAAGGCGACTAAATTACTAACCGCGTGGGCTGGTGGCCGGACGTCTTATCCGGAGCCTCCGCATCCGGGTGGGTCTGAGATTGCGTTTTGGAAGAACTCGGACACTATTGAGCGTTTAAAGGCTGCTTTTGCGAATGATGCTACTAAGGCTCAAGCATGCGTAGCAGCTGGTATAACACGGTCTAGTTACTATGCATATAGGAAGAAAAACCCGGACATCGTAGCACGGTGGGAGGAGCTTAATTTAAACAATAATTTGAAGGCAAAATCTAATATCATTAACAAGATTCATAAGGGTAATGTTGAACTATCTAAGTGGTACTTAGAGCGCAAGGAAAAGAGTTATATAGAAAAGACACAGCACAATATGGCTAATGCTGACGGTAAGAATATAAAGTTACAATCCGTTGTAATACCAATGATAAAGCAGAGCG
>SDBT01015642.1_pt1 | contig 12050 bp, 12 predicted proteins | sample 2277101 | NCBI WGS metagenome assembly SDBT01 (sample SAMN10404973, study PRJNA504765) | marine sediment metagenome | isolation source: marine sediment core GS10_PC15, 103 cmbsf | place: Arctic Ocean: Southern Knipovich Ridge | collected 2010
GACCTGGAGGGATCCCTTTGGACCCCGGGTGACTTTCATGGTAAATATGTTTACCTTATGTTTTGCACCCCAGATCACTATGGTTGTATGATGGAGTATCCTTATCTCCAATCATTTCACCTTAAACATAGTGCTTACCTGGAAGTTGTAACCGTAATGGTAGCGGAGGAAGAATCGCAGGTTAAGGAGTTCATGATTCGGAACGGTTATAACTGGAAAGCTCTGTTTTATGAGGGTCAGCCTGGCATTCTCTCAAATTTTCTTGTGAAAGCCTTCCCAACAGCTTATCTCATCGGTCCGGATGGAAACCTGATCCTCTCCCCATCATCACTTCCCTCGGATGGGTTCGAACAGCATTTGTTTCGCATTATGCGTTCCAGGGGTGAACTTTAATTAATCTTTGCAAGAAAGCGCCAAATACTGCGTTACTAGAGTAAGCTTTTGATTTTGAGTACATCCACAATGCTTCCATAGGTATTCTTTCGAAGAAAATCAGTTTCTCCGGACTTCACCCATCTATATTTTGTGATTCCCTCTTTCTCTTCCAGAAGAGGTTCCTTTTTACCAGAATAATGCATTTCGAACCATTGGGTCCTTTTAAGCACCTTTTGACCCGACATCTGATAGGTATGGTAAGTCGATATAATAGGCTGCACCACAAGCAGTTTCTTCAAACCAGTCTCCTCCTCTACCTCCCTAAGGGCTGCCGTTTTAAAATCCTCCCCTCGCTCCAATTTTCCCTTGGGCAAATCCCAAACCCCATTTCGTTTAATGGCCAGGAATTCTCCTTTTGAATTAAACACCAATCCTCCTCCCGCATCAATGAGCGTGAAATACGATTTGAACTCCTCCATAAGGCCGGTCAAATCTTTGTGGAATAAATGGAGGCTCTGAATATGTTTCAGGGATGAAAAAAGATCAATTACTTCGTGCAATTCCGGGCCAGTTTTAAACTTATAAAAAAGGCCATTGCTCTTTTCTACAGTCCGTGAAAAATCATCACTAAAATATACCGTTCTGTCGTTGAAAAAAACTTTATACATTTGTCAGATGGCAGATATCAAAAGAAACGTAGCCGGCTACTTGCTGCAAAGTAAAGCAATAATACTTGAACCCACAAAACCCTTTATTTGGGCTTCAGGCTGGCACTCTCCTATCTATTGCGATAACCGTGTTACACTGTCTTACCCGGAAATCCGAACAATTATCAAAGAGACCTTTGTAAAGACAATAGGTGATAATTTCCCTTATCCGGATGTGATCGCTGGTGTGGCCACAGGTGCTATCGCCCAGGGCGCTTTGGTAGCAGATAAGATGAACCTTCCTTTTATATATGTAAGATCATCGACCAAAGAACATGGTCGTAAAAATATGGTGGAAGGAAGTTTGTCACCCGGACAAAAGGTAGTGGTGGTGGAAGACCTTGTGAGCACCGGTGGAAGTTCCCTTAAGGCTGTGGAAGCCCTACGCGAAGCAGGAGCTGAAGTGACTGGCATGGTAGCCATATTTTCCTATGGATTCCAGGTGGCATCTGATAATTTTCGCAATGCCGGCATCGAACTGATCACCCTCACTGATTACCATACCCTGATCCAGACAGCCCTGGAATCGGGTGACATTAAACAAGAACAGGTTGAAATGCTCCAGCAATGGAGAAAAGACCCTTCCACCTGGGGCAGATAATTTGTGTATTATTAAATGGCTTAGAAAGTGAAGATTGAAAGCAAAATAGGGAAGTCCGGTCACAGCGACCAGAAGATTTTCAAATTCATCACAGATTTCAACAATTTTAAATCCCTGTTACCAGAAGGGAAAGTCAGCGGTTGGGAATCTTCCGGGGATCGCTGTAGTTTTCAAGTGGACCCTCTTGGCCGGACCGGACTGCAGATCATCGAAAAATCTCCATATTCACTGGTGAAAATCGCTTCAATTCCAGAGTTTTCAAGGTACCAATTTTCCATATGGATCCAATTGAAACATGTGGCTGAGAATGATACCAGGATTAAAATCACCGTTGAACCCCACGTGAACAAGATGATGCTACCCATGCTCAAATCCCCCCTGAAGTTGTTTGTGAATAGTCTTGTAAACAAAATGGAATCTTACAGTTTTTAACTCGCTACGCTTGTGTTAGTTGTTAATGGTTAGTTGTTGGTTAGAAGAGAGTTAGAGTTAGTTCATACGACCTTTTTTAACACTTTTCAACTTTTACACTTTCCCTCTTTCAACTTTCACACTGATTTCCTGATGCCCGAAGGTCTTTATCTCTCCGTCTATTTCAACCTGAAGCTCACCAATTTTAGTTACACCGCGAATCAAGCCTGGGTACTCATCACCCTCCACTAAAAAGAGAGCTGGCTTATCAATCATGTATAATCGTTCAAGGTATTACTTCTCCAACACCTCTCCATTTCCTGCCTTTAGCAGGTTGTACCTGGATAATATCTTCTCTATAAGTGTTTCAGCTATACCATTTGGATCCATGATTTTCCCATTTTCAAGGGTGAGAGAGGTCGCGCTGACTGGAAAAGCCGGGAAAACTGATTGGTTCAGGTTCAACCCGATCCCAATGATGGTGTGAGAAATGTTTCCGCCCACAATGCGAAGCTCAATCAGGATGCCAGCAATCTTTCCACGGTTAGTAAGGATATCGTTGGGCCATTTGATCACAGGCTCTATTCCTTCCGGTTCCAGGGTATCACAAATAGCCAGGGAGGTTAACCGAGAGAGCTGGAATTGCTCGGAAGCTGACAAAAATGCAGGGTGCAGGAGAAGGCTCATTAGCAGATTTTTTCCTTTCTGGCTATGCCAGGAATGAGCGCCCTGCCCTCTTCCACTCTCCTGGTAATCAGTTGTTATTACCAGATCATCGTTTCCCTGTCCATCCTGTATTAAAGCTGAAATATGGGAATTGGTCGAAGCTATGCTGTCAAGTTTGGTCCATTTCATACCCGTGGTACAGTTTTTGTCAATTATCCTCTTATAAAAAACAATTGGAGCGTATAAATATTATCCAATCAGGTTCTTGAAGCGTCTCCAATTTACGAAATTGTAACACCTAAAATTATTACCTTTGTCAACAAAAAGGCAGATGGAGGAAATCGAGACTTTAAATGTGGAACAAAGGAACTTGTTGATCATTGAAGCCATCCAGGAGAAGAAAGGACATCAGATTGTGACCATAGATCTTTCAGAGGTTGAAAATTCCATCTGTGATCGTTTCATTATTTGTCATGGAGAGTCCTTTACACAGGTGGGTGCCATTGCAGAATCCATTGAGAAAAAACTCAAGGAGGAAGCAAAGATCAGGGCACACCATGTGGAAGGCCTTCAGAACAGCCAGTGGGTCCTTTTGGATTTTTTTGACACACTTGTCCATGTGTTCCAGGAAGAATACCGGTCCATCTTTAAACTGGAGGAGTTGTGGGCAGACGGAAATGTGCAGAGGGTAGAATCAGTATAGAAAAATTGAATTATGGCAGATAAAAAAAATATAATGAGGAATTTCCCGGGAGGTAACCTGGGCAATAAATCTGGATCTGGTGGACCCAACAAACCCAAATTTAATTCCTATTGGATCATTGGGATTATCCTGGTGGTAATGATCGGCATCCAATTCCTCAGCTCCGGTGGAGGAATAAAGGAAATTGATTCCAACCGGTTTTTTCAATTTCTCCAACAGGGGGACATAGAGAAGATCATCATTGTTAACAAGGAAAAGGTGGAGATTTATATCAAACCCGAAAGGCTCACAGATCCTGCCTTTGACGATGTGAAATCTCAGAAATCCAATACTGTACTTGGGCAATCTGTCCCGCAGTACTTTTTTAATATTATCAGTCAGGATGTGTTCATGGGAGAGCTAAACAGGGTCATGAATGAATTACCTCCCGAGAACAGGCCAACCTATACTACTGCAACCCGCCGAAACTATATGGGAGAGATCATGCTTTGGGTCCTTCCATTTATGCTGATTCTTGGAATCTGGATCTATATGCTTCGCCGTATGGGTGGAGGAGGAGGAGGTGGTGGCAGCAACATCTTCAGTGTAGGCAAATCCAAGGCCCAGATCTTTGATAAGGACACCAATGTGAAGACCGACTTTCATGATGTAGCCGGACTTGAAGAGGCCAAAGTTGAAATCAGGGAGATCGTCGATTTCCTCAAGAATCCTGATAAATATACAGAGTTGGGAGGCAAAATCCCCAAGGGGGCACTGCTTGTGGGACCTCCTGGAACTGGGAAAACCCTGCTCGCCAAAGCAGTGGCCGGTGAAGCCAATGTTCCCTTCTTCTCCATGTCGGGTTCCGACTTTGTTGAGATGTTCGTGGGGGTAGGCGCCTCAAGGGTAAGGGATCTGTTCAAGCAGGCCAAGGAAAAAGCGCCATGCATTGTATTCATTGATGAAATTGATGCCGTGGGTCGTGCCAGGGGCAGGAACCCCAATTTTGGTTCCAATGATGAGCGTGAAAACACGCTGAACCAGTTACTCACAGAAATGGATGGGTTCAGCAGCAACAGCGGGGTGATCATCCTTGCTGCCACCAACAGGGCAGATGTATTGGATAAGGCCTTATTACGAGCCGGAAGGTTTGACCGTCAGATCCATGTAGAGCTGCCTGATCTGAATGAACGAAGAGCCATCTTTGAGGTTCACATGAAACCCATCAAAATTGACACATCGGTGGATATTGATTTCCTGTCCAAACAGACTCCAGGATTTTCAGGGGCTGACATTGCCAATGTTTGTAACGAATCGGCCCTGATCGCTGCAAGGAAAAATAAAAAGAAAGTAGATCGTCAGGATTTTCTGGATGCAGTGGACCGGATTATTGGAGGATTGGAAAAGAAGAACAAGATCATCAAAAAGGAAGAGAAGCGAACCATTGCTTTCCATGAAGCCGGACACGCCACAGTTAGCTGGTTACTGGAACACGCCAATCCACTGGTAAAGGTGACCATTATACCCCGTGGTCGTGCACTGGGCGCTGCATGGTACCTGCCTGAAGAGCGACAAATCACTACCACCGAGCAGATGCTCGACGAGATGTGTTCTGCCCTTGGAGGCCGCGCTTCAGAAGAGATTATTTTCAAGAGAATTTCAACGGGAGCCTTAAATGATCTGGAACGGGTCACCAAGCAGGCCTTCGCAATGATCTCCTACTTTGGAATGAGTGAGAAAATTGGAAACATCAGCTATTATGATTCCAGCGGACAGCAGGAATTTGCATTCAACAAACCATATAGTGAGAAAACAGCTGAGACCATCGATGAAGAGGTAAAAAAACTCATTGACGTTCAATATGAAAGAGCCAAAACTATTCTCAGAAAGAATAAGAAGGGGTTGAAGGAGCTGGCTGAGATCCTTCTGGAGAAGGAGGTCATCTTCAGCGACGACCTGGAAAAAATCTTTGGAAAGCGTCCATGGATTAGCGAAGAACTATTTTCAGTGAAACCCATAGTTCCTGAAAAGGCGGCAGAATCCACAAAGGCTCCTGAGGAGATAGCCGAGGCAAAATCGGAGGATCAATCGGAGGATCAAACCGGAGAGCAGGCAGAAGAAAAAACAGAAGAGCAGGCCACCTGATGGGTATTGACAAGGTTCATATCTATTCCATAGGCAATACCTATAGGGCAGAATTGGTGCGTCAAATGTTATCTGATAATGAAATACAATCCTTTATAATCAATAAACAGGATTCGGTATATTTGTTCGGGGATATTGAGCTATACGTGCACCGCGATCATGTGATTAGAGCCAAGAGGTTAATCCGGGAATTTGAAGAAAATTGAAAGAACCGATCCTTCGTACACTCACCGGGATACTCTTGATTATCCTGGTTGCAGGCTCCATACTCCTCGGTCCGGTTCCATTTCTTGGGATCCTTATTCTTACCTACGGTTTAGGTGTAAAAGAGCTCTTCTCGGTTTTTCATCATAAAAACTCAGTGCCTCTTCTGGTGATGGCCGTTTCAGCCGGATTGCTGTTACCCGTTTCTTATATGGTTATGCAATCCCAATGGAGCCCTCTCTGGTTAATATTCCCACCGGCAATTTGGATCATTGGTTTTATCTGGTCGCGCTTTATGAGAAGGGGTGTATTAACGCTTTTCTGGTTAGCGATCCCTCTCACATCATTTTACTTACTTGGTTGGGTTTTGGACACACTTCAGTATCATTTCTTGTTTCCATTGTCGGTCATTGCCCTGGTATGGATCAACGATACATTCGCTTATGTGGTGGGAAGCCTTTTGGGATTCCACAAGTTAACACCCCGGCTTTCGCCTGGAAAAACCTGGGAAGGTTTTGTCGGCGGAATCCTGATTACCATGCTCGGAGGTTGGGTTATCTTCAGGATTTCTGGCGAGTTTTCCGTGGGAATCTGGATCTTGATTTCGTTTCTAATAGGATTATTGGGATTATTGGGGGATCTTTATGAATCAAGTCTGAAACGAAAAATGAATGTCAAGAACATGGGTGAACTCCTGCCAGGTCATGGAGGGATCCTGGACCGTTTCGACTCTTTGCTTTTTGTGGCGCCTGCGATTTTTATGGTCTTGATCCTATTAAATCTGATTCAATGATAAAGGTTCACCGGGAAGGCAGGATTATTGTTGCCATAACAATCACAGTCCTATTGCTTTTGGTTTTATTCTCAGCGCGGTTCTTACCCTATCAGTTAAATTATCTCATTTCAATCCTGTCATTGCTTGTGCTTGTATTGCTATTGCGTTTTTTTCGGGTTCCCCGCAGACGTCCTTTCCTGGATGATAAAACCATCACTGCTCCTGCCGACGGGAAAGTGGTGGCCATTGAGAAAGTACACCAGGAAGAGTTCATTAATGGCCTCAGCATTCAAGTATCCATCTTTATGAGCATCCATGATGTACACATCAATTTCTTCCCGGTTAGCGGAAAAATTGGATATGTCAAATACCATCCCGGCCGTTACCTATTGGCCAGGCATCCAAAATCATCCTCACTCAATGAAAGATATTCAGTTGGTATCGTGACGAATTTTGGCCCATTGCTCATCAGGCAAATAGCTGGCTATGTGGCTCGCAGGGTCCGGTGCTATGCCAAAGAAAATGGGGATGCCAGACAAGGACAAGAGATGGGTTTTATAAAATTCGGATCCCGTCTCGATCTATTTTTACCCCTTGATACAGATATCAAGGTAGAGCTGAACCAGAAGGTTACAGGCAGCATCACGCCTATAGCTCGTTTCAAATAAAAGATCTGTAAGTCTTTTAACATTCCATTAACATCATCATGTTTCAGGTTCTCCTATATTGCAATTGTATAAAAACAACAAAAAATCCATCATGAAAAAAGTACTTGTCACTTTAGCACTCGCCCTTTTTATCGGCGGCATCAGTGTTCCTGCAATTGCAGCCAATAGCAACGCACAAACCGTTATTACCCTCAACGAGGAAGATCCTAAGAAAAAGGAAAAGAGTGAAAAGAAAGCAGAGTCTACAAAAAAGAGCAGTGAGTCTACTAAAACAGAAAAGTGTGGTAGTGATTGCTCGAAAAAATGTGGGGATAAATAGATCCTGAAAATTTAAGGTCCGTTACATTCAGATTGTGAGTTTTCAATAGCTGTTTCATTCCGGTGGAGCAGCTATTTTTTTTATATTTGCAACCTAAAGCAGATAGATCAATGGATAATTCGCAAGTGCTGGAAATATCAAAAAACGTAAGTTGGATCGGGGTAATAGACTGTGACCTGGTTTCCTTCGATATTGTAATGGAAACTAAGCATGGGACCACATACAATTCGTACTTCATTAATGCTGAGAAGAAAGCAGTTATCGATACTGTGAAAGAGACCTTCTGGCCCGAGTTTAAGGAGAAACTCCTCTCACTTACCGACCCCAGTGAGATTGATTACATTATTTGCAACCATACTGAACCTGACCATTCCGGATCCTTGCATCACCTGCTTGAGCTGGCTCCCAAAGCTACAGTGGTTGGAAGTGGACAGGCGCTGGCGTACCTCGGGGAGATGATGGACTGTTCTTTTAACTCCCAGAAAGTAAAAGATGGCGATGTAATCGACCTGGGAGATAAAAAACTAAGAATTATCGGTGCTCCAAACCTGCACTGGCCCGATACAATCTATACATACCTGGAAGAAGAAGGGCTACTCTTTACATGTGATTCATTCGGTGCCCACTATGCCGATGCCAGAATGATGGATGACCTTATGATGGAGGATTATTCAGAAGCATTTGATTACTATTTTGATGTGATCCTGAAACCTTACAGCAAGTTTATGCTGAAAGCCATCAATAAAATAAAATCTTTGCCCCTGGATATGATCTGTCCTGGACATGGACCCATTCTGCGATCTGACTGGAAAGCGAAGATGGATCGATCTGAAAAGCTGGCTACCCAATACCTGGAAGATACGCGTAAGGATAACAGGGTACTTGTTGCTTACGTCTCAGCTTATGGTTTTACAAAAGAGATGGCGACTCAGCTGGCACAGGGATTGGAAAAAACAAGCAACATCAAAGTGGACCTGTTAGATATTGAGACCATTTTGCTGGGTGACCTGGAGGAACATGTTGTAAGAGCCGATGGCATTCTTATAGGTTCACCCACCATCAATCAGAATACACTTCTACCGATATATAAACTATTTTCAGTCATTAACCCAATCCGGGACAAGGGAAAGCCAGCTGCAGCTTTTGGCTCTTTTGGATGGAGCGGCGAGGCTGTTAAACTTATCGAAGATCACCTGAAAAATTTAAAACTGAAGGTCGTAAGTGAAGGGTTGTCGGCCAGGTTCTTTCCCAACAATGAAGAATCGGACCAAATTTTGTCACTGGCAAAGAAATTCGGACAGGCGCTTCAAACCGAGGTCTAATCAACGGGTTATTACCAATTTATCGCGCCCCTTCACTTCACCTGATTCTATCCAGTAAATCATATACATTCCCATAGTGAGGTTCGCAACATCCAATTGATAAAGACTAATACCCGGTTGAATATCTACAGTCCTTACTACTTTCCCCGAAAGATCCATGAACCTGATCTGTCCATTATTCACATGGCGGTTGCCGATATTTACATACAACCGGTCATCTGCCGGATTGGGATATACAGCAAGCGATCTGGCTTCATGATATTTGGTGGTGAACCCTACCTGGGGAGTAAGGTATTCTGATGCCACTTGTAAAACTTGCCCATTATCCCTATCCTGGATAAAGGCAACCACTGCCAGATCCTCAATATCCTCGATGTACTCCTTATAATCCCATGAATAGGTCCTCGTATCGGTCCTCCCGTTAAACCATACATTGCCCAGCAGTTTTCCAGCAGGTGAAGGAAGTATATCTAAAACCACATTCCTGAACGAGGTATCCTGGTTCAACCCGGAATAAGCTGTAACAGATGATTCGATTACAACCATATAGAGTTGCAAATTTGAGCTAAAGGTATCTGTTCTGCAGGTAACCAGGCTGGTAGCTTCCAGCCTGTTCTCAAACCAATTCACATTCAGATTCATATCAAATATGGGAATCTCGAGCATCGTCTGCTGTAATACATCATCATTTGGCTCATTGGATGGATTGGAAAAATCGAACCAATGATCAGGCCTTGTTCCACCATTCAAAACGGCGGTGGGGACCCCTTGAATACCATATGTAAAAGACCTTGTAGAAGGTGGATAGGGATTATTCACATTCATGGGATCAACTCCGGGATAATCCATATGGTATTGCAGGTCAATTATACTGCTTGAATGATTCATCGCAAATTGATCAACCACATTATCTGCATCCCTGCACTCTAAGGTTGATGAGTTTGTAAAATGTTCCAACAGAGATCTTCTGAGGCGCTCACCAATAAATATGTTATCAAAAGCAAAACCCTGGTTATAACGCCCGGCCTCAATCTCCTGTGCTCCCCCTGTGGCAATGGCTATCCGGAATTTCACAAAGGGAAGACCGGCAACCATATCCAGGTCATGACTGGCATTCACCCATTCAGTATCCGGATTAAAGAGATCAAGGCCCCATCCAAAACTGCTTCCACCGGGTTTGTGAAAGAGCCCGGTCGCATTGTACCAATTGATTCCATCTCCCACGGTTCCGATGGTCTTCCATCCTTCACTGACCATATCCTGGTATTGCAACACTGCACCATCCATGCCTGGTGAAAAACTTTTCATCAAATCCATTTCAATGATGGGATTCTTTCTAGTGCTGAAATCAAAACAGTTACTCTGGATCCATGAATGTTCAAAATACCCTGAATTGTCAGGAGGAAGATCGGTAAACCATGCCCAATCTCCCGGCACCTGATTAAATCCATTGAAAACCGGTTCAGCTCTGATCCAGCTCAAATCCTGGCCATCAGAATCACTGATCCAGTCAGTTTTCTCCCCATTAAAATCTTCTTCATACCCAGCTGAAGTAAGTACCCTGACTGGTTTCAGAACGATTTCCTTGGTAGTAATACCCTGACATCCAATCTCATTGCTCACATTGTATTCAACGAGATAGTTATCCAAACTGGGAAAGTCGAATTCGACCGTGTCTGTGATTGAATTTCCTTCGATCACTCCCAACACATCTCCTCCAGCAGTCTTGAAGGTCCATATGAATGTATCCAGCGATGAAAATGCGGAGACGGACCTGTCCAGGAAAGCGACCTTTTGTCCCTTTATAAAACAATCATTGAGCCAGGTAAAATCAGCCACTGGCTGGTCTGTAAGGACTGTATCGATTGATTGAACTGCCTCGCAACCTTCGGAGGTTATGGCGGTAAGGCTGATTTTCCTGGATCCGCCTTCCTCGTAGAAATGTCCGGGATTCTCCAAACTACTATAGTTATTTGCACCACTTGAGGGATCACCAAAATCCCAGCTCCAGCCAGCCACAGCATCTTTTCTATTGGTAAGATTCTCGAAATTCACCATGCCTCCATCCTCAGGAAGACAAGCAGGTGCAAGGGAAAATTGAACATCTGGAACAAATCGGTTGGACACCACACGGGTGAGGGTGGAAGAACAACCTTCTGAGGAGGTGTAATCAAGGACAATTTGATTCTCTCCTACAGGGGCACCAGGGGCACCAGGATCATAATAAAATCCATCATCCTGACTTCCCGATACACCCGGACCACTGAATTCGTAAACGGCACCAGGATCAATATCAACCAGTTCGGGCACCAGCAAATACGGCTCATCATTTTTGCAAACATTGTCTGGAAGATCAGTTATCCCCAATAAGCCTAAATCACTCACCTGGAACCGATGGGATATATTGACTGTAAGGTCTTGAAATTCATATGTATAGATAATGTCATATGAGCCAACCAACCCAGTGGGATCCAGGGTGGCTTTATCATCCAAAGGATCTATATCAGAAATATGACCTTGAACCGGATCCTGTGAACCAACTGCTCTAAGTTCAAATAACCCTGGAATATTATCCAGGTTTGAACCTTGAATCACGTAGGTTCTCCCGTCATCACACAAATCATTGATGACATCATTCCCGGATAGCAGCTGTACCTCTCCCTCACCATGGAGAACGTGGATATCAACATCATCCGTCGAAATGCAACCATATGGATTGGTATAGGTGCAGACGATGCGATGAGGGAAGTCAGCGGGACCTGCAATTCCAGGATAAAAATTATTCCCTGAGATTCCGTTCCCTGAGAACACAGCTCCTGAAGGTGATGACACTAAAACAACACCAGGGTCACTCTTCAGGTAAGCCGTTTTTTCCAACTGGATGGTTACCGGAGTGGGATCGTAAACAAATATAATAACGTCACCGAACGTGTCCCCTTTTTTTCCTCTTCTGTCTTTCACTTCTCTGATATAGTAACGATTGTCCTCAAGGGGGACTAGCCAAATGGTAATTGATGATTCTTCTACATCTTTAAGCTCTAAATAAGTTCCGTCATTATCATTAATTTTCACATCCCATGGACCGTCTCCAGTAAAAAAAATAGTTGCCTCAACCGAATCTCCGTTGCAAACTTCTGTATCTGATCCTTAAATAGTTGCTGTGGCTGCAAGAGAT
>SDBT01015643.1_pt1 | contig 12050 bp, 30 predicted proteins | sample 2277101 | NCBI WGS metagenome assembly SDBT01 (sample SAMN10404973, study PRJNA504765) | marine sediment metagenome | isolation source: marine sediment core GS10_PC15, 103 cmbsf | place: Arctic Ocean: Southern Knipovich Ridge | collected 2010
AAGTTTCGCCAATACCGGCTCAAGCTCGGCTACACCCAGCCCGAGCTAGCCGAGGCGCTGGGCTACAACGTGGCACCCGAGTATCAGGCTAGCTTCATCAGCCGTAAGGAACACGGACACAAAGCCGTCACGGACGATGACCTGTGGCTGCTTGAGGAGATGATGATTAACGCAGGGCTGGCGATATACAACTGAGGAGGAGAGGGTATGAACATTGCGCAGATCGGGGTGTTGGCGCTGATAGTTATCGTATTGGTGGTTCTGGTGGTGTGGCCACTGATCATAATATGGAGCCTGAATGCTTTGTTTGGGCTTGGCATTGCATACACGTTCTGGACGTGGTTGGCGGCGCTCGCACTGGCTGCTCACGTCTATGGCGCGACAGCTACACGAACCAGTAACTGAGGAGGAGAGGACATGAGCAAGGGAACATTTCAGGAGCGACTAGCGAAGGCTATGCACACGGGCGACAAGCTGACGCTTTGTTCGTATGAGCAGGAAAAGTGGGAGATACGCATCGAAAACGAACACGCGAAGTTTGGTGCATTACAGCGCACAGTTTATGTGTTCAAGGAAGAAACGACGCCAGGCAAACTACTCGATGCTATAGAGTCGGCGTCAATGTTTCTCCATGACTGTGTCGAGACAATGGCAGAAGCCCAAGCTGCCCAGCCCGATGCAAGCTAAAGGCCGGCACGACAAGGAGCGCGAGTGTCTGGAACACGGGCACCCGCACCCACCGTTCCGCAAGGGCACGCAGATCGAGCGCGTGCACTGGGTGATGCGGGACGGCGAGTGGCACACGGCTGGATGGATTGCGCACTGTGCGCGGCTGGACAGTGACAACGCAGCGCGGGGCAGGCTCAGGGAACTACGCCGGGCCAAGCAGCACTCGCATATCGTGCAACACGAGAAACGCCTGGACTTGTTATGGTACAAGATGGAGGAGAAGAGTGATGTGTGAACACGCCAAAAATATAGGGCCGTCCATGACTATTGATAATAGGTTTTGGATTCGTCTTGCAGATGTATCCGCTGTACGGAAAAGGCAAGACGGCTCCTGTATTGTATACACCAAAGTTCCAGGACTGAAGTCGTTTAAGGCACCGTCGTTTATGGTCGTTATGGAACTGCTATTACATCATCCCGGAAAGTCTGGGAGCTATAGCACTGACGGGGGCTGGACTCCCTTGAAGGGGAATAGTGATGGAGACTAAGCAAGCGCAGCACACGCCGGGGCCGTGGAAGGCGGACGGCACGGAGATATACAACCAGGATGGCAATTTGGTTGCTGGGGTGGCTCAGCAAATGTTCGTATCTGAAACTCGCGAATCCGACGAATCAATAGAACGCGCCAACGCCCGTCTGATAGCGGCAGCGCCGGACTACCACGCGGCGGTGGAGGCGATGTTTGACGGAGCTATATCGTCTGCCGCAGATAAGAGGATGGCGGTAACTTTTGACGCTTGGAATGCGCTAATGGCAGCTCACATCAAAGCCGAAGGGAAGCCCGATGGAGCATAGAGGTGCATCAAGCGGACAGATGGCGCTACTTGATCGCGTGCCGGAGCCGCTACCAGTCGAGCACCCGCACCCGCCCTTCAAGGAAGGGATACAACTAGACAGGGTGCATGACGTGATGACGGACGGGGAATGGCATACCCTGTGGGGCATCAGGGAACAGGCTAGGCGCATCTCTGAGACGAGCGTGAGTGCGCGGCTCCGGGACTTGCGCAAGGTCAAAGGGCATGAGCATAGCATAGAGAGGAAGCCGCACGAGACGAAGCAGGGCGTGTACCTTTACAGAATGGAGGAGAAGCATGGCAACGAAGAAAGATAAGCCGGAAGATGACGGCGAGGCCGACACTGAAGCAGAGCCAGAATCTGAAGTCTTTGAATCTACATGGACTCTAACATCGGTTCAAAAAGCGTTGCTGCCTAACCTGTGGCAGCGGATGATCATCGCCCGCCAGCACATGCAGTACATTAAGAAGACGCGCCAGGGTGGGCTCAAATTCGCCACGGTGAACCACGATGAAGTAACGGTGGCCGCTCGGGAAGCCCTGGACAAGGCCAACGTCCTAGCAATCCCAAACGTCCTGATGCATGACAAGACGGGCAACACGACAATCTGTGAGGTTGCTGTTGAATTCGTGAACCCCGACAATCCAGAGGAGCGGTATTCTGTCACGATGTTCGGCGAGAGTAACGACAATCAAGACAAGGGTCCAGGCGGCGCAATCAGCTATACGATCAAGTTCTGCCTACTCAAGGGGCTCATGGGAGAAACCGGCGAAAAAGATCCTGACATGCAGGACGTGGATACGCGGCATGTCGGTAGTGAGCCCACCGAGTCAGATAAGGAGTCTGCCGAACGTGATGACTGGATGGGCGCGATCAAGCATGCCATCGAGAAGCACGATCTGGATAAGGACTACGTGTGGGCTCAGATGAAGCAACGCGCCAAAGACGCCATGCCGAGCATCGAGGAGTTGAGTCACTTCGCTAAACACATTGATGAGCATCCACAACAGTGGAGAAGCGAACAGGCAGGAGGAGAGTGATGGGTAGAGAGCTAAAGATGCCAGACATGAACAAGGTGATGCTTGCGGGTAGACTCACCAGAGATCCAGAGCTGCGTTTTGTCCAGTCCGGGCAGGCGCTATGCAAGCTAGGGCTGGCTGTGTCCAGGAAGTACAAAGACAAGCAGGGCAACCCGAAGGAAGAGACGCTATTCATCAACGTGATCTGCTGGAACAAGACGGCGGAATACGTAGGCGAGAACTTTCGCAAGGGACGCCCTGTCATCATCGAAGGCAAGCTCAAGAGCGACGAATGGGAGGATAAGAACACGGGGCAGAAGCGTACGTCCATCGAAGTGCAAGCTGACAGGGTGCAGGCGATGGACTGGGAAGACAAGGGCGACGACAACCCGCTGTAGACATTTGAATCAGTTTTGGCTGCCGAGGCAGAGCTAGAGAGACAAAAGAATCAGTAGCTAGCTCGCGGCTTGGAGAGGGTATGGTTTGCGCCTACGTGTAGGCAGCCTTAGTTTTGGCACGGGGAGCGCCGGCAATGCCGAGTGCCACTGGGAATACCAGCCCTGTGCTTAGCGGCTGCCGAGGGTGGGTGGTGGTTCGGTATGTCCGAGGTAGGCAGCCACACAACAAAGGAGGAGAGGGAGATGATTGAGCGACAAGAGATCCATTGCCACGAATGCGGGAAGTATGTGCAATTCGATATTGACACGGAGATGGAAGGAAACCACGTCCTAGAGTGCCCAGAGTGTGGGCACGAGCACTGCCGGGTTGTGAAGGGCGGACAAATTACTGGGGAGCGATGGGATCAGCGCAATGGACAAACGTTCGTAATTAGCACATCAACGATTACAACTACAATCAGTTCCAATTTTACTATCACATCTGGATCCGGTTTCGATATCACAATAACAGATGTGGGAAGCAATTTCTTGCGTTCTTCCTGGGCCACCAGCACAACGGTATAGGAGCGTAGCCATGTACGAAGTAACCCTATCCGGCACCAAGTATCACATCGCCGATCACATGATGGACAGCATCGAGCGCTACGTCGAGCACGGCACCATCCCCGGCGACTTCTTGCAGGCGGTGATATGCAATGACTTGGCCCAGGCATTCTGGCGTGCGGATGACGAGAACCTGGCGAACCTACAAGCGTTCGTACACTACTTCTTTAACATCACAGACTCGCGGTGCTGGGGTACGGTGGACAAGATGAATGCGTGGGCGGAACGGAAACGGGAGGAGCGGGAAGATGAAGCTACCTGAATGGACACAAGAAGACGAGGCAGCACTTATAGATCGTGATGTGATATCAACACCTGTGGAGCTTGCCCAGCTACACATCTGGCGCAGCATTGCAGTGAGCTTGGAAGTGATCGCAATCAGTGTGGTGGCTAAGAACTCCAGCCTTCATCTGAAAACCCCCGAAAAGAGTGGCAAGGACTTTCTCAAGATGATTACAGATTGTTCAGTTCGGGAGTGTGGTGATGACTGAGCTAAAGACAGCCCAGCCCCTGCACAGCATCGCCGACTGCAACTTGTGCATGGGCTACGTACTCTACAAAGCAGACAGCGCGTGCGGCTGTGCGGTGTGCGGCAAGGACTTTCACCTAGTCCATTACGGACACATGACGTGCCCTGAGTGCGGAGCTGAGCTGACGTGCGACGATCCGTGGGCAGATGAGCTGGGACGGGAAGAGAAACACGAGAAACAAATACGGAATACCGACGATGGGCGCGAGACGTGGTATGTGCCGGGCAGGAAACGCGATAGGTTATTGTAGCTTGCCGGTGGACGGAAACAGTTGAATCAGTTTTGGCTGCCGAGGACAGAATGCCGGATGGCAACCGGCACGCGGGTGGTGAGGGACTGGTAGCTACCAGTCATGTAGGCAGCCATAGCCCAGCGGCGGATCGGCGCATATGCACTAAGCGCTGCATCTAAGGTCAAGTAGCGGCGACTAGGCTGACCTATTGCGCTCGTCCGCCCTGGGCAGACATTTGAATCAGTTTTGGCACGGCGGCGTGGCAGCGTCGAGGTAAGTGGCTAGACAAGGAAAGGTTATGGCTCAATAGACCCTAAGAACCTGCTCTGAAATGGACAGGCACTGCTTTATGGGGATAACTACGAGCCTGGGGCCGGGTGGGGAATCCGGCCCGTGCCAAGCCCAGTGGCGCTATGAGCATAGCTCTTAACAGTTCTCGGACTGAGTGCCCTGGGCGCGTTGAAATCACGGCGAAGTTTATTGACTGAGGAGGAGAGGGAATCATGGGCAGGCGAGGATTTACTCCCGTAGCGGATAAGCTGGACATCACGTGTCCTAAGTGTGGCGGTCATGGCTACTGGCAGGCATGGAATGCGGATGAACCCTACGCAGAAAAATGCAATATCTGCAATGGAAAGGGAACGGTGATGGCAGAGATACGACAAGAATGGCTTGCGAAGCCTAGAAGATTACGGCCATGACCCACACTATAACCCTAAACCTCCCGTCCGGCCCGGCGCTGGTGGAGTTCGAGCACACGGCTGGCGAGGTGACGTTGAAGAGCGTGGCGAAGAAGGATTGGTGTACAGTTTGCGTCACGTTTGGCGCACACGACATCTGCCCTATCTGTGGCGGAACGGCAACCAGGTACACCGAAATCCTCTCCACCCTATCCGCCGATACCATACAGCGTCTGCGCGTTGACTGCGCGGAGTGGCGAGAGATAACGAGGAGGAGTGAGGAGTGAAACATCTATGTAGTTGGTGCGGAAGTGAGCACCCGCTTGATCCTGCTTGCGACGCAGCGTGGAAAGAAAGTGAGAACAAACACGAATCCACCATCGCCGCCCAGTCCGAGCAGATATCGAAGCAGGGGGCGAGGATTACGGAGCTGGAGAAGGAGTTAGCGCTATGGCATCGCGGGGCCAACACTCATCAGGAACTGCTTGATGAAGTGAATAACGCTCACGATATAAATAGCAGAGTACACGGTCTTTTAAAGGGCATGACTAAGCGCGCCGAAACAGCCGAGGCAGACAACGCCAAGCTGCGGGATTACGCAGGCCATATGCCTGGGTGCCCCGGAGAGGATTGGCCGCGACACCCGGAGCGCGGATGCTCATGCGGATGGGTGACAGTTGAACCCGCCCTCGGCAAAGGCGGAGAGGAGAGTGGGGGATGAGTGCCATACCGCTCCTTTGTCGCCAAGGTTATCACAAGTGGGGTGAATGGAAAATGTTCTGGAACCGTTTAACGAACTTGCAAAGCAAATCACGTTGGTGCGAGCGGTGCCCTAAAAAACAGAGCAAGAAACAGGTAGTGGTGTGGCGCGATGACTAACCCATTCCAGTCCATAACCGACCCCAAAGCCCTCCGCGCGATGGTGCAGGACGGGGTGAAGTGTGAGCGGTGCGGGGGCACGGGTAACGCAAGCGATCCGTTCCAGAGCGACTACGAGACGCCTGTTATTTGCCTAACCTGCTCCGGCTCCGGCCACACACCCCTGCCCAACGCTGACCTGGATGCGCTGGCTGCCTGCTGGTGCGGCTCAGGCGCTACCCAATCAAAGGCTAGTCCGGGTAAGTGGATTCTGGATGGCCGTTTTTATAAGCCCACCACCTCCCCCGACGCAGCGGTGCGGCTTGTTGAGAAGTACTGGCTACACATTGAGCCTGTCATTCCCGAGCACCCAGATGAACATACGCAGCCATACTGGACAATACGATGGCCAAGGCGTATGCGACACTTGCATATGAGCGGCGGTAGACATGATAGCTTTTGTCATGCTGCCACTAAAGCCGCGCTGATTGCCGCGCTGATTGAGGCGATGGAAGGGGCAAGCAATGCGCAAGACTAAGTGCCCGAACCATGCAAATCACACCGAACTGCCCAGCGGGTACTTGCCGAGGCAGGAGGTATTTGAGCAGCTACACAAAGCCGGGTACAAGCAAAAGCGATGCCCGAGTTGTTCGCTGTACGCGATTTGGCACAAGCACGGCGAGGAGCCACTGGGCGATTTCCGGGATGCTCCTGAGATCGATGAGGCGCTAGTGCTATGCCTGTGCTGTCCACCCACAGAGATCAGCAAGGAAGGAGCAAGCGATGCAGACGACTGAGCGCAGGGAGGCGAAGGCATGACGACGAAGATTGAGTGGGTTAAGAACCCGGACGGCAGCAAGGGCGAGACGTGGAACGTCCTGGCCGGCTGCGATCACAAGAGCGCGGGGTGTGACAATTGCTGGGCTGTACGTATGGCCACGCGCCAGGTCGGCATGAAAAACAAGAACTACTACGGCACGGTGAAGGGCGGCAAGTGGACGGGCAAGATCAAGCTGATACCGGATGCGCTGGAGAAGCCGCTGCACTGGCGCAAGCCCAGGCGGATCTTCGTGCAGAGCATGGGGGATCTGTTTCACCAGGGCGTGCCGTTTGAGTTCATTGACGCAGTTTTCTCCGTTATGGCCATCCATCCGCAGCACACATTCATGATACTCACGAAGCGCCCTGAACGGATGTTTGAGTATGCCGGAACACGCCAGAGTGCTGATCGGTTCGCTAAGTACTGTCTCGATGCGGCGCGCGGTCTTCCAATAAAGCTGGAGCTACAAGCTCTTGATGACAACTGTGATGGATTCCAGCTTCCCAACGTCCACCTCTACACGTCCATCGAAGACCAGGCCACCGCAGACGAGCGCATCCCGTGGCTACTCAAGACGCCTGCGGCCGTGCGCGGGATCAGCCTGGAGCCGATGCTGGGTCCGGTGGACTTGCGGCCCTGGTTGGGACAAAGCTGTTACCGACACGGATGTCCAGGCGTCCTTAAGCATCGAGTTTCAGAAGATGGATCGTGTTGGGAGGACTCGATATGCCAGCGATGCGGCGCTAAATGGTTTAATGATCCCCCAAGGGATTTGGGTGATCTGCCTGGCCCACGACTGGATCACGTCATCGTAGGCGGCGAGTCCGGGCCTGGCGCGAGGCCGATGGAGCTGGACTGGGTGCGGAACGTGCGCGATCAATGCGTAGAGGCAGGCGTGAAGTTCTTTTTCAAAGCGGCGATCATCGACGGCAAGAGAGTTTCGATGCCGCTACTGGACGGCAGGACGTGGGACGAGATGCCGGGGCAAGCGAAGGAGGAGACTGATGGTCAAGAGTGAGACAACGATTAGGCGGGAGCTGCGAGCGGTGAAAATCGCGCGGGGTAGGTTGCGGCGCGGTGACTTTGGTGAGGAGTCTAACTATTTTGGGCCAGAACAGCTACGCGCTATCGAGGCCACCCTGAAGTGGATGTTGGGCCATGTTAACAATGTGCGCCCCCAACGACGACCTGGACTACCTCAGTGGGTGAGTATGCCGTCCGCATCCCAGCGGCCACTGGCCTACGTTCTAGACAAGGAAGGCGACGACGCCAACGCCAAGGCTGGGCTGATGGAGCGGCGCAAGGACAAGAGACGGGCTTGAGCAGCACCAAACGCGATCCATGCAGCACAACGGGGTTTGTGGGTGATTCGTGCAGGACAAAGGAGCAGAATGAATCTTCCTGAATCAGAGATGAGCGCGCCGGTGATGACGTGGCTGCAACAGCGCGGGTTCGTGCCTTACGCAGAAGTTCAGCATCGCGGCTATTGGGTGGATATTGTGGGGCTGGGACGCACACAGCTGATTGCGATTGAGATGAAAATGAGCTTAACGAAGCAGGTGATCGACCAAGCACATAGGGCAGGCAAGTTCGCGGACTATTCCTATTGTGCCGTGCTTTCAAGGCCGAGGCTATCATCACTTATTGCCTGTGCCGGCCAAGGGATCGGTGTGCTTCGGGTTAAAGATGAGCGCGTGGTGGTTCTTGTTGAGGCCAAATCAAGCTCTAGGATTGTTTGGGGATTTACGCCCTACTTAGGAAGGGAGCGGATTATTGAAGCGCTTCGCCAGCGTCCCCCAGGAGGCATCGCAGGTAGGCCCACACTGAAAGGGCAAGGGCCGGCCCAGGACTGCGCACGGCGGGTGAAGCAGTGGCGCAGCGAGCATCCTGGCTGCACGTGGGCTGAAATCTATGAAAACGTGGATAATCACTACGCGAACATGAAGAGCATGCGAGGGGCCCTCACAAGCAGGGGGCTGGTTTAGGGGTGATTCATGCAGGACAACGCGGGGCTTGACATATGCGTACAGCCCTGCTAAGATGGCGGAGAGGTAGACAATGAAGAAGAAGAAAGCTGAGAATCGCAAGGGGTACAATGTCAGCCTGCCACCGTTCCTGGTGGCCCAGGTGATGACCATGACCACCAACCCGAAAGACCCTGAGATGATGAATCTCAAGAGGAGCGCCGCCATCAAGGTTCTGATCGAGCGCGGGATGAAGGCGGGGCGATGAACGACAACGGAGGTGGGTAATGTGTGTTAGTAAACCAATGAAGTTCCTGTTTCAGATACGCAAGTTTAAGTTTTACTGGGCAAACCGGCGTCTGTTTACTCATCCAGGGATAAAGGTATGGACAGGCACGCGGCAGGTTAGGATTCTGCCCATTCCGAGGCGGAAGCCATGACCAAGCCCGACTACCAGGAATACCTCCAGTCCGAGCGCTGGGCTACGCTGAGGGAGGGGTGATGGGTAGACGCGATCCTGTTATTGGAAGATGGAACAGCGACAACGCGCCTGGGTTCCCGCCACCCACGCAGGTGTTCAAGTATAAACGCGTCCGCCGCAAGCATCCCCTCAAATCCGGCAACAGTCATACGATGTGCTTGCCACCATTTCGCCGCTTATCAGGATGTTACTTATGGTTCCATGCTGAGCCCTTCGTGGCATTGAGAACTGGAAAGGCTGAGGATTTATCAGTAAGGTTAAGACAGTATGATCGTGATGAGGGATTCGCTCGCCGGGTTGGAGTGGGTTATCTCAAGAAGCACAGACGTCCGGAAGATGATGTATATATCGCCGTATGGGTGTCCTCTGGGTTGCTCTGGACGCTTGAGTCTATGATCCAGTCTTTCTTTGATCCGCAATTCAACACTACACCCCCTAAACAGCTTTACGCTTTGTATAATTGGGATCGCGTGACGCCACCGGAGCTTGGGTGATGCCCTACAAGATCATCAACTGGGAGAAGTTCCAGGCCCGCACAGAGCGCGGCAGCAACCCTTGGGTGAAGTTGCACCGGACCATCCTACTCTCGGCTGACTTCTTTGCTATTCCAAAGGTGCGGCGCTGGGAGTGGCCCTTGCTGCTTCTGCTCGCCAACCACGCCACCGGGGTCATCGAAGAGGATGATCACGCTATTGCTTTCAAGCTCAGGTATAAAGATTGGGAAACTGTGCCTTGGGATTGTAAGCCCTTTATTGGTGGGCTATTAGAGACGGTGGATACCAGCGGTATACCACTGGCGACCAATGGCAACCAGATGGATACCAATGGTTGCTTAGAGGAGAGGAGAGGAGAGGAGATAAGAGGAGAGGAGAATAAGAGGAGTTCGTATTCTGAGGACTTTGAGATCTTCTGGAAAGCCAGCCCGAGAACCGGGAATAAGAAACGGGCAGCCACACAGTGGGCCAACCTCACCGTTGAACAGCGTCAGGACGCAGGTGCCGGGGTTATCCGTCAGCGCAAGTGGCGCGAAGCCTGGGCCAAGGCAGACGCCGAGCATTTCATTCCTTCATGGAAGCACATGGAGCGGTGGCTTCGGGACGAGCAATGGGAGGACTTCTTAGACAAACCCAAGATCGCGGTGCCGAAGCACATGGACGAGAGCGAGCGCGATAGGTTGCACGAACAAAGGCAACGTATGGACAAGGCCCGCGAAGCCGACGAAGCCCAAGCCAAGCGCGTGACAGCCAACATCGCAGCCAAGGGCGGAGGGACAACGAAGGACGGGCCGCAGGGGCTCGGGCCGGTTGACCAACAGGAGGAGAACTCGGCATGAAAGTCGTGTACATCGCAGGGCCTTTTCGCGCTGAGAATGCGTGGGAGGTTGAACAGAATATTCGTAGAGCCGAGGAGCTTTCACTTGAACTGTGGCGAGAGGGAATTGCTGCGATCTGCCCACACACAAACACGCGATTTTTCCAGGGAGCCGCGCCGGATGATGTGTGGCTCGCAGGTTACCTTGAAGTTCTGCGTCGATGCGATGCGGTGCTGACTGTAGATGAGTGGACGCATTCCGCAGGTGCGCAGGCAGAGGTGGAAGAAGCGCAGAGGTGCGGCGTCAAGGTGTTCTTCTATATTGGTGCGTGTCTGGATTTTTGCCATGAGCGTGGACTATACAGAGTTGACCAACAGGAGGAGGAGTGAGATGAAAACAGTGAATATGTGGTTGTGTAGGGACGATGACGGGTGGCGGGTATTATGTCCACTTGCGCACCCGAAGCCGAAGAGGAATAGAGGTGAGTGGGAACAGGTGGATCGTAGTGGTAGGGAGAGAGGGGAATGTATAGGTCCTAGCCAGTTTAAGGTTCTCTTCCCCCACCTCAAGCTCAAGCCCGGCGACGACCCACGCCGCGTCGAAATCACGGCGAAGTTCGTGGACTGAGGAGGATGGATATGAATGATCGTAACGACATCAGGCTAATCGATCCCGGCACCGGTGAGCCTGGCCACTTCCGGCTGCGTGAGTTTGAGAACAACGACGGCCTCGCGATGGTGAGTCCCGGGGTTCTGTGGGGGCTGGAGCGGGTGCGGGAAGAGCTTAATACTGGCGACGAAGTGTGGATCATTGTGACGGACGCCGTGCGCACTGACGCTGACCTTGAACGGCTCGTGGTGCGGCTGGGCTGGGTGGATGAGGGCGGGGCTGTATCGCGCGACTCGAAGCACCTGGCGAAGTATGGCGGGATTGCCGTGGATATTGTCGCCACCTGGAGAGACAGCCGAACGCGGTTTCCTGTGCTAGACGTGGCCCATGCGTGTAGGCACTATTTCGATTGGGTGAAGCTCTACTCTGATGGGCACGTGCACGCGGACAATCGGGATGGATGCAAGGCGATGGCCAAGGGCACAGGGAGGGTGGGATGAGGATATATGACAGGCATCCCCTACCATGGGCTGTAATAGAAGTCCTCGATAAGAGAGCTGTTATTCAGGATGCTACATTTGAGTTTGTCGCGGAGTTCGAGACTTTAGGTATGGCTAGGTGGGCCTTAGATGCGATGACACTGTCGCCAGGCGCAGATAGTGAATTGGGGACGGACGATGACTAACCCAACCCCCACCACGAACGAAAAGATCGCGCTGGAGCTGGGGTGGATACGCGTAGAGACTGCATACAGATGGGGTTACCAAAATTTTTATTGGAAAAGTCCAGAAGGACTTTGGTATAGGAATCCCCCCGACTTCCTCCACGACTGGGCGCACGCCGGGCCGCTATGGGGTGAAATGGTGGGTGCTGTTGGATTGCTCCAGACGACAAATTGGATATCCTGGAAAGTTCTCCAAGAAGGACGACACCCCACAGACGCTGAACTGATGTTGGCAACATGCCGCGCGTGGCTGGCGTGGAAGGAGGAGAATACTGATGGCTGACACGAACGAAAAG
>SDBT01015644.1_pt1 | contig 12049 bp, 35 predicted proteins | sample 2277101 | NCBI WGS metagenome assembly SDBT01 (sample SAMN10404973, study PRJNA504765) | marine sediment metagenome | isolation source: marine sediment core GS10_PC15, 103 cmbsf | place: Arctic Ocean: Southern Knipovich Ridge | collected 2010
TCAGTTTGTTCATTGGTAGCCACTACATACATAGCAATAGTAAGATAGTAGCATTGTCTTACGTTGTCTTACACCGTACTACACATTCTCTACACCTGCCTGATATTACCCACTTGACAACATCGCGATTATACATATTTACCTTGCACAATCTCTATAGCTATGTGTTACACCACCTTGCACTTGAAAATAATTGCATTTATTTGCATTATTTACTTGACAGATTGAATCGTATTACGTATATTAAGTGTATTACATTAACACTAATAAGGGGAGGGTATCATGTTTGACTTAATGAGCGCAATAATGGACTTTGAAGATGGTAGCTTGACAGAAGAGGATACTATTATCCTATTTCAAAGGCTTATCAACAACGGCATGGCATGGACATTACAAGGTTTTTATGGTAGAACAGCTGTGCAGTTAATTAATGCTGATTTATGTCATAGGTAGGTTGCATATTGCAACAGTGTAACAATTAACACTTAACAAGGAGAGAGTATGTTGAGCATGGGAAAATGGACATCAAAGCAGATTGGCAATAGTAATATAAGTAGTTTCTTTTCTCCAAACGGCAAATTGCAAGGCATATTATTTGGTTTATCTACCGGAGAAAGCATTATACACGATCTCAATTCTGTTTATGAGGACAGGTTAAGCAGGATTAAATTTGTACAAGAGGGCAAAAAGTAAAGAGGAGACATTATGAAATTCACAAAAGAGCAGATACAAGAAGCAATTAAAGATTTACGTAGTATTGTGAAGTCTGGCGACACAGTATACCATTTTGTTTCACATGTATCAAGCTCTGGTATGTTTAGGTGTATATCATTCATGGTAATTAAAAAGAATAAGCCTATTTGCCTTGACTGGTATATTGAAAGGATATGTGATTACAATCGCAATGAGAAACATACTGGCGTATCAGTTTCAGGTTGTGGAATGGATATGGGTTTCAGTGTAGTTTATAACCTTGCAAGCGCAATATTTAAAGACAAAGGTTGTGATAACGGATATAAACTTAATTCCGCACATTTGTAAGCGTTGCATAATGCAACAGCGTAACAATTCACACTTAATGAGAGAGGTGTATCATGACAAATTTATTGTTGACTTGATTGAGTATGAGTTAAGTTTGGGGTATATTTTAACATGAAAGGGAAAGCACAATGAGTAACCGTCCTGAACTCGATTATGACTTAGTTATGGCTGCCGGACTGGATGCCGGCAATAGCAACATGAGAAAACACGAGCGCACTGTATGGAATATTGACGATTATAATGTTGCAACCGAAACTACAGCAAAACTATTTAATAGTAAAAATTACACTGGTATTAACTGAAAGGGGCACAGGCGATTATTGACGTGCTAATGGGTATGAGGTTGAAGTCGAGGGTGTTTAACATCTTATTGGAGGTTATAATGCTTGATCCTACACTGTATCAAAAAGCTTTAGATGTAATAGAAGAACTTGAAAAAACTGTTGTCAAAAAACTTGAACTTGATATTGATGTAGAGGATTTTTGGCAATATATATCTGAAATTGCGGAGAAGAGACGGGCAAAATTTGATTGAAAAGTGTTTGACATCTTATTACATACTATAACAGGAGGAAGTACAATGAATTATCCGCAAACATCACAGCAAGAAGCACAAGACCGAGTAGTAATGAAACGTACATTACGAAAAGCTGGGTTGGTTATACCAGAAGATATTAAGTATAATACTATCGAATTACAACGTATGATTAATATGCATGATTGCGAGGTAATTTATGAATACTTCTGATACAACATTATACGAAGAGCTTGATATATTTGCACACGGACACAAAAACGGCATGCTGATTATCAGCTTAGTGTTTGTTACACGAGATATACAAGTTATAAAGTATGAAGTATGCTATTCTAATAATTAAGGAGGAGTAACTAAGATGGATACTGGAAAAGGTAATTTCGCAGAAATTAGTGAAGATGTTTATGAAGAAGCAAACAAGAAAGGCTTAGGGGGAGTTTTTAAAGAAGGTGAAGTTATAGAAATTAAAGGAAGTAAATTTGCGATTCAGAAAATTACTCATAAAACATTAAAACTTTTGTTATTGGAACACAAACAAGAGCCTATGGAGGAATGATGCCAACACTAACAGTCAAAATTAACGGTATCACACGTTTGACAGCAAGAGCTGACAAAATAGTATTCCAGGACACACCTTTTTCATGCACACCGGCAGGCGTATGGGCGAGGGTGCAACGGTATCTGGACAGTAAACGTAGTAGACGTGAACGAAAGGAGTAGGCAAATGACAGTTAAACGAACACCAATAGCATATCGAATTGAACCAGTAACAAAAGAACAGCAAGGACGTTCACAATACATGGCATTAGTTGCTCCTAATGGCAAGGTAATAGGTATGTTTTACGAACCAAATATTGCCAAAACATTACTCGGGAAAATCAATAACCATGACGAGCTGATTGAGGCATTAAATGATGTACTGTTAATATTCAACGATTTCGAGGACACTTTACAATGCTCTGACACTCAATTAGCTACATACGTTGACCCAATAAGAAATACACTTGAACAAGCACTTGCTGAAGCGAAAGGATAAGTTACACCCAGCAGACAATTACTAACATTTTCTATCACACGAAATAATACTTGCATTGTATTACACAATGGTGTATATTACCTGTACACACTATAATGCAAGTGAGAAGGAGCAAGCAAATGACAGTTAAGGAATTTGAATTAATACGACAGGCTGGGATTGAGAAATGGGAGAAACCAGCGAAGATTAAGACTATTGAAAAAGCTAAGGAATGGTGGGTTGAAATAGGGGAGGAAAACTGTTCTTTTTGTTTTAATTTTAAAGATTATTATTGTGCAATGTGTTCATTAAAAAGAGGAAACAAGCGTGGTTGTATACCAGATTTTAAATATCTTTCCAATATGTTTGTAATTGATAAACCCAAACCAACCATTGAACGTTTTCACAAGAAGAGAATGGCAATTATACAGAAGATAAAGAAATCACGCTATTTAAAGAGATTCAAGGACATAGAATTAAAGGGGGTATCGTGCCAGGATTAGCCACAGACAACCATGATGTAGTATTTGACATACCTAAAATTCACAATCTTGATTCCACCGATGCAAATACAGACAATACACCCAATAGACGTTTATATAAACCACGCAAGCCGATGTCACCTACAGCAATAGCCAAGTCGACAGCTTGTAATCGTAAACAGAACAGGAGTAAGCATCCCTGGCGGAAACAGTGGGGTAAGAGTAAGACAGTATGAGCAAGCAATACATATAAGGAGAGTGAACCATGAACGAAGACACGGAATACTGGCTTGATTATCTTGAAGATGATAGCGATGCAATAAGCGAGTTTGAAGATGCACATGTACTGCAGGAATATGAAACGTATACAAAAGCACAGGCAATGGCTACACTATAATAAAGAACTATACTATAAAATATTTAACAAGAGGAAAGACTATGAGTACGCTACCGACACGTGAACAGGTAATTAAAGCGTTAAAGAAGGCAATTGTGCATCACAAGGACGATGGGTGTATGAGAACAGAGAAGAACTATAAGCAATTTAATATGACTCCTGGAGCTTGTGAGCTATGTACATTAGCAACAAAATGCAATTTCTCTTGCCTTAAATGTATTCTACATGATTTAGATAAAAACGGTAAAGCTAACTGTGCTAATGAATTTTTTAATGCCCTTGATGGCAGAGATGATTCTAATTCCCTCGCTTTCCACACTTGGGAGGTTGCTCTTGTACAGCGTATGCAACGTGAGCTTGCGAAACTTGAGAGTGAATATGAGAAAGAGGGCAAGTCACTTAAGTTGAAGAAGTTGAAGTATGGGATTAATGACGAACTTCAATGTAAAGGTGTAAGTCTTTTTCCTCATGGTACAATAGTTAATGTAATAGATATTGATGATAAGTTTATGTCCAACATACCATATCTTGTGGAAGATTGTAATTACAAATACTGCTGGGTACAAGAATCCTCACTCTCCCCACTTGACAGCAAGCAGAAGAAAGCATCCGGCTATCAGGTTGGCGATGAGTTTGTGTATAACTGCATAAATCCACAACATCAGGCAATGCTTTGGGATGGCATGAAATGTAAGATTGAGCGTATTGATACGAAAACTGGCAAATATGAAATGATAATGATTTGGAATTCGTATGGTGAGTTTTTAGACTCAAGTGGCTATCCTGATGGCTGGTGTGGTACAGATGATTTACTTATAGCCCGTTGCATTGACCCTCGCTTCTGGACAGTCGAGAAAGACGGTGTGTTGTATCGGGCGTATGAGACTGGTAGAACTGGTTGTGCAATAGGTATACGTATTTATTGGAAAAACAAAGACGGCGAAAGGGACTTTAGTTGGCTTGGTCGACATCAGTTTCCTGGTGAGCTTGATGTAGCTATGGAAAAATTTACTCTCGACTATCTCCAAGTTCCTGTCATGCCATACAACTACATGGGTAGGGTTTTCGAATACGCATATCCAGAGTATGAAAGTAAATGATAATGCAGGGCTGTGGCTCTGGAATACGGGCAACTGGAGCTATTTAAGTAGTAGCTTCGGTTCATACAGGAGTGTACATTACTGATTGCTGCTCAGCCCTGCTAAATAAGAGGTGAATGATGGCTAAATGTAAAATCTGTGGTAAGGAAATATTAGTGGAGGAACTTGAGGGATTATGTGACCACTGTGATTATTTAGAAGAATACATACTTTCGAATATGCCTCTCAAAGGTCTCACATACCTCGGTGAGCGTATACATTTACTGATTAAAGAGAGGGGAAAATGATGAGTAGATATAGAGTATGCCTACATGTAAAAGTTCTGCCTTATGTAAAATTGTCTGACAAAGAAATCCTTGAATACCTTATAGAAATCAAAGATGGTTTTAGTTATGTAACATACTTAAATAGGGATTTAGATTTACTTATAGAAAATATGATTGATACAAGATTTCCTTATCTTGACTGGCGTGAATTAAATGCTCTAAAAGAAAAAGCAGGGTTGTTAGTAGAGAAAAAAACTAATTTAACCTATGACAATGATTCTGAAGGCACCACTGAGTTTTTCCACACAAGACATCTTGATTGTTGTAGCACGCAAGGGTAAGCCTTGCGTAATAAGGGAGTAAATAATGAGTTACTATGTAATCAAAGAAAAACTTCAGCTCTGGTTCGCTTGGAGAATGCCAAGATGGTTGGTTTATTATTGCAGTATAAGACTGATGTCCAGTGCTACCACAGGTAAATATTCCAATACAATAGTACCGGAGTTGACAGCTATGGATGCTCTTGATAGGTGGAATAAATAATGCAAGCTTATTTAATAAAAGTATGGGAGATTGAGATGGATATTGATAATTTAATTGAACAATTTCAAGATATAGCAGAGGAAGATGAGGAGATGTTACGTGTGGGATTAGCAGAAATGGGTTATGACTATGATGAGATTATGGAAGAAGGAGTAAAATTCATTAGAAAACTACGTAAAGCAACAAGTAATGCAATTACTAATAAACATAATATAGGTTTCCCAGATATTATAGAGGAATAAAGTAAATGATACTTAAAGGGACAAGAAAATAAGCCAACTATACCTAACACCTAACGAAGCATCCAACTGGCAAGAGAAAGGCATGCTCTGATGTAGAAAGGTGGACAAATCATGAAACGAAAATGCGAAGACTGTTATTGGTACAATATGTGCAAGAACGATTTTTCACTTTATAATCCAACTCAATATGGTGCTTGTTGTCATTTTAAATCAGATAAAGTACCAAAGGACATATTGAAAGGACAGAGGTTAGATAAATGAACATAAACCTTACACCCATCGAAACCCGTGCCTTTCCAAGCACACTCTTGCGGATATTGCCAGAGCAACCGCCAGATAGCCAGTTCTTTTTTAAGAAACTAATTAAGGATTGGGCTTACTTTGGTCATGCCGATTCTGATGGTAATGAATATACAACCGATATAAATATCAAACTCCCCTACTCAGTCGGCGATGTGGTTTGCTGTAAGGAGACGTGGAGACCATGTGGACTGGACAGTGATAAACATGGTATATATTGCTACATTAAATATAAAGCTGATGGCATGCTTATAAAGTATTACTTCAGACAAAAATTAATGAGAAAATTATGGGGTAGTAAGTACTTTAATCTTTGGCGATCCTCAATAACAATGCCTCGTGAAGCAATCCGCAGATGGCTGAAGATTGAGAACATGAAAGTCAAGCGGATACAATACAACCTTTCTATGGAGGAAATATGTGCAATTCTCGGTACTCAATACCATCCGTTGCTAAATGAGTATACAGAGACGAATATTGCTACAAAATGTGAGTTTATCAACCACTTCAACTCCCTCTATGCCAAACCTCGACCAGTCCGGAAAGCTGGGAAGATTGTGTCGTATGTGGCGTATCCGTACAGTAGTTTTATGGATTATCTTGATACATGTAGTCCAACTACTATAAGTCATTTGCTTGGACTATGGAATTGGAAAGGCAAACCACTCACAATCCATGCCAATCCGTACATTATGCTGATTGGGGGAAAGGAGATTAAACCATGAGCATACACCCAAATGTAGTGTTATTGTTAATATTAACACCAGATGATTTAGCTCGCAAAACATATAGGAATATATTAGAGGAATATAAAAGTAACGATTCTGAAATTAAAATTAAAGATATAGAATATAATATAGGTGTTATGGAAGGAGATTATTTAGAAGATTTCCAAATATCTGCCAATGAGGGAGATATAGTGATTTTCGATTTAGTTACTTATGGGTATGGTGAAAAAATAAGCTGGGACAAAATTGAGACTCAAAAGAAAGATTTAGAGAAATGGGCTTGTGATATATGTAAGAAATACCATTGTAAGCAGCGAATCTTTATTACTGCTAATTATTGGTAAAGGAGACAGCACATGAAACTAACAATACACCCACCTATTGAGATTGTAACCAACGAAAGAGTATTATGCCATGAGTATTGTAAGTGGTTATATGACTTCAATAGATGTTATCTATTTAGCAAGAAATTAAGGTTAACAAGCTCTGATAAACTTTACCGTTGTCAAGCCTGTCTTGATGCGGAAAAGGAGAATTCTAATGTTTCCAGGCGATGATGTTCTCGATGCAATAAACGATTTCGAAATGGCTATTAATGATGATATGACATCTGAAGAGTTAGACAAGCTTATCGGTGAGCATTGTAAGAGAATGCGAGAAATAGCGAATGATTTGAATATAAATACGTGTTGGAGAAAAGATTGAGAAAGGAGTAGTATATGCAAGTGCAAGAGAATCAAGAGCAAGGCAAGTTCAAGCCTATAACCGAGCCAATGAAAGTAGTGTCATTTCGTATTCCTAAGAAGTTGCATGAGAAATTAAAATTAGCAGCAGAAACAAGATATATCTCGACAATAATACGTGATGCTATTGAATCTTATTTGGGAGAATGAGCATGAGCAAGACACTGATTAAATCGAAAGGCGGAAGTTCTCCTGGTGGTAATGCCGCTGATGTTATACTAAAACTCAAGCAAGAGCAAGCATTAGCACGTGAGCACTCACCATTAGGGAATCCGCCAGTAATGGAGTTTGAAATGCGAGATGCTGTAAAGCAAGTCCCAAATAACCTGTTTATTGTATTAGAAGGCTCGACAAGTACATGCAGAACGTCATTTATATGTTCAGCACCATCACCTATACTTATATTTGATTTAGATAGTGGACTTGCAGGAGTAGTTGATAGATTTATTGATACTGGACAAAAAATAAAGATTATCACAATAACAGTTATTGCAAAAGAAAGTTTATATGAGAATCAAGCGCAAGCAAATGGCACTTGGAATGGATTTAAAAAGTTATTTTACAAATATATTGACGATGACTATTTTAAAACCATCGGCATTGATACCGGAACGCATTTATGGGAAATAGCTGGTTGGTCGGAAATGGGGCAAATTGAAATAGACCGTAATGCTATAGGTAAAGATGTTTTGCCATTCCATTATGGTAAGGTAAATCAGCAATTTCGTAGTATAATGCAAAAAGCATTAGAAAGTGATAAGAATGTTATTATAACACATCGTCAAAAAGAAATATGGAACGAGAAAGGACAGCCAACTGGACAATATAAGCTTGCTGGCTTCAAAGACATGGACTATGAAAGTAGAATACTAATTACAACAGGAAAGGAAGGTAGTGGAAAAATGCTAACACCGGTATTTAAACTTAAAAAGTGCAGGGGTTTTAACCAACAAATGGAGGGTAAACTGTATCGAGACTACAAGCAATGCAATTTCCAATATATTGCCGCTGATATAACAGGGACACCTATTGAGCAATGGCGATAAACTGACAGTAAATGGAGGTGGCACATGAAAATCGTTATTAATGGCATTAAACGTGAATTGAATACAAGTAAGGAATATGTATGGGAGTTGAAATACGGAGAAAAGGAAATTCGTCTTAATTGCGATGGCAGTAATGTTTTGCTAATACAGGATGATGGTGAACTTTGGCTTTTTAAGCATAATATACCGTCAGGCTTTAAGTTTATATTATAATAACAGCTAACAGAAAGGAGCATGCGAATGATCTTAGCAGATGCACACAAAGTACGTGAAGCATTGTTTCGTGAGTATGAATTCAAGAGTATGGCAGAGCTACGAAAGTATATGAACAATTCTGGCAAGCTACCGGATGCTGTAAATAGTGAATATGTGCTTATCGAAATGAAACCGGTGCTTAAAACAACAATAATTCAACAGAGCAAGACTGAGAAAGGAAAACTGTAATGGCTGAAAAAAAACAAGCAACTGCAACTGAAACAACCGTACAACCAACACCCCAATGGGACGGACAATATGACGAAGGCGGTGGCGATTATGCCGATATACCAGAGGGTACATATTGTTTTGAGCTTACAAATGTGAGCAAGTTCAAGCATGATGTTAATGGCACATTACGTGCTGAATTCGAAATGACTATCAAGGGTGAGACTGATGATGGAGGAGGGCTTATACAGTCAGAATACGATGGGCGTAAGGTATGGGAAAATGGCGGTGCTCTTGAAGGTATACAGATAGAGTATTTTGTAGCTAAACTGTTACGTGCATTTAGAGAACGTAATCCTGATAAAGCAGTATATATTGATGCCGTACCGTTCTTGCCTGACACTGGTAAACTGATAGATATAGTCGTGCCAGAAGGTGGTGAGAGTGCATGGGAGGAGTATTTAACGCCATTCGTGGAACTTGACTTTATGTGTAGTTTGCGAGTAAATGAAAAAGAAACAGAGAAAGGCTACGGCACGAAATACTATAAGAACTTTCCAAAAGACCAGTCAGCAGGGCTATCGGAAGGAACTGTAAATGTCAGTCCTATTGAAGAAAGAACGCTACCACCAGAAAAAGAAAATTTGCCATTTTAATCAGGTGTAATCAAGGGGCGGGCATGTTTAGTTTTCCGTGAGGGGTTTTCTTTATGTGCTTGCTCCGTTAATAACAGAAGGAGCGCTACCATGATTATAACAATTCCAATTACGCTGTACATATGTGATAATTGTAAGAATACTACAGCTGACTTTAATAAGGTGTTTGACGAATGGCTCGGTAATGTAAATGATAAAATGGGTAAGCATTATTGCTGTCAAGAGTGTGCTGATAGCATGAGCATTTGAGGATAAAGAGGACAAATGAACTGGAAGCCGACAAAAATTCCCAAAGGGTTCGTGTTAGTTATAGATTCTCGTGAACAACGACCACTGTTCTTAGAACGTCAACAGGAGCTAATTGTACACCGTAAGGAGCTTATTGTAGGTGACTATAGTATAGAGGGGTTCGAGAGCAGAACATGCGTAGAACGTAAGCAATTGAGTGATTTCGATGCGTTCATTGGCAGAGAGCGTGTGAGTAAGACTATACCGAAGCTTGAGCGCATGCAACAGATGTATTGGAGTGGGTTGGCGATAGAATGTAGTGAGCGTAAGCTGTTCGGTAAGCGTAAGTATGGGGAAATGACACCGGAGCACGCGAGAGGGTTCTTGAAAATAGTAGAGGTACGATATGGTGTACATACGTATTGGGCGAAGGATAGAGCGAAACTTGAGCAGTGGATATTAGACAGGTTATGTGATGTGTATAATGTATTAACAGGACAAAAGGAGGCATAAGATGAAAGTAGAGCATGTGATTGTAAATAGCGGCAGTAAAGAAAGCATGAAAAAATACAACTGGTCAATTGAAGTTGATGGTTCGGACGATTTATGTATAAAGTGTAATGATGAGCTTATTTTGTGTGCATTTCCCGATAATAGGTTTAGGGCATTTTTAGACAGGTTAGAGAGAGCGGGGATGGTAAATGCCGAAACCACCGAATAAGCCGCCACCAGTATGCGAATGGGAACTTCTTGAAAGTGATTTGCGTGGAGACTATATACATTTAAAGTGTGATGGAGTATCTGTAGTAATAGTTCGGGTTTATGGTGTTGATTTTAGTAAATTTGGGTTAAGAAAGGAGTAGGAGCGTGAACAAGCCGCCAGCAGCAATAGTATGCAACGATGCCAGTGACGAATACATTGTCGTGCGTAACGATGACAGACAGAAAATAGTATCGGGTGTAATAGTAATCTTCCCTGAACATTATCGTTGGCTACAGCCGATAGTTGTACAACTCGGATTGCAACATAGGGCTGATGCGTTAAAGCTTATGTGGGAGCAGATTGATAAGGATAAGGCGGACATGAGCAAAGGAGATAGCGATGCCTGATATAACAATGTGTGCCAATAGTAAATGCGATAAAAAAACGAAATGCTATCGACATGAAGCAAGTGGTACTGAACCGAGCGAATGGCAATCGTACACTATATTCAATTTATGGGTTGATGGCGAATGCGAACACTTCTTACCTGTACGGGAGGGTACAAATGAATGAACTATGGGGTATAATACTATTAGCATGCAAGTGCGTAGGTGGTGGTGCTTTGTTTTATTGCGTAGCGTGTTTTATTATGACAATGGTAGATCACGAGGTGTAACTTGAAAGGAGAATCGAATGATAGTAGGAAAGATATTAGAAATAGCACATATCAGAGATAATACAATTATGGTAATATATACTAATAGCAATGGTATATTCGGATGTCGTGGTATATTGAGAGAGAATAGCCTTTACGATTGGAATGAGTCAGTAAGTTTGAGTGATGTATTAGAGAAGTGGTACTAAGTCATAAGCTCTACTATATCTTACTAATATCCACGTAAAACTCGTCATCATATTCAACTTCAGCAAGTAACTTACCCATAGTATGCCTGCTATTTGTCACCATTCTCTTGACACTATTAGTTACTTGCTTATTACCCACAAGTATACACCCTGCTATTTCAGTCGTATAGTTACCCACATGAATTAGCACACCGGTACGATTAGACACATCCTGCAAGCGTATAACAAACTGCTTTCCAATAGTAATGTTCTTATCAACAGACGCAATATAACAGCCAATAGGTATACAACTAATGTTAGGTGTATTATTATGCCACGGTAATTCAAGGGTATAGCAATCGAATGAGCCAACAGCAAGCAAACCGTAGCATCCTAATTCATTATTATCATATCGTTCTATATGTATAGTATTCATTAAAGTATTAGACTCGTTATCTGAAGAATTATTCTCCAAATGGTTGAGGTGTGTATAGTTTCGGTACTGGAAATGTTTTAAATGGAACGAATGGTGTTGGTTTGCGTCGTCTGGGTTTGCGACCCTTGACTTTTTTAAAGAGTAAAGTTTCTCGTTCACCTGTTTCAATAGCTCTTTTAGCTTTCGACACCAGAAGCCCACCGGGTGCAAATGCTCCAGTAAGGATAACAGCTTTACTTTTAAGGTTACGTGCTGCTGTAGCTCTTTCGTAATCATTTTCACTCCATAGCCCTAAGAAATCTGAGAATGCCTGAACGTCAGA
>SDBT01015645.1_pt1 | contig 12049 bp, 23 predicted proteins | sample 2277101 | NCBI WGS metagenome assembly SDBT01 (sample SAMN10404973, study PRJNA504765) | marine sediment metagenome | isolation source: marine sediment core GS10_PC15, 103 cmbsf | place: Arctic Ocean: Southern Knipovich Ridge | collected 2010
TTCCTGACCTCCTTTCATCGATTTTTGAAAATGCTCATGTTCGATATCCCAATCTAAGTCAATCATCCTATCGCAATCCTCACAATATTCGTTACTCATAATAACACACGCACACGCACACTTATATACTTATTGGTTTTGTGTTGTTACTACTAAGTTCCGCCAACATTAATAACAACTATCATAAGATGGTCTATATCTAACTCAGGAGCTCCTACGTCTGTAGTTCTTAAAGAAACATTGATTGTGTCATTAGCTGCTAAGTCATAGATTCCTGTTAAGCCCATTGATTGCTGTTTGTTTGTTCCGAATGTATTGAAATGATTAAACGCTCCTGTCTCAGTTCCGTTAATACTAACTGCTACTTGAATATGAACATTTTGAGCGTCAGCTTCAAAGTCTCCCTCAACATCTATTTTATATCTTCCTGCTTTTAGAACTGTAAGCTTTCCGCTTCCGTCGTGAGTTACTCCGTTCAATTCTCCATCAACCATATCAGCATCTGAAACATCATACCATGTATTTTGAACTGCTGCTGCTTGTTGCCATGCAATCTCATTACCATAACAACTACCATAAGCTAAGCCTGTATTATCTCCAGTCCAAAATAAAGTTCCTGTTGCGTCTATCTGTGCAACTTCTGAATCATTAATATTAAATCTTATAGTTTTTCCATCAATTACAGTTCTTCCGTCTGAATCTCCAAAGGTTTGTATTCCTTTCTCTGCTCCTGCAATTCCATCTTTACTTTTCCAAACTGATGTTTCATTGTCTGCTGCAGGATTTCCCACTATTCCAAGAACAAAATCAGAGTCAGTCATAGCTCCTGCAGTTGTTCCATTATAACCATTACCTGAGAAATCTTCAACATCAGTTCCTCCGGGAGCGGTACCCATAGCTGATTCATCAAAGTGATATAATAATTCTAAGTTAGTTCCCATACTTCCACCATCAGTTGGAAAATTATCTGCTGCATTAAGTTTTAATCCTGAACCTCCATTATACATATCTGAAATATCATTAGCCGATTTCTCAGCGTCCCAAACTGCTACTTCATCCATAAGACCACTATAATTTGTTCTAACTCCTCCAATTAAATTATCTCCTAATAATAAATTTCTTGGAGATGTTTTAATAGCTGAGATTCCTGTTTCTGTTAAGTCAGGAGTAACCTCTGAACCATTCTTATATAATTTAAATGCCTCTCCTGTGACCCCACTCCATGTTGCTGCTATGTGTTGCCACACTCCAACGGTTATAGCATTGTCTGGAGAAACTGAGAAGTCCCAATCATTGTTTCCCATGGCTAACTCAAATTCGTTAACTCTCCCTGCTCCAAGATTAGCAATAGCAAACTCAAAACCATCGTTATTCCCAGCATTTGCGAAATGTCCTTTAGAAATTATAGGATATAATTTTCCTGAAACTAATGCTGCAGGTTTAATCCAAGCTACTAATGTTATTGCTCCTAAAATATCTGTGTTATCTCCTGCACTTAATTCGTCATTACTTCCATCATAATCTAAAGCGTTTCCTGTATTTCCGGGAGTTTTAACAACATTGAATCTTTGAGCTACTGCGTCCGTATCTGTTCTTGTAACTCTTGTGCTGTTAGAGTCTCCTGTATCTGTTAGCTTTTGTTCAGGTGTTGCCTTAGAGATTTCAAGATTACCAGTAAGAGGGTCGTTAGAAGTATTAAGATTTAATTTTAAAGCGTCTGCGTCATCTACATATTTTTTATTAACAGGGTCTAAATCATCTGTTGGTGTTCTATGAATTTTACCTGCGTCTAACATCCCAGAATGATTAGGAATAAATATCTCATCAGAAATTATGCTTTTAGATTGTTTTCTAACAACTCTTCTTTTTTTCTTTGCTACCATCACAACTCCAAACCGACTCTTTCTTTACTTAGAACTGTGCTCTTAACTCCATTAATACCCTCAGGTTTTAAACTTAGAACTTCTCCAATGTTTTCTTCTGCTGTTATTGTAGCAATTTCTTTAGTGCTTTTAGTTCCTTTGTTAGGATTTGGCATTATAACTGCCTCCGTATAATTTATTGTGATTGTTATTAAATCAACTTTTGGGTCTGGGTTTCCTTCACTTGCTATTGTTCTATCTGCAGAGATTACAACTCCAAAATCTGTGTCATTAATATTTTCTGCCGTCCATGTTTCATCCCATAAATCTGTTGAACTTCCATAAGTATCTGTTCTTTCATTTGTGCCTGTAGGCCAATTTGTTACTATTGCTTTGTTTGTTGTTCCAATAGAACCATCTGCTTTAACAATCTTAACCTCACTATCATTTGCAGGGTCTTTTATTGGTGGTCCTGCTCCTCTTTTTAATATATCAACTGTAATTCCATCAATAGTTGCTCCTGTTGGAATAGAGAAAGAGAAGTTTGTGGCTTTAAGATAATGTGTTGCAGTAGCTGATGTTATTGAAGCGTCTGCATATGAGGAGTCATCTATTTTTGCATTGTTTACATTGCTCCATATTATTGTTCCTACAGCAGAATCATCAGCCATTGTTCCAGGGGAATTTGCTCCTTCACTTACCATAGAATTAAATAGAATTAAACTTTAAAAAATTATGCTTGTGCGATTCCTGAAATAATTACATTTTGCCCTTGACCTGTTGGACTAACAGTATATCTCATAGTTGTATTAAGAGCTGAGACCATAGCACTCAAAGCTGTAGATATTGTTAGAGCTGTTGGGTTCTGAACAATTGTAACATTGACATCTCCTGCTGCCATTATGTTGTTATTAATCCTAAATTTACTAATGCTGTATGAATTAAAGTTGTTGATATTGAAACTCCTGTTTGCTGTGCAACTGGTGTTGCTGAATAGAATCCAATGACACCTGTTGCATTACCTATATTCTCTACATCATTTCCTGCTTCATCGTTTGCCATATTTCTTCTCCTTAGATTTAGTTTTAATTTCCTCAATAGGTTTAGGCTCGAAATCAATATTAGGTCTTTTAGCAATTAAGTCTGCTAAATGTCTTTCAGCATCAGAAACAATTAAATCATCACGAACATGATTCCCAGTTTTAATCTTACCTGCAATTAAACCCTTGAGTTTCGCATATTTCTTTCTTGCATTTTCATCTGTCATTTTAAGTTAGTCCATCAAGTAATGATATAAACTTAGGTTTAATAAGAATAGCAATTCCATTAGTGGAGACTCTGATTTTCCTTCCAATTCCTTCTTCTGTGATTATCCAAGTTGTTAATGGTTTGAATGTTCTATAAGTTGCTGCTTGTTTTAAATCTGCAACCATAGCAAAATCAGTTGTTACATTCTCAGAAACAGTTACTTGCAACCCTGCGAATCTCTCAATGCTTCCAGTTCCTACTTTCTCACTTGCAAAGTTTGGAACACTTGAACCTTTAGTTGAAACTAACCAAACAAGTAAATCTTGTTCTGCTTTAGCATTCAATAATAATACACCGTTTCTTATGCTTCTTTTTGTGTTTTGTCTTATAGCTGTTTTGCATGCCATTATATCTAAGAATGGATCTTGACCACTTGCTGCATCCCATGCTGCCTGAGTTGTTATTTCATTGATTAAACTTCCTGCTCCATCATTCTCTGAGATAACCGTCCATATATCCCCATCAACATCGTTGGCTATTGCTTCAACAACATCTTTAGCATTGTCTCTAAATACTGCTACTTCTGAATCTGATTCATCTTCCATATTAATCATAGGAGAATCTAACATGTATTTAATAGAATATTTTGTTACTGGTGTCCAAGAAGTTTCAGATACAAATGGTCTAGCTCCGGGAGCAATATTGCTTAATTTAGCAGGTGCTGTTAATGTCAGATAACCAGTTGTTTTCTGCCAGAACTTAATCTCTCTTGCCTTAGTTGGCTTACTTGAGATTAATGACTTGAAAATTAAAGCTTCTTCAAATTCTGCTATAGCTCCTTTGGTTATATCTACATCTCGAATAAGTGCTTGACCTGCTGTCTCTACCATTATTCTTCTTCCTCTTCTTCTTTTTTAGTTTCTTCTTCTTCTGCCATGATTATTTATGCCAACTGCATTACAGTAGGTCTTAACTCCATTAATTTAGTTTCTCCATCAGTTCCACCTTCCAACATAATACCAATAATATTTTCATCGTTTATTCCTGCTGCTCCAACTCTGTTAGTTACTCCTGAAGTAACTACAGCAGCTCCTAAAGCACAAGTCCCTGATAATGTAACCCTAAAAACTCCACCTCTAAAAACTGCAACTGAATCTTGACTTGTTTCTGCTGCTAATTTCTCAGATTGAACAATACCTGCTACAATATCATTATATCCATCAGAAAGAACAGCATGCATTGCACTCGTGTTTTTTACAATAGCTCCTTTTTCAATAGTTACAGCTGTTGAACATGTATAATTTATAGGAATGTGTGTCTCAATCTTTAATACTGCTTCGTCTGTCATGCATGGTTTAAAGAAAAGGTATTTATAAATTTATCTCTTTCTGGGGCTAATATGCTTAGATTTAGGGTTTTTGGATTATCCCCTCTTTAATCATTTGTTTTCTTTTTAGAGCATATCCTCTAATGAGCATTATCAAAATTAAGAATAATTCAAGTTCTATAATAAATAAATCAAATATCATAAAGCCTCGTGTGTCCAATCCTTATCATCTATATATTCTCCAACAATTTCACCATCTTCTCTTATTCCTAAAACAATTGTGCTAACAAACATTTTGTTCCATAAATAAATCTCTCCTTTCTTTTCATACTTTGGAATTGGTTTTAATTTTAAAACTTTTCTTAGGAAGGGATAAACTAATTTTTGGAAATTGATTCCATGAGTTCCTGAACCAACTGCTCCGAATGTTCTAAGAACCATATCTAAATTCTCTTTAGGAAATACATATTCTTTAACTCCAAAAGGTAAATCTCTTATAACCCCGGGAATCCAAACACTTCTTTTCTTCTTTCCTTTAGTCATAGGCATGAGATGTTTTTGTGCTTCCATCTCTCTTAACAGTTTTTCAATTAAAGAACGGTCTCCATAAGGAACAAAACTAACGTGCATTTGTATCAGCCTCTTTCTTAATTTCTGCCTTTGCTACTTCTATAAGAGTTTTGTTTTGAATCATACTGGCTTCAGAATTAATATAGTTTGTTTCACAAGTTACTAAATAGTCTCTCCAAAGCTTCTCTTTTTCAGAAATGATTTCGAAACTCTCATCCTTTTCTTCAGTCATCGTGTTGTCCTTCTGATAATTCCTTATCTATTCTTGTGTTATATTCCTGAGGAGTTTCTTCTTTCTTATCTGTTTTTTCAATATGTCCTCCAGAATTTCCACTTAATAAAGATTCAGCATTTATCTTTTCTTTTCTATCGTTCTCTGTTTTGAGTTCTTCTTTCTGTTTAATAATCTCATCACGGATTGCTTTAGCCTCATCAACCAAAGATAAAGGTTTCTCCTTATCCTCCACAATTTTATCAGTTTCACTTCCGCTTGTGTCAGGCGTTTTTGTTTGTTCGCCATCTACCATAGTAAAAATAACACTGATGTAACACTCAAAATTAATAAAGTAATTCCAAATGTCACTAATGCATTCCCATTTAATTCCATAGAATTATGGTGACACAGGGCTTTATAAATGTTACCAATATGTTCTTCTGCCCCAATACTTGAACCACTCTAATCCAACTCCAAAGATTACCATAAGATAACCATTATAGCTGCCATTAGTTATAGCAACTGCTCCGAATGCTATAAGCATTAAAGCTGCTCCATTAATAGCTGTTTCAATAGTTGGTTTGCTTTTGAATTCTTTTTTTTGTTTAGTCATTATTAAGTTCTCCTTCCTGCAAGTTCCATCATTCTAAAATTCACTTCTGCAGGTGTCATCTGTCCTCTTAATGCTCTATCCATATCTGATTCTAAAGCATCTCTCTCTCCACCTCCTGAGTAGAATGTGTTAAACTCTGCTAAGTTTGGGATTGCAGTTTCAAATTTAGCTAAGTCTCCATTTGTATCAGTTACCATTTGAACATGTGCATCTTGTATGAGTTGAAGTTGTTGTTGAAATTGGAAACGGGCTTCTTGCCTTCTTGTAGGGTCTGCTGCTGCCATAGTTACCCAATCGTTTAAAGTTTGCTTTCCTTCATCGAGAACTCTTTGTTGTGCATTAACATCATCAGTTCTTTGGCTATTCATATTACTAAGCATACTTGCTGAAATTGAACCTATAAAAGTTACTGCTCCAGCTGCTATTGCTAAAGTTGGAGAAACTACTGGAGCCGCTGGACCTGCAGCTAAACCTATAGTTGCACCTGCTACTGCTGCTCCACCTGCTAAAGTTAAAGCTCTTGGAACGCCATCTCTTACTGCAACTATTCCTGCTTCTTGAAGACTTACTCCTGGAACTAATCCTGGACTTTCTTCAGTTGGAGATGGTTGAGTTTCGAAACCTTGCTCTGCTAATGCCCTTCCTTCTGCTGTTATTTCTTGTTGTCCTCTTTCTATTGCTTGTTGTTGTGCCAATGCAGGGTCTTCTCTTGCGTCTATTGCAAAACCTAAAGGTCTTCCTTTATCACTAACTTTTCCTGTGTCTTTAAAAACAACTGGTCTACCTCCACCACCTTCTATTGGAGGCGAGTCTAATGGAAGGATGCAAGTTTTAGTATTAGGGTCCCATCTTCCTCCTTTTGCTTCACATGATAATTGTTCTGTAGATTTTGGAGGTTGAAGACCAGTAAGAACATCATCAACGCCTTGTGTTTGTGGAGTGTGTACCATTATCTATTTAGCTTAGGCGCTACCTCCCCTGTTTGTATTTCTGTTTGACCTGTATTTTTCTCTGCGTTCTCTTCTGTTTTTGGGGCTAAACTTGGAGGTCTTGTGAATTTAATTTTTATTGCTAATTGATTCCAAAAATCATTCTCCATATCTAACTGTTCCTTTGCATAGATAGGTTCAAATATTAAGTGACCATTGATTCCACCCACCTCAGATGTTCCATCAGAAGTAACAATACTTCGAGGGACTCCGCCAGTTTGATAACCTAAGTTTTCTACATATTGCAACCAGTTCTGCCTATCTTCTGAAGACTTAGAAGGGTAAGATTTAATCTCTGCTGTGTCTTCTGGGAGTCCTAACATCTCTCCATCCTTTACTGCCTTCTCTATTTGTTTATTAGCAAACTCTATTTTCCCTGCGTTGTTGGTTTTATAATAAACAATTCCAAGAGCCTTATCTCTGTGCTTTATAGTTCTCTCGTCCTTGAAAGCCTCAATCATAGCATCATTAACATTCTTGTTTGCTTGTATCTGTCCTGTTCCAGTTGTGGAATCTCCTAATTTTTTATTCATTGAATGGAATATCTCTCTTAATCCCCTCTTGATCCACTTATTACCATCCCATATTTCATAACGAGTAACCCTTGAGCCTTTCCAAACAGACTTAACCCTCTCTGGAGATATGTTGATTAAGTTAATAAGAACTCCATCTTTTTTAATAATATCCATAAATGAATCCCCATGACCTAATTTAATATTCCCATGATTCCAAATTATTGTGTTAAATGTTTCTTTTCCATTTCCTGTAATGTGTTCCAGAATTACTTTTGTCCTTGAACTTTCGGTAGTATATCCTTGTCCAAAAGCCCATGTGCATATAGCATTTAAAGGAGAAGCTACCTGTGGATGATTGAACTGATAACCATAATTTTCTTGAGCCTTCTCATAATATACAAAGGTCTCACTTCCATCTGAATTTGCTATATCCAAAGCCATGCTATCGACTATGAAATCGGGAACTGTGTTTGTGAAGTCTGTCGTAGTCGCATTGCTTAAATTTCCTGTTGGCATTTTATAAAGGTATTAGGAAAGGTATATTTATTTGTAAGATTGTGCTATCTGCATCTTCTATGATTCCACCTAAAACTGCAGTTGTGTCTGTTCTTCCTTTTGGATCATGTCCGAATCCTGTGTTACTTCCACCGTTATCATGACTCCATATTTCAACTGTAACTCTTAAAGTCTCTCCTGCTGCGAAATGGGTTTGTGCTGAACTGGCATCGATTGCAAAATTTAAAACCTTGCTCTCTTTAACATTTATAGCACCTCCTCCTTTACTTATAGTTTCAGTTTGAACATTAGCAATTTCTGTTTCTGTTACTCCATCCCATTTTCTAAGTTTAATAATAGCATAAGCACTCCAAGCATTAGGTGCTGCACTTGTTGTTCTTCCGCCTATTGCAATATTCCCTTTTATAATTCCTTTAACTTGTTGGGCTAAATTAAAATTTATATCAAAATCTATATCAAGAGTTAATGCAAAAGTCGGAGATACTCCTGTTGTTGCAGCTTGTGTATTAACATCATTTGAGAATAATGTTACTTTGGATAATTCATAACTGTTTGTTGTGTCTGCTTTAGAATTTGAACCGAAAAAGACCTGAACTCCTGAACCGTCCGCAATATCTGTAAAACTGAAAGATGCTATTATTGGAGATGCTGTTGTGTATTTTGTTAGCTTTTCTACAAGTGGCATTTTATAATCCTAAGTCTGAGATTATATCTGCTTTCCTTTTGCTCAAATTATTTAAGAAATCTTCCCAGAAAGAATCACACACATTTAATTTTGATTGAGTAGTTGCTAAAGACCAAGAGTTTTGATTCTGATTGATTGCATAGAAAGCAGCTCTATGTGATGCCACTAAAGCAAGCCATTGTTTATTGGCTGCTGTTATACTATCAATATTAGCAACCAATCCAACATTATCTCCCATCTCTTTTTCCATGTCCGCCTCTGCCATTAGAATCCAAATATTTGTGTTAGCCTCTAAGACTTGTTTAGCACTTGCATTTTCTCCGATTGCTAAAAGAACCTGTGCAGTTGTTGCTAATGTTCCTGAGTCTGTCATATCCTAATTGAACGAATAGTAAGATTTAAATCTTTCGATTGTTCTCCCCATCCTGCATTTGTATCCCCTTCAACTATATGAGTGTAATTTCCAAATATCTTTAGGTGCCTAACTCCTAAATTATCATTTGTATAAACATATTGAACAGATTTATAGGATTGGAATATTCTTGCATCTTTTAGTAGATGAACCTTTCCAGTTTCCATAAGCATTTTGAAGTGTGAATATTTTAAAACCTTCTGAATCTTTCTTGTCTTCCCATCTTTAGAGATTATCTGTTTAGAGTTATCAATAGCCTCTGTCACAAACTTAGTATCGTCATCGCGCATTAACCAATCAAAAACCCCTACACCCAAACCTCCTGAATCGATGAAGATTTTAGAAAAGTCATATAAAGAATGAGAGAACTTTATATGCTCGAAGGTTTGGGGTAGAGTAGTTTTTTTAGTGACTTGGCTTTCAACTTGGAAAAGATGTTCTCCTCTTAATTCAAATATCTCAAAGGTAGATTCATCATTTCCCATTCTTGCAACATCAATTCCGAGAAAGAATATTCCGCCTTTATTTATTCTTTCAGGTCTATCTTCAGTTTGGCAAGAAATTATGAGGTCATCAGGAAACCATTGCTGCATATCATCATCAAATATTCCTAGATATTCTTGAGCATATTCTTGTTCAGTCATGTCTTCCCTTTCATCTATTAAATGCTGAATTGCATCTCTCCGTTGTTCAGCAGACCATGATTTGCAAATCTTTCTGTTTTTTGCAACCCATTCCGAATCTTGCTCTATAACTGTGAATCTCTTGTTTGTGTTAAGGTAAGATTTATAATAATAAGTTGGATTCCTGTTTTCATCAAATTTTCCTCTCGGTGTGGAACTCATCCATATAGCAGCATCTGCTCTTGTGAATAGAATAGCTTTAGCTGCGGTCCAGAAAGAACGAGGCATTTTAGCAGCCTCATCAACATATAGAACTTTTCCTGTGAAGGATCTAACCGCATCTCCTGTATCTCCAACCGGTCTGCTCCTTATGTGTCCGTTACCCTTAACCCAAACTCTTGTTTTTGTTGGTTTATTCTTTCCTCTTAGAATCATCTTAGGATGGTGTTCTTGTAAATAGGCTAAAACCATTATTATAATATTTTCAGCTTGTTCTAAAGTATCTGAAACACAAATAATCTGTTCTTTTGGATTGTGAATTATAAATTCTGCGGCTTTATGTGCGAAGATTTCCGTCCCTCCAATCTGTCTCCCCTTATTTAATAGGACATTGCCCTTTGCCTCTAAAACTTCTTTTTGCCATTCGTCATACTCCATCTTAGTACCCCCTATGTATACCCCCTTTATAATTGTTTTTATAAAAAATCTTTGAGCTACTACCCCCCCTTTCCCCCCCTAAATTTTCAACGTCGCTCAGAAAAGGCTAATCTCAGGCTTATTAGAGGCAGAAAAGCCCAATAGTTATTCGGTGTAGCGAATAACTACACATACACAACAACAAGACAGAGGCAAAGGCGAGGGGGAATTGAATTCCTTAGTTAACGACAACGCTAATATAGGTCGTTCACTAAGGGATTCAAGGGGGAGAGCCTAAGAAGGAGAGGGGTTATGGGTTATATTCATTAAGAGACAGCCTTGATTATTAATGCCTTGGCTTGAGGAACAAGCCAAGTAAACAGATTATTTAAGGGTATTGGGAGCTTAAAGAATATAACAAAGCTTAAATAGAATGGCTGTTTCTATGCTTAATGAGAGATTATTCAATCTTCAATACCTCAGGCTATTCAAAGTCTGATGAAATGATAATAGCAGAAAACAGAGAGCTATTCAATGAAATGAAGTTATGGTGGAGAATATATAAGAAAGAAATCTTTCATGATGCTAAGAATAATCAGCAGTTAAAAGTCCGTGAAGTATCGGATTGTTGATTATGTGTGTGTGCGTCTTAGGTTATCTCTATGACTACTAAGTCTTTAAACTGGATTCGTACCCATTGATAACCACATATAATGTAAACATTAGTAAGAAATGTGTTATCATTAGTCAATTATACAATAAAACACATAACACCCCAAGACTTAGAATCATACAACACACACACAATTATTCTTCCTCACATTTTGGTTTGAATTTTTCACAAAAACAAGCAACTTTTGAACAATACATTCTATTTCCATCTTCTTTCATTTGATAATGATGATATTCTTCTTTATGCCCACATTCACAAATTTGTTCTTTTGGTTTTAAACTTGTTATTATAAAAGTCATTTTTCTTCCTCACATTCTGGGCATAATCCCCAGATACTACCACATTTATATCTTCCCTCTACTCCTTTATACAATTCTTTCCCACACCCCTTCTTGTGCCCTTTAGGGTATAATGAACTTCCTGCTAATTTGTTTTGTCTTTTATAATTCTCTAAAACTTCAATCGCTTTATCAATGGGAATACCCACAATTTCTTTTATCTTGCTCAAATTATCTTTTTTCATTTTTGTTTGTTTTGATTATGAGTTGGAGACGGCAGGATTCGAACCTGCGATATTTGTACGGTATACTCAACTCAGAGCCCCAACGCCCCGTCTCCTTATTTCTTCTTTGGGACCATCCTATCTAATTGAGATAGTAAATCCCCCAATTTGCTATAATGCTCTGCTATCTCCTTCATCACATCTTCAGGGGTTATATATTCATCATTCATTTTAAGTCTTCTTCTGTGATGTTGAAGAAATAGGTTATCCAATTACAAGCTAAACACGCATGAGAGACTTGATTTTCATAAATTACAATCTTACATCTTTCACAATCTTTAACCCACTTGATAGCTTCTGCTCTTAGCCTTTCCTTTATAACTTCATTAGCTCTGTCTTGGAATCTACTTTCTCCGTTCTCTAACAAATCAATCTCCTTCAAAGTTTTAAGTCTCATTTCCAGATTGCAGAGTCTATTTTATCAGCAAGCTCTAAGTCTCTTACCAAATCCTTAATGGTTCTTGTAGAAACTAATAAGGAATGTGCGACCTTAGCGACAAATTTGTCCTTATTTATAAAAGTCGTCTTAGTCTTCCTTATCTGTTCCAAAACATAAAGTGTGTTCTTTTCTACAACCATCTTATTCGCCTGTTACAATGTATTT
>SDBT01015646.1_pt1 | contig 12048 bp, 12 predicted proteins | sample 2277101 | NCBI WGS metagenome assembly SDBT01 (sample SAMN10404973, study PRJNA504765) | marine sediment metagenome | isolation source: marine sediment core GS10_PC15, 103 cmbsf | place: Arctic Ocean: Southern Knipovich Ridge | collected 2010
CGATATATTCTTTGCCATTTTGGTATAAATTACAAAGAACACTATCAAACTTCTCATCAAAATGTACGCGCATTACTTTGAGTAATTGATTCAGAGTTGGAGTTATTTTCTTATTTTCCTGTTGAGCTCCCGAATAACCATATTCAGGTTCTGCATCTGTATGAAAAGTATTCAACCGCGGTTCGGGAATTACTTTACCGCGTATCTTGAGATTGTGTCTTTCGAATTTTAATTCCTCCATAAGTTTTTCGAAGATTGTTTTTGCTTCTTCATCGGAGAAAAAGTTTCGATATAAATCAAAATATTTAGTAGAAATCGTAGCTTGCATGATGAATTTAGTACTCATTTTGCAAGTTGTACTCAGGTTGATTGGTTTATTTTAAATTATGATAAGTTATCAAAAAAAATCAGTTTTTTTCTACTAGTTAGTATAGATTATGAATATAGAAAGATATATGGTACAGAACTGTTTCTATCAAATATCCATAATTGAAACCGATAATTTTGAGAAGCTTTTCTAAATTTTAATTCATTACGTTCTTGGTCTTTCATATAAGTATATGGACTTTTAACCTCAATGAGTAGATTTTTAGAAGAGATATAAATATCGGGATAATATTTTCTTTTTTTACCTTTATTATCTTGATAATCGATTACTGGAATATTTTTAATTCCAGTAATTATATCCAATTCTTTTATACCTTGAGTTAACAATATATCTAAACATTTATTCTCGTAACCTTGAATAATTCTACTTTTACCACTAGGAAACTGATACTGTTTACTGCTATAAAGTTTCTTTAGTATCTTACTAAAAATTTCTGGACTTTGAGAAGAATATCTTGCCCCATATCGTTCTAACATAGTTTGCTCTATCTTTTCTCTTATTTTCTTACACTTTAAAGGATTATCAACTCCCAATTTCTTTTTATGAGCCTTGCGTATCTTTACCCAAACTTTAGGGTCACTTAAAGGACTTGGAACTCCACGTCGTTCTAAATTAGTTTTAATGTTAGATTTCTTAGCTTTTTCCTTAAGTTTTTTATTTTGTGAAGGGTTTTCCACTCCATATTTTCTTAGATTTGTCTGTTTTATTTTTTTCTTTATTTCAGAAGATTGAAAGGGATTTTCAACTCCATATTTTCTTAGATTTGTTTGTTTCATTTTTTCCTTTATTTCAAAAGATTGAAGAGGATTTTCAACTCCATATTTTTTTAGATTTGTTTGTTTTATTTTTTTCTTTATTTCGGAAGCTTGGAAGGGATTTTTAACTCCATATTTTCTTAAATTTGTATCGATTTGTTTCTTTTTTATTTCAGGTACTTTACCAATATAATCATAACCATATTTTTCAAGACAAGTTTGTTTTCGTTTTTTAATTGAACAATCTCTGCACCAAGGAGTAGAGCGAAGATTGTTCCAAGATTTTTCAAAAATATTATTGCATTTACATCTTAATTTTAATTTAGTATTTAGATTTTTGTAGTCATTTATAGTTGATAACATTTCACATCCGTGATATTCTACAAATGTTACTTTAGATTTAAAACTTTTGTGATACTTCATTTTACTTTTTTCTCACTAACTTAATATTATTTTTCATTTTTATAATTAAATAATGCCAGAGGTTTTGACGAAACACAAAAAAATTGTTAAACAACTTCTTTCAGATATGGGAGCCAAATGCGGAGTTGGAACAGAACAAGAAATTCTTAAAAAGTGTCCTAAATCAAGTTTTTGTTCTATATTCGATACCCAAGGAAAAAAAACGGGTGAGCTATGCGTATTGGGTCTCGATCAAGCAGATAAATTGACTCAGTTTAAAATTCCCAAACTTAAAGAATCTTTTCTTGGCTTTCAACAAAATCCGAGTATTAAGCATAGTTGGACTGGTGATGTTGCGATTTTAATCATCATGATAAGTTTTATGCCGATATTGTGCGAAATTATCAAGGAACGTTCCGTGTACCATTTTCCCACCACTCACATAGTCTTGCAATTAATTGCAGCAGGATTCTGGTTGTACTTCGGTTATGTGAATGAGCTCATGCCTAATACAGTTTCCGCTTTATTTTTCATAATATTTTTTAGTATATTATTAGTCCTCAAATTTGTATTCAAACGTAAACGTAAATAATTTATAAGATTAATATTTAGATATAATCAAATGAAATCTATACCGAGATTGTTTTTAATTATTGGTGGGAAAAGATCTGGAAAAGACACTGTTGCAAATTATCTAGCTAAATCTCTTAGTGGAACTCGTCTTTCAATCGCATATCCGCTAAAAAAACTTGTTTGTGACCAATTTAAAATTGATATGTTGAAACTGGAAGCACTAAAGGAGAATGAAAGCAAGATTGTAGCTGAAGGGAGAAGTATGAGACAGATTTTACAGAATACAGGACAAAGTTTAAAGAAAGTTTTTGGAGATGAAGATATTCATTGTAAATGTATAGAAAAACAGTTTTCAGATTCTAAAGTTGTGATAATTACTGATGTAAGATTAAAACACGAGCACGATTATTTCGTATCAAGGTATTGCGATGTGACCCGCATTAAGATTGGAACTAACAAAAATCAAAAGGATTCGCATAGAACTGAACAAGAATGGAACGAGATAGAACACGATGTATTCATATATAACGAATTTATAGGAATTAATTATCTTTTGGAAAAGGTTCGGAGATTAGTACTGGATAAAATTAATTTTTAAAATATAATTATATACTTTAAAAATTCTATTTATAATTCGATTACTTTATCAAAAAGTCCTTTCACAATTTGATGCGCAACTACAATTACCAATTTATCTCTATAATTTTCGCGTAATATCTGCAATACAGTGTTAGCTAATCCCTGGTCCAAGCTAGAAATGCACTCATCAAGCATAACAATTGGTGAATTATCCATTTCTGCCAGTGCTAGTGTGAAAGCCAATATAACTCTATCCAATTCACCACCTGATAAACTTGATATATCACATTCCATACCTTTATAGTCCACTATAAGGTGTACCTGCGGTTTCCTTCCTTTCTTTGATTCTTTAAAAGGAACCAATCTTACGGAAATAGGGTCTTCAAAAAATTGTTCGAGGTATATTAAAGCGTGTGTATTAATCGAGAAAATATTTCTAGAAATAGCAATAGCTTCAGCTTCTGCAATTTTTTCTTTTAAAATCATACTAGCTGATAATTTCTTTTCAGATTCTTTTTCTTCATTTTCCAAATTGAAAATTTTGTTTTCCCATTCGTTGTAGGTTTTCTGGGCTTTGGTATATTCTCTCCACTTTTCGATCTTATCTAATTTAATTATAAAATTACTTTTTCTTTTCCGTATATTTTCTAATTTTTCAGAAATTTGTTCTTGTCGTGCTTTAATATCCTCAATAGAGTATATTTTTCTATGTCGAGATAAAAAATTATCTTCTCGTGTTTTAATATCATCCTCACAAGTCTGTAATTCTTGTTCTAGAGAAAATAGACGATTATCTAAGGTTTTCTTCTTTTCCTGGGCATATTCATATCGTTTGATATCTTCCCTAATCTGATTTTCATTAAGTTTTTCAGCCTGCGAATTATCTAATTCATTTTCTAGAACTAATATTTCTTCTTTATTGTTTTCTAAATCCCGGGCTAATTTGAGAAGGATTGGTTTATTTTTACTATCCTTTTTAATTAACTTACGTCTTTCTTTACTTAGACTCCTTTGTTCATTATAATAATATTCTATATATTCTATATCCAAGAGAATAGCTTCTATACTGACTTCGAGAAAGTCCTTATCATAATTACTTAAGATTTTCGAAACCCTTCTATTTAAAAATTCCTTTTCTCTTTTCTTAGCTTCTTGTTGAGAACAATAATTTTTCAATTCATTCTTCTCAAGAGTTAGTTTATTAATTTTATCAGTTATTTCATCCATATCGCAGGTAGAGTTTTGTAATATCAAACGACCTTCATGCAGAGTTAGTGATTCATTGCAAGTAGGACAGATTAGTTGTTTTTGTAATAATATATTTTGATTTTTTATTTCTTCCTCAACCTCATCCAATCTATCGTTTTTAGTTGTATTTTCCTCATCATTTAACGCTACCTGGCTAATCTGATTCATATATTCTTCATATTGTTTCTTATCTTGAAGAAGTTCTCGATATTCCATAATTGAATTTTTACATTCATCTTCACTGTGTTCTTTCCAGAGTATAGTATCGAGTTCTTCAATTCGAGTCTTATTTCGGTTTTTATCTTCCTTAATTAGGCATTCATATCTCGTTTTATCGGTCTCATATTGGTTACGAAGTCTATTAAGTTTTTTGGAGGATAAACATTTCCTTAACTTTTCTTCAAAATATTTAATAGATTCCTCAATGGTATTTCCAAAATTATCTCTTAGTAATACAATCTCTTGTTCGGATTTGATTATCTTATCCTTTATTTGCTGAATCTGAATATTCTTTGTCTGGATGTATTCATTGAGAATACGAGTATCAGAAAGAATCATCCTAAATAAATTATATTTCTCATTAAGTTTTTCTATTAGATTTTCACATTTATCGCAATTTTTAATAATTTTTTCAATGACTTTCTCTCGTTCACTTTTGTCACATTTAACTGGAAACCTAACTTTCTCAGGTTTATCCATTTCTTCAAAAACTGCTTTTGCAAGTTCAATTTTAGACTGAATAGCTATTAATTCTTCTTTTCTTTTACTCGTAAGTTCTTTTGATCTTAATTTTATTTCTTTGAGGTCTGTATTTTGAAAAGTAAGATCTTCAAGAAAACTAAGTTTTTCCATTGGTCCCATAAGAATGAACGGTGTTCTTATATTTTGTTGAATAAAGCTTGTTACATCAAATTTATTTCCAAATTTTTTATTAATAATATTCTGGGCTACTTGATCTTCATAAGTTCCATTAAGAACAACTCTATTTGGTCTTTTAGTACGAATTATATCCATATCATCAAATTCCATTGATACTTGACAAGAAGAAGAATTATAACTTCTAAGATTCCTACCGCTACCATATAAAGCAAAGTAAAGAGCCTGTAGAATCGAGCTGTTATGAGTAACTGTGAAATCAGCTAGCAAAAAACGATTATTATTCCCATCTAATTGAAATCCGTAATATCTACCTATACCAATATTTTTAACTTTAAATCCTTGTACGGTTGCTCTTTTTATTTGCTTTCTTTTATTTAATTTTTTCCGAGGTAAAATAGTAGGAATTTCATCTAAATTATTTCCAAAAATTTTTACTAAAAAATATTTCCCCTTTTTAGGATTTTTGGAATTAGTACATATTTTTTCTACTTCTTTAAATGTTACCATAAAACCTAACGAAAAAGCCAAATATTCAATATCTTTAGCTAGTCTTTTGCTTTTTTGAACTATTTCAATTGTATTATTACTAACATAACCGTCAGTGTCAATTAATCCGGCTAATAATGATAATCTATTTTTTCTAGAGTTTACTTTATATAAAAGAGGGATATGTTTATTTTTCCATACATTAATGAACTTTAATTTATTAGTAATAGGATTTTGTCGTTTTTTTGGTTTAATATTTTTTGATAAGATAAATTTTTCAGCCATTTCTTTACTTTCTTTTAAACCATATTTTGCAACAGAAAAGTATCTTGATTTCAACTTATCATTCTCTTTCCATTGACATTGCCATACATTTCTTTTTTCTACAAAAGAAAGTCCGTATATTCCTGTTGTACTTTTAACTGGTGGACTTAATGACGTAGGTGAATTTACTATGTTATAATTATAACCATAAGGTCCTTTTAAAATCATATCTTCTTTTTCTAGTATAATTTTAATCTTTTCAAGAAGTAACTCATCAGCAGTTGTTATTGCGGATGCTGATGAAGTACCATCTCCTAACCATACTCCCAAAAAATATGGATCAAGAGGAATATCTTGTTCTTTAAAATTTATTCCAGTATGAAATGTATAATTATATCTTTGAGATGTTTTTGATAATTTTAAGTAATCTTCAATACTTATATCAGATATAGGCTCTGAAGGAAGAGCTTTTAAAAATTCAGTAGCATCCTTTTCATTATTAAAACTTTTTTTATTATGGAAACAGTTTTTCATCCACGATACAGCCCATTTATTTCTATCTTTACGATAATATTTTCTAGGCGTATCTCCTTTTAAAGTTAATATATGTTTACTATTAATTATATAAGATCTTCCTTTGGTAGGAATTATTTCATATAATGTATCTTCTCCCGAAGAAATACATAAAACATTGCGAGGAGTAGAATCATCACCCATAATTTGGTCTCCTATTTTAATATTTTGTACCAATTTAATTGTTCCATTGTACATAAGTATAGGCGTATCTTTTCCTAAACATTTTCCGACTCCTGATGCACCGGACAATAATACTAAGCCTTTGTCAGGAAAAATAAATTCATTACTTTTCCAGCATTTAAAATTTTTCAGTTTAATTTTCATGTTGTGTTTATATTTTTTTAAGAATTGTTGTTACCAAGTTTCAATTTTATAAATAAATGAATTTAAAGTATACAATGTCTTTTACTAAAATGTCAGAACTCACTTACAAAGACTATAACAAGACTCGTCTCGTTGTACGTGGTGACCGAAGTAAATATGATCGTATTATTCGTAATTTGGGAGGTAGATGGTACGGAAAATTAAAGGAAGGTCCTGGTTGGACAATATCCCGGGATAAAGAACCTGAACTTAAAAAACTTTTGGGAATTGTTCAAGAAGATGAAAGTCTTAATAATATGAAGACTAGTGCGAAATCAAGAAAGAATCAGAAAAAATATCATCGAGCTATTAGTGAACATGAAGAAAGTGATGAAGAAGATAATAATTTCGTAGATGAGAAAGAAGAAGAAGATGTTGAAAGCTCAGATGATGAAAGTTCAGAGGAGGAAGATGAGCAAGTAATAAAGGATAAAATCCACAAACCGCGAAAGGTTGTGGTTAGAAGAAAAAAGACTTCGCCAAAATATAGAAGACGTAATGACGACATTTTAACTTATTACAAATCTTTTGCCCGAAGTCCAGAACAACGTAGGTATGTAGCTTCTGATTCTTCTTCTGATGAAGATTATACATCGAGCGACGATAGTTTAGATTATGCACAGAGTCCAAGAAAGACTAAAACTGTGGAATATACTGAATTAGCCCGCGAAGTGAGGAATGTGCAGAGACGACTTTTTGAAGTAGAATTGCGTTTAAAGAAAAAGAAGAAACATAATAATTAGAATGAAAAAATTTCCAGAACATTTAAAACCTGAAAATCGACATAAATTTCCTGATATTCTAAAGGAAAGAAATTTGTGTTATTTAAGGGAAGAAATATATAATTATATTCTTAGAAATAATGAACGAGATTTTGTTGATATAGAGAATTTATTTCAGAAGAAAGATATTGAAATAAAGCCTTCAGATATTGAAGAAATGGCAAATATTATGGTAGAGGAACTTCAGAATCTAGGCTGGAAAACAGAATTAATATTTAATAAAAAAGGACTTATAGTTTACACTGGTGATAATGTTCCAGTATGGGGTGCTGAGTTCGATTTTACTTTTGAAAATAATTTTTAAATCCCTTGACGTATATAAATGAGAGATCCAACAATTATAGTTTATGGTAGTATTTTACTATCAATTTTGGCAATATCTGTGGTAGTTATTTTTATACAACAATAGTGAAATATAATTTTATACCAGAAATAGTATAAAATTATTTTGATTATAATAATAAATGAATAATTTATTAGTTATTTTATCAGTTCTTTTAGGATTTTTTACTCAACTAATTTTGGGCTATTTAACCCATTTCAGTATTAAAATTAAAATAGGTGGTGCGTGTTGGCACATCCACCACTGGACATTTATGATACCTATAGCAATTGCTTTGGTGATAACAAGTATTATTTTGAAAAAGAAAGCCAAAAATAAGAAAACTGAAGAAGAAAAGAAAAAATATATATTAATTTCTGATATTTTGCTATTTATTTTTGGATTCTTTATCGGTTATATTATGACTGATTTTTGTTATAAAGACTGGTTTAAATTTTTAGATACTTATTGCTAAAAGAAAAATATTAGATTTTTATTCTGATTTTTAAAAATTGAATTTCAAATACAAGATTCTTATATAAAAAATAAAAAAGATTAAAAAATGAGCAAACAGACAGAAGAAAAAGAGGAATGGAGAACTATTTCTGAAAATAAGAAGTATGAAGTGTCAAATCTTGGGCAAATAAGAAATAAAAAGACTAAAAGGATTCTGAAAAAATATATTACTGATAATGGTTATGAAAGAATTGGTTTATCTTTACAAAACAGACAAAAACAACATCATATTCATAGACTGGTAGCCCTAGCATTTATTCTGAATCCAAATGATTTTCCTGAGGTAAACCATTTGGATAAAATAGAGCAAATAATAGAGTTGAAAATTTAGAATGGGCTACTCGAAGTATGAATCAGAAACATTCATACGAGAAAGGAAGAAATCAATATAAACGAGCAGTTTGGCGACGTGACTTAGAAGGCGGAAAGAAAGTAGTATTTGATAGTATAAAAGAAGCAGCAGAAGCAACAGGTTGTTCAAGAGGTAATATAGGTGCGTGTCTTAATGGAAGAACTAAAACCGCTAGTGGTTTCGAATGGGGATATGTTGAAGAAAAGATTAAAGAAGAAGCCCGAAAAGATATTCCTTCGATTGAAATTAAGAACTATCCACGTTATCTAATTTATAATAATGGACAGATTTACAGCAATTACATTAAAAATTATCTTAAGCCTTCAATAACAGATGGTTATTATCGTGTAACATTATGTAATAATAATGGTCAAAGAACCCATCGTGTACATATTCTAGTAGCCCAGTATTTCTGTGACAATTCTGATAATAAGCCTATTGTGAATCACCGGGATGGAAATAAGTTGAATAATCATTATACAAACCTAGAATGGGTAACTCATTCAGAAAATAGTAAACACGCTCATAGTCTGGGACTTATAAAAAGAGTTAGTAAACGTGTTAGCCAATATGCTCTGGAAGATAAAGATAAACTTGAACTTTTGCGTACTTTTAATAGTCTTAAAGAAGTGGCAGAATTTGTAAAACCTAAGAATATAAAATCAGTAATGGTTAATATATCTAGGGCTTGTACAGGTGTACAAAATATTGCATATGGATATAGATGGGGATATGAAAAAGAAATAGTATGATTAAAAAAATTAAAGAAAGGATTTTTAAAGTATATACAATACTTTAAAAATCGATAAACAATCTTCAACTAAAAAGAATATATCATTCAAAGAAAAATAAATATAAAAATACTCAATAATATTATTACAAAAGATATAATTAGTGCTATAAACGCAATTTTAAAACCAGTTTTCTCAGGTTTTACTTCTTTCTTTTGAAACTTAGCTATATTTTTCGATGCGCCATTTATACCGGCAATCCACTTTGAAAAGTCTGGCAATTCTTTGGGAGTAATTGGAGGAGAAAAATCCATAGTAGGAAATCTGATCATAATTCTACGACTGTACCCAGTGGCTGGATCTATCCCACCTCCATAGACATCTATTCCAGTACTAAGTTCTCTGCGTTTGATAAGTGCTCCTTTACTTGGAGCATCAATACCTCCTGCGAGGACAGGGTGTGGTAAAACACCTTCAGGATAGAAGAAGTCAGGCCCGCCACTCACAACATTTTCTTCAATTTCGCAATTATTTATCCCGCGTATCATCTTGAAATATCCATCAATTCCCCAGTCAGCTCCCCAACTGTTTTGAACCCACCAAAATTTTTTGCCATTTTCTTCTTCTCCCCATCCAAGAAGAATGATGGCGTGACCGCCAACTAACTGTGATTTACCGTCCCACTCGTAAATTTCTTTCTTTGGATCAAATTCATAAAAATCTGAATATACGTGCATTCCTGTAGTTACTGGACCCCATCGAAATATGCTTTGCATAATATATTCAATCTTTCCACCATCTCGGGCTATGCCCGGAATTGTATAATATGTGATTGCTCTAAAGAAACGTGTGGGTGTACCGTGTAGAGCACCGGTACGAGGGTCCCAGTCATAATTATTACAAAAATCTCCAAAAGCTCCAGCAATATCTGCGCAGTGTGGTAGACCACGTGCTTCAGTATATTTAGAAATCGGTGGAAAATCAGTAAACTTATCCGGCTGACATTTCTCTGTTGGGGTTCCTACCAGATATAGATAATTCCAAGCATCTAGTAAAGTATTTCCAGTACAGGCACCAGTTTTAGTTAGAGCTATTTCATTTAATTTCGCTGCCAATGCTTGCTGTTGAGCAGGATGTTTAATCTGAAATTCTTTTCCCTGCCAATCACAAATAATAACCTGGGCAACAGATAGAACTAAATGGAGTTTACCTGATTGAATATTAAATTTATCAGCAAGGCAACTTGTGCTGGCAAATGCCCAACAAGAGCCACACGATCCTTGATTTCTAACTGGAGAAAGAAGTCCTTTCCAAACTTCTTTACCATTGAAATTTTTAGGTAATGGTTCTTTAATTTTGGGAAAATATATTGGAGCTTTTTTATATTTGGCTTCCACAATTGGACTATAACTTCGCAACCTTGTTAATGTTGGTCTCTGTTTAATTTTTAATTTGAGACTAGCGCTTAATTTTTCGTCAGATTGGTATGACATTTATTGTCATACCAATATAAAGTTATACCATTTCGATGGCTTGTGGATGATAAGATATTTTTGTGTATATATTTCGATATACACCAAAGGCTAAGGCAACTGCAATTAAAAGTAATACTAGACCTAATAAAATCCATATAATAATGTGTTTGGACATTCCTTTTAATTTCGTTTTCTTTTTTCTACAATGAATAAGAAGGATGGATTCGGATATAATAATAAAAAATATCGAAATTAATATTATAATTGCAATAAAATATATAAACCAAGACATACTTTCTTTCTAAGAAATAAAATTGTTTTTAAGAAATAATTTTAATATTAATAATAACAATACAAGAATGAGTAATAAAGTTACAAAAGAGGAATTAAATAAAGAATATCTTAGAAAGAAAATTAGACTCAATACTGAACGAAATGATATTGAGAAAAGAATAAGTGTGAATAATACAGCTCTTAATGATTTGCGGAAGAATAAACAAGAATCTGTATATCGAACTAAACAATTAGATAAATGTGAAAAGAATGAAGAAAGATACATTCATAGGTTGCAAAACATTGAAATTGAGTTAGACCAAATTATGGAACATAGCCTGGATAGGGAAATTAATAAAGAAATTTTGAACCGAAAAGAGGAATCCTCCAAAAATCTGCTTAACGAGAAAACAACAAAAGCTCACAAATCTAAAATTAAGAGTGATAAACGAGAACAATCTCAAAATCGTTGGAAACAACGTTGCAAAGATGACAGAAAAGAACGTTATAGAAGAGGGGGACAAAGAGATTATTATTATTATTTGAAATTATGTAATTCTTTACCATCTTATATGGAAAGAAATCTGTCTTCGATGCCTAATAATAAAGGATATATTTTTCGCGGTATGTGGTTTTTAGGTGAAAAACGTGCGGAACGTGGTAAAAATACAATTCTTTTTGAAAAGAAACGTGGTGGTATTATGTATATTCATGAAATAAGTAAAACTGAACATTCTATTTATGAGAAAAAGGGAAAAGAGAAGAAGAGATTAATATCGAGAACTCTTCGGAAAAAGAAAAAAGAGGTAGCGAATAATCTAATGGACTTTGTTAAAAAATAAAGTTGTCTAATAATAAAATGGCAGTTAGTACTACAATAGCGATAATTGCACTTGTCATAATTTTAATAATTATTGTTGTGACAGTAATATTTGGATTCGTACTGAAACATTGGAAATGCGATGATGGTGTATGCAAAATGGTTTTAGCAGGTAGTTATAGAAATAAAAAAGATTGTGAACATAAGTGTAAAAAAAAAGATAAATCGACAAATATAGCTACAGAAGAATCTGAACCTGAACCT
>SDBT01015647.1_pt1 | contig 12048 bp, 15 predicted proteins | sample 2277101 | NCBI WGS metagenome assembly SDBT01 (sample SAMN10404973, study PRJNA504765) | marine sediment metagenome | isolation source: marine sediment core GS10_PC15, 103 cmbsf | place: Arctic Ocean: Southern Knipovich Ridge | collected 2010
TGTGATAGAATTATTTGACTTCCAGAGCGATCATTCTGCGAAACAATATGTTTTAATGAACTGCCACCTCGAAATACAAAATTAGAAATCGATTCTTGTATCTTCTCATAGAAAATATCAACATCGACAATAGATTTCTGTCGCGATAGCAACTTTACACTACGGCGCTTTACAATTAGCCCAGAATGACCTGGCAAAGCGTCATTTGCTCCTGGTACGCCCGCTTCATCCAATCCAGAGTAGAGAACCTCAAAACTCGTATCCGATAGGCCTGAGACGCGCATACGGCGGTGAACGCTTTTTACAACGCCGTCAACCTCTTCCATTGCGAGAGTGTCTACTCTGTCAATGCTAATTGCCATCTATCCCGCCAGTGCAAGGCCGCTGCTTAGGCCGCCCTGCTCTACAAGTTGTTCAGACGCATCCGCCGTGCGTTCAACTGCGCGAAGCTCTGCGTCTCTTCTCTGTTCTGCTTCAAACTCAGATTTTGTACGTCCAAAAACATCGGTTCCAGATCTTCGTTTTTGCTCTTTAGGTTCAAACCTAGATCTATCCCGCTCATCTGTTGGGAAGGGTAGAAGGTCAAAACCAATGGTGAATAGCTTTGCTTGCTTAAATACACCAAGAGCTTTCTCAATTTCTTTCGTTACTTTTTTCCACTTGCCTTCCGCACGCGTTGCTGCTTTTTCAAATGGTGTTTCCTCTTCAGCCAAGGGCGCTGTTATTTTGTTAAAAAGTTTCTCCGCGGATTTAAGTCCTTTTGCTTCAAAACCTGATATTAGGTCTAAAAACTTATCTCCTAGAGACTTTTTCTTACTTAATTCTGCTAAGTTATTCTCAAGTTCCGTAGAAAAAGATCCGATAAAGAATTCACTCGCATCTTCCCCTATTTCAACCATAGCTTTTTTAACGAATTCATTAAATTTCGCTAGCGTATCCGCTTCCTCTAGCGGCTTAATACTCGCTTCTGCAAATTGAGCAGCTATTTCAAAAACATTAACAGAAGCAAATGGATTCAAAATGGATTGTATCCTAGCTGCCACCTTTAATGCCGTTACTTCAGCGTTAATTATTGTAAGTGTGAGTTCTCTAAAGATTCTAAAAACCAAATCCGCTAACACAACAAACGGTTTAGAAAAACCGAGTACAAATCCTTTTATATCTTCAAATATTGGTTTTAGCTGATCAAATATCGTTGATAGCACTACACCAAACTTTTCAAGACCATCTAGTCCTTTTGCAATCGAGTTCACAATTAAATCGAATACTTTACTAACTTTATCACCAGCAGACTCACCCGCCACTGCCCAATCAACAAACGAATTTACCATTCCGGTCATAAGAGGGGATATTCTAATAGATATCTGCTGTCCAAGACCTACGAGTACTGCTTGAAGACGTTCAAGCGAATCATTGGCAGCTTCAACTTTAGCAGCATCAAATGCACCAAATACAACGCCCAATTTTTCTGCTTCTATTACAAGATCTTCAATCCCTTGTGCACCTAATTTTAAGAAGTTTAAAATCTGGACACCTTGACGACCAAATAGTTGAAACGCAACAGCAGCCTGTTGTGTTGCCGTAGGAAGAAGTTTAATTCTTTCAGATATAATCTTTAACGAAGTCCCAAGATCCAGGTTAGTAAGGACTTGCGCAGATACGCCAAGTGTCTCAAACCCCTTTACAGCTTCCCCAGTACCCGCAACTGCTTCACCTATTCTTCGTCCAAAAATAGTCAAAGCTCTATCCAACTCTTTAATAGATGCTCCGGCAATTTGGGCGCCAAATCTAAATGCAGTGAACTCTTTAGTAGTTATCCCGATAACTTGTGCTAATTTCGTTACTTGGTCAATAGAAAGCATTGTTTTACGGATCCAGACAGTAAAGGCACCAGTAACAAATGCGGCTATTATGGATCCCCATTTAAGCACAAATTTCCCTGTTTTTAGGATAGCACTACCGAGTACGTTTATAACCTTTTTTGTAATGGTAACTGTAAAAGCAAATTTACGCAGAGATATCCTAGCCTTTTTTAATCCCCTTGTAAAGCCTTTAGATAGAAGATTAAGCTGAACAGACATGCTAGAGATGTTAGCCACGAGGATTTCTCCTAAATTCTTCGTTACATCCGTCTGCTTCTTCTTTTATCTCTTGCTGTTTCTTAACGTCTTCTCTCTTTTTAACAGCAGCATTTTGTCGCCTAGAAAATGCTTGCATCTTCGCAAACATCTCATCATCGTTTGATCCTGAAGAATCTGAATGTGAAAAACTCGGCATAAAATCTTTAGGGGCAAGCGCCCTACCTTTTTTCTTTGACATAGAACAGTTTGCTACTGTACTTGCTATGATACCAGACTGCAAGAACGCTTGATGCTCTCTATCTGTGAACCACTCAAGTTGATTATAAGCAATCCACTCAGAGAACTCACGAGAATCAATGCGCTCTTGAGCCTCAGCAACAGTCATGGACAATTCGCGGGCCAGGTCAAACCAAAACTTTCTTACTGGCCTGCGTCTGAGTTTTCCATTAACTCGTCAATGTCATCTTGAGACATACCATTGAGATCTGTTCCAAGATTAAAGATCCTATCCAATGGAACACAAGACTTGCCAGCAAGTTTCGCAATATCCCCCCTGCTTGTAAACAGTGGTGTACCATCCTTTTTGCATAGGATAAGAAATGCCCATTTAGCTCGTACATCCGCAAGATCCTTCCGGCCTTTACGATCTAAACATGACGCTTCAAATTTATCTCGTTCTCGTCCTGATATTACTCGAATGTATGCATGTCCGCCCCACTCAGATAAATCGATAGGGAGGATCTTAGAATCAAGAGCAGAAAGTATGTCACTTCCACAGAGTTCTTTACTACTTTCGATATCCTTATCGCTCATAGACACAGGACGTTTCATCTCACATTTAGACACCGTAGCACCATCGTCCACAGCACCATCATCTGATCCTTCTGGATTTCCAAATTTATCAAGCATAGTTTTGCCTTTCATACTTTCTATAACTCTACGCAGTAGTAACTACCCCATCCACCTTAAGAGTCGCTGTAGACGTCATACGCTCTTCAATAGCCGCTCCGGGGGTGAAGTTAGTCATGAACGCTGAAAATGACGATGTTTTGCCAACACCTGCGCCGCCCCAGTCAATGACAACCGTTTCTGCCGCCTGATCAATCGGTGGATCATCGTCGCCATTGTATTCAAAGGTTAGATCTACTTCGCCACCATCTACCAAATCCCCGGGTATAAAAGAATGTGCATTCGCAGTCCCCATATGCGTCGTCTCCACGGATGCGCGTTCCTGTGATGGTCCACCAATGTCAATCAAATTAGCACTAAAATTCGATGTTCCAAAAGCTATAGTTGTTCCAGTTCCTAGATCTGCCACTTAAGTATCCTCCTATCAGGCAAAAGTTGGTACTACTTCATTATGTGCTATGTTAAAATCCTGTCTACCCGTTCTAGTTCCTTTTCCTTTTCCAGACTTAGGTAGTACAAAACCGACCTTTTCATCATCGAGAAAACAATGTCTAATATTTATTGTATTACCCCCTACCGTAACATCCCCTTTTGGAAACCCATCTAATGCAAGGCGTATAGTGTCCATTAAGGCTGTAAGCTCTATTATCGAACTAGAAAAAGAATGTATATACATAGCAGGCCATGAAATCCCACTAGCGCCGCCCATATGGTGGCTATGCTCATTTCTAAATCTAGTGTACACCACGTAGGGAAGTGGTCTCCCTGTCTTTACAAACTCTGAATACACCTCGGTCCCTATAATGGCCGCAACATTGGCGTTATTTGTCAAAATATTAAATATAAATTCTTCTGCTGTTACAAGTGCCATCTATCTCTTAGCCTCGCGAATTAGACCCTGTTTTAACTCCTTACTAAGAGTAGCTTTTATGTTTGATTCTTGAGCTTTGAATTCGTCTTCCATCCAATTGTTAGCACGTGCTCCGGGATGCTCCCAAAATAATCCACTTCCTTCAGGAGATTCAATAAGGTGGGATTTCGTACCAAACAAAACCAGATGTGCGTATAATGCAGGATTCTTTTTTCCACTTTTTGTTCTAAATGCTTCAGTAAATTTTGTTTTAGGCCCCACCATCCCTACTATGGTACCCGATTGCTTGAAGTAGGATTTTGTCTTCTTAGATATAGATCTCTTCAAAGTACCCGCGTTCATCTCCTTACTAACAGGCGTTTTCTTTTTTATTGCAGTCTTCAAGGGTGTTATTGCCCGGCTTATAGAACGAGTCATCACACGACGCAATCCAGGGCCTTGTAAATTGCGAAGCTTTCTTTCTAGCTTCTTACCACCCGTTAATGTTGCTGAAGCCATTAGGAATTCACCTGTTCCTTACACATCAATACCATCTCGTGTTGCAATTCATCTTCCCCACCAGGGGGTACAAAAAGAACCTCAAATGTTCTATTTCGATGCACAAATTGCATTGATGCCACAATGCCGGACCTATATCTAATCTTTACTTCATGTGTAACTTCCGGCAGTACTTGCTTGGCAGTAAAAAGCTCCGTACCTCGTAATGGTCGAATACTACCGCGCACAGTTGCAAATTCAACGGGAGTGTCTGAAAACTCGCCAAAGGTATTCTTAGTCCCTCCTAAAGAACTAAACACCAGTTTATGTCGCAATTTTCCTGATCGGATACTCACTAGAACACCTGTGTACCAGCTTTTTCAGAATTAATTATCGACCTAATTCCCAGAGGAATAGGACGAGATACAGTTCCAACTATAGTGGCTTCTCTGTTCTCATACCAATGCCCGACAAGCTGCTTAATGGCAACTTCCAAGTACTCAGGGACATCCGAACCTGCATCACCATACCCAGCTACTAAAACAAGTGTTACAGCGTTATCTTGAGTACGAATGTCTGGCCAAGTCTGATCAAACTTCAAAGTAATCTCGGCAGGTTCATCATCCACATTAACATTGTATACTGAAGTTGCTAATAGCTGGGAATCACCGCTAACATCAATATAGTTAATAGATGTCACAGTTTGTAGCGGGAACACGGGGTATGGAAGTACAAAAGGCTGTACACCTAGCGGAAAAGTATCTACCCGCCAAGTGTATGTCGCCGTTATTAACTGTTTATTTAACTGCTTTTCTACGTATATACGCGCAGCTACAATAAAAGCGCTAATATCCGTGTCATCATCGTCGATGTCGATGCGGAGGTGGCTTTTCGCTTCTGCTAGGGTCACAGGTTCAACAGAAGGGCCCGTTGTCAATGCAAGGCCCATGCAATCTACCCTTTACGAACAATCCGTCGAGTGCGTCTTGAAAGATCTGTTGTCATCCGTTTTTCTGGGTTTAAAAGATCCTCAGAATCTTCCGTAGTATATCTAGCAAATCTTCCACGAATAAGCTCCTTCGCGTATTCATCGCTAACATCAACCACGGCCCCAGGACGAATTGATCCATTTGGCCCGGCACTTGTAGACTGCATCGTAACTTTTGGCATTATTTTATCCTCTTTTCCATTATACGAGTGAGGAGAAGTAAGTAAAGGCGTAACCTACCTCTCCCCACTCTGACCTTAAGGGAGCCTACGCTGTACCTTCATCGGGAGACGCTATCGTCCCACTTACAACAAGGCTTGCAACGTTATTATCAACCGGAGGTGTACGATTCCCAACACGAATGGCATAGATCTCACCAAGAACTGTGTCAGCACCGGCACGAACTACCAAAGGACGCACATAGCGCTCAACTGGACGGAAAACCTCAGTAGCCACTACATCGGCATCTACTAGACCTATGACAGCAGATCCTTCAAGATCAGCTGCATCAGACATATTTGCAATCTTACCTTGCTGAACTTTAATAAAGTTACCAGCATTTACAGTAGCAATGGTGCAGAAGAAACATACTGAATCCCAATTAGCCATGTCTACTATTGCACCAGTAACAAGTGTTCCAGCAGTAGTACTTAGTGCCGTATTCAAGCGTACTTCTGTTTTGGTTAAAATGTTTTGGCCGCTAGGCATATCAAATCTCCTATTGTTATTCCTTAAATTTTACTCTTACTTACTAAGTATCCAGTTGCATCCGAACAAAAGCTTCAGCTTGAACAGGCATAGCATCCGCTGCCATTTTGTTAAACAGTAATCCGATTTCATTGGTAAGAGCGTACTTTTCAACCAACCGCTGCACAGTCATGGAAACTGCATCCGCAATCCAATACCAACTGAAATCGGCGTACATTCCAACATAAAGAGCAGCCGTCATCGTATTGGGCACCTTCTCAGACTGAAGAATTGGCTTACCCAAAAGAACATCAGGCGCGCCCACTGTAAGACCAGGTTGCCAAATGTACTGAGCATCTTCAGCCGTCAACTTACGAATCAGAGTAACCACAGTACGATTCAAAAGCCATTTAGCATTGGGCTGATATTGCGACTTAAGTGTGCCCTGAACCTCAATTAAATGATCCGCAGTAATGGCCGTAGTCGTATTATCCGTATCTACATCCCGACCAGTGGGAATGCCCTCGGCAGATGCAGTAAATAATCCCAAAGGTTCCTGAGCGCCCGTTCCCGTCATATACGCGGCTTCAAGCCCATTGGCCAACTGAACAGCAACACGGTCAACAACCAAACGCTCAACGTCCATTACAGGGTTTTGCAACAGAGCATTACTAATACGCACAGCCTTGGGGATTAGATTATGCGGACGCAATTCACGTTTACCAATTGCGACAGTATCTTCAACCGCTTCGGTGAGTTCTCCAGCGCCAAAGGTAAACTCAGAGATATCCGTGTCCAAAGACGGAGCACCAAGAGTTTCTCCATAAACAGCAGGAAACACACTCGCCACACTGCGGACAACAACAAGATCATCTACCGCTTGAATCAAACGGCTAATGAAGCGCTCACTAGCCGCAATGAATCCACCAGCAGTATCCAAATCAACTTGGAGGGTAGATCTGCTTTCAATGGGAGATCTATCAGCGCCCACTGCAAGAAAATCACGAAACGCAATAGCATACTTACGCGTATCCGTTCCCGGTGTCCAAACAGTTCGAGACCCTTCCCGCATGGGAAGCTGGCTCTTTGCATAGCACAGGCCGTTGCGAAGATACCGCATTTCCTCCGGGGTTGCTTTAGCTTTCAAATCACCGGGCTTTTCATCTACCTTATACTTCTCGTCTCGCGTATCAAGAGGCGTTCCGTTGCCGGTTTGATCAAGTGCCATAGAAGCCGAAAGCTTCTCGTACTCTTCTTTTCGATCAATACGACCCTTAAGTGCATCCATGTCATCCATACACTTTTGATAAGTTTCAGTTTCCTCAGCGGTAAACTCTTCTTTCCTTGCTTCAGCACCATCATTGATCTCTTTAGCGCGTTCCCAAATGGTAGCGCGATCTTTCCTTAATTGCACAGAGGTAGCCATTGTCAACCCTTTCTTAGTTGTAGCTCTAATTGACGTTGTCTATGTTGACACTGCCTCTTAGCGGCCGACAAGTGGCTAGGATCGATGAGTATGCCATTGGCAAGTTTGCGTACATAGTCAATGATTTCCTTAGCCGGCTCTAGGGTGTTAGAATCCAGCGTTTGGTAACGATCACGAATATCCTTAAAGTAAAGAGTTTCCCCTTTACGATCTCTAAGCTCTTCATATGGATAAACCTTTTTAATAACCTCAGTAGTAGTTTGATCAAACCAAGGCCATGTAACTGGTGACACTTCCCACAGACGTACTTCAACCACCTCAAACAAAATAGATTCGACCTTATCGCCATTCTCTTCTTCTATTTCTTTTATTAAAATATTAACTTGAATAGGATCAAATCCATAAGAAGATTGATGTACATCGCCGCGTTGAATGGTTTCGACATGACCACTTGCCCACGCGGGCGGATCTCCCGCATATCGTAGCCCCGTGGAATCTTCATGAAGACGAAGGGTTTGTGCCCGCCCATTTGACGCTAGTACAATCTCTGTATTATGATTCCAAAGCATGCGAATATCGTTACGCTCAAGGATGGTTTTGGAGAATGCCCCCCGTCGAACAACCTCCCCGTAAGCCTCTTGGTCAAAGACAGCACCATACCCCTCAATAGTGACCGCACCTTCTTCAGAACGGACTAAAGATGCGCAAGATTTACCATCATTTGGCGCAGAAATACACCTTGCGGCGATATTCGCTTCACGTTTGGTCATTTAATTTTCCTTATATTACTCTGAGTCTAGCACGTTTGCGGCAATTTCGTCAATATCCAACTTATTATCTAAGCCCTCGTCTTCTTGATTTACAAGGCCATCGATTGTTCTTTCCACAATCTGCTTTACCATAGCCATGTTTAACTGCATAAATGTTGACTCGCCTTCAAGACCACCAAGCGGATTAAGTCCAATATTTAATCGTGATCTAGCTTCATCTGGTTTCATAATTCCAACCGTTACATTAGATCGCAAAGCCCTTGCTAACGCGTCTGGATCTGTTGATAGCAGCTTAGATGTATCAAACAATACTTCAGTTTTCTTTCTTTCTTGAAGATTCATAAAATCAGTTTTAATTTGTGACGTCCAATTTGCGAACCACGGACCTAGTGAGTATGAAAGAAACCTAGTTGCTTCTTGTAAAGGAGTCTTAGCAGGTTGTTGAAAGTCTTCCATCAATAAACTAAGTGGAACCCCGAGTGCTCGCGCAATCTCATGTACAGAAAATACTCTTCCCTCAATTAACTGAGCATCTCTTGCATCAATGCCAGTTTGTTTCCACTGGATACCTTCTTCCAAAACAGCTATACGATGTGCTTGATCAAGGCCCCTATGGGCTTCTTCCCACGTGTCCTTTAAATTTTTTCTTGCTGGATCTGAAAGCTCTGAAGGATGCTCCAATACACCGCCAGGCGAAGCACCACTACTGAAAAACTTACCAGAATACTGTTCCATAGCTATTGCATTACCAATAGCATCCTTAGTTACAAATGGAATATTCATGCCCACAAGACCATCAAGATGAAACCCTCTAAGATGAAATATATTAACAGCAGGAATAGCCTTAATTCCCCCTGAATTAGGTGTAAACACATAAAATAGATCTTGCGTTTTCTTCTCACGAACCATTTGTATCTGTTTAACAGGCAATGGCCATAGAGCTTCTTCACGCCCATTACTATCTCTCTCAATCTCTGCAACCGCATTACCTCTAAATACCGCACTACCCATCATCATTTGTCTAAATGTAAATGGTGATTGCTCAGTATTAGGCTGCTCATTAAAAATATCATGCAAACGAAGCGAAGTATTTGGAATAGTAATTCCCCCTGACAGTACATCATTAAAAACAATATCAGACATTGCAACACTTTGCGACAACAATCTAACAGCCTGCATAACAGATGCTTGACCAAGCATAGTAGCCTCTGTTAGTTTAACTCCACTAGATGCAGTAGGGCCCACACTAGCTAAAAAATGATCAGGGTTACTGATATCTGTGACTTCGCGTTTAGATCGCTGCTCGTCTGTGTCGCCAAATATCAGATTTGTCAAATAATCAAGTACCATTGTTAAATCTACCTTTCTGCAACCCAAAATAGAACAAAGGACACTACAACTACTTCAACACCAAGAATTAAACATCCTATACCATTTCCAAAAACTAACCATAACCCAGCAATGTGTGTTCCAGCACCTATCATAAGCAAAAACATTGCTATATTCTGAAGCGCCTTTATTCTAGTTTCAGACTTTGTAACATCGGATACCCTTATCTTAACATCTGCCGTAGCGTCTTTTACATTAGCCAATTACTACACCTTGTCTCCTGCCGTATACGGAGCCTTTCTTTTCTTCTTCAATGTTTCCTTCTGCAAGGATTCGCCCAAGTGCCATAACCGTTGTAAGTACGCCGTCAATTTTATTTATTTCACTATCCTTAACAGGCTTTATCGCACCTTGGCTCTGTTCTATAAGAACATTAGAGAACATCCATTTTAATACCGGGTTATCATAATGACAAAGACTTCCCGACAGAAACAATGCTTCTAACTTTTTACTTGGCTCACTTAACGATGCGTACCCCTGTCCAAATGCAATTGGTTCTATGCCCACCTTAGCCATCTGTGTCATTAACTGCTGGGCATTCCATCTATCACATGCAATCTCTCTAATATTATACATCTCAGATAGCTCAACAACGTCTGCAAATATAACATCAAAATCAATTACATTGCCTTCGGTTAGTTTAATAAATCCCTGCTTTGACCATGTAAAGTAAGACACACCTTCTTTAAGTTCTCGTTCGTATGCACCTTCTTTAGGACACCAAAACCAATGCAATGTTTCAAAATTCTTTCCATCTGGACTTGGAAACACAAGCGACAATGCGGCCACATCTCGTACAGATGCGAGATCAAGCCCTGCCCAGCATTTCTGTCCTACAAGCTCGTCTTGCGTTCTAAAATCTTCATTGAAAGATCCAAGCGGCCATTTATCCATTGGCAGCCACTTAAACTGCTGTTGTGTTATAATATTTAAGTATAAACGCTTAAACACATTTTCAAACCGGGGATTAGACTTAGCCTTAGCACACTCAGCTTCAAGAAATTCGGCGCTCACGCTAACGTCATAATTCGGGTTCGCCATCTTCCAAATTTCTGCAGATGTCCAATCGTCTTCTACGGTCGCCTCGAAAATTGCTGGAAGCGTCTGGGGATCCTCTATAACCCCGTCGCGAACCTTACAAGCATGATCATACTTCTCATTACAGATACTTTCTCTTGCATAATCCGCCGTGGTCGTGTATAATAGGATTGGTTCATCGCGGGAGCCTACGCTCGTCGTAATGACGTCCACAAGCTCCGCAGAAACAACGTGAACCTCGTCTATGGCGCCGAGATGTGTGTTGAATCCATGCTTCGTCTGAGCCTTAGCTGAAACGTCCCGATACGAATCGGCAAAAACACCCTTGCGGACAATTCCTGTCCTGTATATGGATACTTTACTTTCTAAACTAGACTCCTGAAGTATCATTGACTTGACAACGTCGAACACGTAGTGTGCCTGATCCTGTCCCCCCGCCAACGAATAACATTCCATACCGTTCTCTTTATCCATAAAGAAAACACACAGAATAATCGCAGCTACTAAGGTCGTCTTTCCATTCTTACGTGGAACATAAATCCAAATATTTCTAAAACGACGAAACCCATCTTTGTTTTTCCATCCAAATAGATTGGCTACAATAGATCTTTGCCACCTACCAAGACGTAAGTATTGCCCCGCTAACTTCCCCTTCACATGCTTAATAAAATGCTCGATAAAGTAAATACGATCCTTTGCTTCCTTTTCATCAAACCAGTACCCTTCTTCTTCCACAAAAGGATCAAAACCAGGAAGCATACACAGAGTATTTCGCATACTTTGTGAGATCTTACCTTCATCATTTATACTAGTAGCAGCCATGTTAAAAGGTTTCTAAAGCATCCGTTACATTATCCAATATATTTCTCCTACTTAGCGTCCATTTCTCTGCCCAATTCGTTGCAAAAACGCGTCCTTATCCTCGTTATCAGATTTATCCAAAGTTTGTACCTTCGCCCTATCACACGGCGTCAATCCAAAACATCTTGCAAGCTTAAACCACCGATCAAACGCATCGTTCATAACTCGAATTCGTGGATTTGAAATCTCTTCCCCAGTACGGCCCCCCGGAACTGTACAACCCTCGTCTCTTAGCAATCGATCATGGTACCTAAAATCGGCCCACGATTGACATAGTACAATAAGTGCCTGCCTATCCGTCTTACATAAAACAGATTTTAAGGGGCCTATTAGTCTGTTCCACTCAGTTATCGCTTCAGGCTCCATATCCTTGGGCATAGTCGGCACACTTGGCGTAGGATCAAATTCATCCTTTACACTATGTGCTAATGCACGTTTACTTCCTCTTGCCTTAAGTATCCTCAATGGGACACGCCTGGCGCCATTTTTTGACATACTAAGTAAACTCCTAAATCTCAACTTCCCATCCCAATTGTATACGCATCCAGGAA
>SDBT01015648.1_pt1 | contig 12048 bp, 9 predicted proteins | sample 2277101 | NCBI WGS metagenome assembly SDBT01 (sample SAMN10404973, study PRJNA504765) | marine sediment metagenome | isolation source: marine sediment core GS10_PC15, 103 cmbsf | place: Arctic Ocean: Southern Knipovich Ridge | collected 2010
CTATCTTCTGACCATGCTCATCCGTGCCTGTGCTGAAATGCACATCAAGTCCTTGCAATCTTTTGTATCGTGCTAAAACATCGGTCTGCACTTTCTCTAACGCATGACCGATATGTCCTTTTTCTGAAGGATAATCTATTGCTGTTGAAATAAAGAATTTTTTCATGATTTATTTCTAATCACAATAACAAATTCGCCTTTTGGCTTTATTTGTTTAATAATATCTTTAATATTGCCTCTATAAATAGTCTCAAACTTTTTAGTCAATTCTCTACCAACAACTATATCAAATTCTCCTAATTTTTCCAATTCATTTAAGGTTTTAATGATTCTATGAGGTGATTCGTATAATATCACAGAATATTTATATTCTGCAACCTCTTTAAAAAACTTATTTCTGCCTTTTTTATGTGGCGGGAAACCAAAAAAAACAAACTTATCCATTGGAAAACCGGAAACACTAGCAATAGCTGTTAAAGCAGATGGGCCGGGGATAGAAACGATTTCTAAGTTTGGTAATCGACTTACCAAGAATTGTATCATTTCATTGCCAGGATCTGAAATCCCCGGAGTTCCTGAATCTGATGTTAGAGCTATATTCTTTCCTTCTCGTAACCAATTTAATGTTTTTTCGAACTTTGGTAATTTTGAATGCCTGCCCCGTTGTCGCGTAGCGACTTTACGGGGTTGATGATAACTCTCAACTGGGGTTTCTATATTATAATGATTGAGCAACTTTTTGGTTACTCGGGTATCCTCACATAATATTAAATCAACATTTTCTAAAACATGCAAAGCCCGAAGAGTAATATCTTTCAAATTCCCGATCGGAGTTGCCACAATATATAGTTTTGACATATAATTTAGTATAAGATGTAATCTCTTAAATCGCAATGATTTTTACTCCTCACATTATAGTTGGTGCTGCTATCGGAGCCAAGACTCAACATCTTGGCCTTATTGTAGTTTTAGCTCTCTTAATCCATTTTATAATGGATAAACTTCCTCATTGGGATTATGATTTACCAGCAGTTTTTAGAGAATTTAGAAAAAATAAAAAAATTAAACCACTCCTATCTGATTTTGTAAAAATGGCAACAGATATTACAGTCGGTCTTTCGATTGTCTTTTTTATTATCTGGTATAAAAATTTTCTGAATTTTGATTATTTGCCTTTTATTTTATTTGGAATATTTATATCTCTCTTGCCTGATATAATTCTTGGTTTTGCTTTTCTCGTGCCAGGAAAAACAGCAAGAAGAATTAACAAAATAGGTGAATTTTTTCATTACAAACCTAAGGAGAAACAAAAAGAAGGTAAAATTACCTTCCTTGGTTTATTAACAGGAATTTTAACAATTGTAATTGCTATAATAATTTTACTCCTTTAGGCTCTTTCTTCTCTTAATCAAATCCCTAAAAAACTCAGCTGCTACTGCTGCCAAAGGAACAGCTAAAATCATTCCTGGAATACCTCCTAATTTTCCACCAACTAACAAAGCCAAAATTACAGCTACTGGATTAAGCTTAACTATCTTTCCGATTACCAAAGGTACAAGAAGATGATTCTCCATTTGCTGAACAACAATATACAGAATTAATATCCATAAACCTAAAATCGGGGCTTGTAAAAATCCTAAAATTATTGCTGGAATGGCTGCTAAAACTGGTCCAATATAAGGAAAAATTTCTAAAATTCCAGCCAAAATCGCCAATAAAAGAGCGAATTTAACATTTAAAAGAGAAAGGCCAACATAAACTAAAACTCCAACAATTACTCCTAAAAATAATTGGCCTTGCAACCAACGACCCAATTTTCTCTGGGAGCGTTCCCATAAACTCAATAAATAATCCCTGTGTTCACGAGGAGCCAAAGAAGTTAAAGCCCGCTGAACTCCTTTTTTCTGAACTGAAAGATAAAAAGAAATAACCAAAACCAGGAAAAGTGAAAAAATTCCACCAAAAATATTAACAGCTACTGAAAACAAATTGGAAGCTGACTTCCGCAAAAGGTCTCCAATACCAGCTAAAAACTTCTGAAATTGAATTATAATATCCTGATATTTTGAAGAGGCCTTTTGGATGGATTCAAATTTATCTGACAAAAATTCAATATAATTAGGTAGATTTAAAGATAAATCTTTTATTTCTTTGGCAACCGAAGGAATGGCTAAAGAAATTAGAAAGCCCAAACCCCCTATTACTATAATATAGATAAGCAATGCTCCGATTACTCGGGGTATTTTTAGTTTCCCTAAAAGATTTACTAGCGGGGCAATTGCCGAAGCGATAATCAAAGCAAAGATAAAAATTACAATAACATCACGAATTAAATACAGGAATACTAAAACAAGGATTATAAGAATAATCCTAAAAATAGTGCTAGGAGAAATAATGATTGTTTGTGGTTTTGCCTTAGGCATAATTATAATTTTAATAATTTCTCGAATCTCTGCTTGTCTTTAAATGGTCCAATTAGAGCTAAGTTTAATTTTTCTGGACGAAATATGTCCTTAGCTACCCTTTGAATATCGTTTGCCGTTACTGCTTCTATTTTAGCAAACTTTTGTTCAAGGGTCAAAATTTTATTTGTTAATAATTCTTGAAAACCAAAGAACGATGCCTGCTCATCTGATTCTTCCATGGATAAAATCGTCTTGCCTTTAATATAATCCTTGGCTTTTCTTAATTCTTTATCATCTATTGTTTCCCGAGTCATTCTTTTGTATTCTTTTAAAATTATCTCTATAGCTTTATCTGTTCTGTTATTATCAATACCAGCTTTAGTCACCAAATAACCACTATCAGTATAGAGGTGCGATAATGCTCTTATGTAATATGCTAATCCTTCTTTCTCCCTAATTAAAATCCACAAACGGGAACTCATATTGCCGCCTAAAATTACACTTAAAAGCATCAAAGAATATTTCCTGGGATCAAAAATATTATATGCTCTAACTCCTAGATATAGATGTGTTTGATCGGTTTTCTTATAATGGATAGAAGTTTCTGGCTTTTCTTGTGTTTCTAATACTCTCTTTTTAGAGCGCGGTTTGACTCTATTTGTGTTTTTAAAATATTTTTGGACTTTCGATTTTAAAATATTGATCTTATCAACATTTCCAGCAACTACGACGATTGTATTGGACGAAGAATAATGATTCTTTAGATATTCTGTAAACTGTCTCCTTTTCATTTTACTTATAATTTCTTTTTCTCCGGAAACCAACCATCCAGCTGGCTGACTGCCATAAAGTAATTTTTCCCAAAGATCTTCAATATAAAGCATCGGTGTATCTAAATACATATTTATTTCTTCAACAATTACCCCTTTTTCTCGTTCTATCTCTTTTGAGTCTAATTTAGAATTCAAAAAAATATCAGAAACCCAATCAAGGGCTAAATCTAAATGTTTACTATTCACTTTAGCCCAATACCCTGTCATTTCTTTATCAGTAAAAGCATTGTATTCTCCCCCAACCCTATCAAGCGTTTCAGCAATTGTTAAAGTATTTGGTCTTTTCTTGGTTCCTTTAAAAAACATATGCTCTAAAAAATGAGAAATGCCATTGATTTCTTTTGTTTCATATTTAGAACCAGTGCCAACCAAAACTAAAACAGTCACTGCCTTAGTATTTTTCATTGGAACAGTGACCAATCTTAATCCATTCTTAAAAGTATGTTTATAATACGGCTTATTCATTTAATTTATCTCTTAAATAATCTACTAATTCCTTAATTTTAACTCTTTTCTGTCTCATTGTGTCTCTGTTACGGACAGTAACATCATTTCTTTTTAAAGTATCAAAATCTATTGTTACACAATACGGTGTGCCGATTTCATCCTGCCTGCGATAGCGTCGGCCAATTGAACCAATCTGGTCATATCGAGCCATAAAATAGGGCTTAATCTCATCATAAATTTCTTTAGCTTTTTTAACTATTTTAGAATCATTTTTTACTAAAGGTAAAATTGCTACTTTAATCGGGGCTAATTTTTTATTAAGAGAAAGGACAATTTCTGTTTCTTTGGTTGATTTAGTGGTTTTGGTTCGGCCACCTTTTATTTCTTGAAAAGCATCAACTAAAAATACCAGTAAACTTCTGTCAGCACCAGCTGAGGTTTCAATAATATGAGGAATAAATGATTCGTTCTTTTCTTTATTGTAATATTTTAAATCTCTACCGCTGTGCTTACTATGATTAGACAAATCCCAATCTCCTCTATCATGAATCCCTTCTATTTCTGCCCAGCCCCAAGGAAACTTGTATTCTATATCAACTCCTTTTTTAGCATAATGGGGCAATTCGTTCTTCTCGTGCTCTCTAAGTCTTAAATTTTTTCTATCCACTCCCAAATCCAAATACCATTGCATTCTCTGTTTTTTCCAGTAATCAAACCATTTTTTACTATCTTCAGGTTTGATAAAAAATTGCATTTCCATCTGTTCAAATTCTCGGGTTCGATAAATAAAATTGCCTGGAGTTATTTCGTTTCTAAAGGCTTTACCAATCTGAGCAATACCAAAAGGAATTTTTAAACGCATTGAATCTTTAACAAACTCATAATTCATATAAATACCCTGACAGGTTTCAGCTCTCAAATAAGTAGTAGCTGCTTTATCTTCTACTGGACCAACTATGGTCTTCATCATTAAATTAAATTTTTTCTCTTCGGTTAGCTTTCCACCACATTCTGGGCATTTGCCTTTGATTTCTTCCTTTCTAAATCTTTTGTGGCAATTTTTACATTCAACTAATGGGTCGGTAAAACCAGCTCCTAAATGACCCGAAGCTTCCCAAACTTTAGGAGACATTAAAATAGCACTATCAACACCAATTATATCATTTCTTAATTGAACCATTTCATGCCACCAAGCTTTCTTGATATTGTTCTTCAATTCAACGCCAAGAGGACCATAATCATAACAACTGGCAAAGCCGCCGTAAATCTCTGAAGATTGATTTATAAATCCTCGTCTTTTTGCTAAAGATACGATTTTTTCCATTAAATTTTTCATGATTTTATTCAACTACTTTTCCCTGACCAACACTTATTTTGGGATCGTGGGGTAAAGAAGTATCAACTATTGGACTAAAATCTTTTAAAATAACTTTAGTAAAACTATCCTTGCCCTCAATAGAGGACTCATTAATTAAGGTGGGGGTTTGACCAATTTGATTAACAGAGGGTCTAAGCCCTATTTGAAATACTAATTCATATGTGGGAAATATAATTCCTGTTCCTGCTGGCACCTTGTTAATCTGCCAAATCAATTCTTTTGTCCTTTCGTTATAATAGAATTGGCTATCTGAAACTTTATTACTATAATTATCAGACCAATCTATGCCTTGAGGCAAAACCGACCAAATTCTTACATTTTCCACGTCATTGGAACTATTAAAAATTTGCCAATGTATTGTATAAGTAGTTAGTTGGTCAACTTTAGGAGGAATAGGCCCAGTGTTTGCAAATCCTGATTCACCCTCATAATAATAAGCGTTGGTTCCTAAACTAAATTGGCTATTAACCCTGCAAAGTGATTCTTTCTCAACTCTTAATTCTGAAACAGAAAACTTAGCTGGCACGGCTAAGGTTTCTATCTCAGCTAAAATCCTAGCTTGAAGGTTCTTATCATTATAACTAAACATTAAAGGGTCTCTGATTTTCACTGAAAAACCAACTTCATCGGACTGATTTGGTTCTAACAAACTTAAAGCTGAAACATCTGCTCCACTCCAGGTAATTATACCTTGCCGACTATCAAAAAAGCCTTCATCTAAATCAAGTGTCTGGAAGTCAAAAACCTTATTATTTAAATGGGCTTTTAAAACAAGCTCTACCAAAGCTATATCTGTATTGTTTTTAAATTCAATTTTGTAATTTAATCTCTCGCCTGGATCAACATTACACTCATCCCCAATTCCTTGTAGTTCTAAACGGAGTAGTAAAGGTGAGGGGGAAATCTGGGTAATAAATTCTTTTTGACTATACTGAAGAAAATTATTATTTTCTGTTCTGCCAATAGTAGCTTTTAAAATCTTATTTTCTCTTTCTTCGCCTCTTAAAATTCCCTTTAAATTGATTGTCTTTTTCTGACCAGATTTGAGCAAGCCAATTTGCCAAATATTATCTTCTTCAATAGGATTTGGCTCAGCTGTTTTAAATTCAAAATCATCAGAATAACTCAATTCCATTTTCAAATCAGAAATATCATCATCAGTTTTGTTTTCATATTCAATTAAATAGCTGACTTCCTGACCACTCGTGGTCTCTTCTGAACCCTTAATATCTATTCCTATTAAAACCGAGTTAATCTCTATTCTAAACAAAGCAGAATTTTCAAAACGGGAATTAATGTTCTGGGGCTGATAGTTTAATTTTGCAACCAGATTCTTGGCGCTTCCTTCTTCTCCAATAAATCTTATTCTAAATTCTTTTTCTCCTTCGCTCTTATGTAAGATTATCCCTAATTTTTCTTCTTCCTGAAAAATTTCTTTGCCCTCCAGAGAAAATGTTCCTATTGGATAATCAATAATTAAATAAGCATCTCTTAAATCAACTCTATTATTATTTTTATACTTAATTAATAAGCTAATTTCTTCACCTGAAGCAATTTCTTCTGGCACTTCTATATCAATTTCAACCTTGGCTTTACTAAAAGAATGACGCCCCCAAAAAATTGCCCCAACAGCAATAAAAATAACGAGTATAAGTATTACTATCAAGGTTTTGGGTAGATTCTTTTTATTAAATAAAGAAATTAAGCCCCCTCCTTTCTTTTCTGGAGGTGTTACAGAAACAGGAACTTGCTCCTGTTTTATTTCTCTAACTTGAAAATCTTGAGTTCCGTTCATAAGTATATTTTACCATTTTTAATATATGTCTTCTACTTTTTTTACTTCATCTGGGTCATAGCCGAGAAGTTCAATAAGGTTTTTCTGAAATTTATCCACCGAAGCTTTAGCGTAGGTGAAATCAACATTATTTAAATCTTTAAAAATATTCAAAATTAGTTTCCAAATATTTTCATCTTTCTCTTCTCCAACAATTGCTTCATCAATTAAGTCAGCTATTTCTTTAGCAATTTTTATCTTTTCTAAATCCTTTTTTATTTTCAAAAACTGATTTTTCAAAACCGTATCTTTTAAAATTAAAAAGTTCTTTCCTTCAACTAAAATTAGTTGGACACAAGAAATTGATTCAATACTATATCTTAATTTGCTTTCCAATTTTCTTACTCCCTTAGCGCTAACTAAAACTTTTCCCAATTCTTTTGTATAAACAGTTAAAAGCCGGTCCTTCTCATTCAGACCAGCTTTTTTCAATATAATGCCTTCGGTTTTAATCATGTCTTTTCTATTTTGAATTCTTTACCAAATACAATATCTTCGGCAATTACTTGTTTCTTGATTTGATCTCTGTTTTTTTCTATTATTTGCTTTAATTTTGCGTCGTTGAAATAAACTTTAATCTTATCTTTAGGAATTAAGCCTGTTTTTTTTCTTTCTGCCTGAACTGAACGAATGAATTCTCTAATAATGCCTTGTTCTTTTAATTCTGGTGTAATTTTTGTGTCCAAAACAATTTTTTCTTTTGCTTTCGGATCAAAAAGTATTTCTCTAACATTCACCTCGTCTTTAATCAAGTCGGATAATTCAACTTTTAATTTTTGACTTTTGACTTTTAATTTGTTTAAAGGTTGTCTAACTCCAATCCTAGCTTCTGTTCTCTTTTGCAATGCTAAACTACAAATTTCTCTTACTTTTTCCATCTTTTTCTCTAATTCTTTACTAATCAATTTCTCATTTACTTTAGGCCAATCCTCTAAATGGACTGACTCTTTCTCGCCTTTTAGTTCCCTATAAATATAATCTGCTATAAAAGGAATTATTGGCGCTATTACTTTTGATAACTCAAGTAATGCATATTTCAAAGTTCTAATTGCTTGTTTATCAATGTTTTTAATTCTTTCTCTCGAACGCCTTAAATACCAAGTTGATAATTCATTAATAAATAATTCAATTGGCCGGCTAGCTTTATTTAAATCATATTTATTATATCCATCAGTAACTTCTTTTTTAAATGATTCTATTCTTGAAACAATCCATTTATCAAGAATATTTTTACTATCTGCATTCTTTTCCAAATCTTTTATCTCGTATATCTTATAAAAAGAAAGGATATTTAATAAAATCAAAATAACTTTTTTTACTACTTCATCAACTCCTTTTTCTGAAAAATTCAAATCTTCAGCTTTCATTACCTGAGAAGTTACCAAATAATAACGAACCGCATCAGCTCCATATTTATCCATAATTTCTATAGGATCTGGATAATTTTTTAGATGCTTTGACATTTTTTTACCATCTTCTGCTAAAACCATTCCATTAACAACAACGTTTTCAAAACAATTAGTCTCAAAAAGTGCGGTTGATAAAACATGTAAATAATAAAACCAACAACTGGTTTGATCAACTGCTTCAGCAATAAACTTGGCTGGAAAATTCTTTTCAAATTTTTCCTTATTTTCAAAAGGATAATGCATTTGAGCATAAGGCATGGAGCCGGATTCAAACCAACAATCTAAAATATCAGGAATTCGCTTCATTGTGCCAACTTGCCCCGAGCGAGCGCAGCGAGTCGAGGGGCATTTAAATTCAATTTTATCAATAAAATGTTTATGCAAGTCGGTTATTTTCTTTCCACTAACTTTTTCTAATTCTTTAATTGAACCAAAAACTTTTTTCTCCTCACACTTATCACAAACCCAGATTGGTATAACCGAACCCCAAAATCTTTGCCTAGAAATCGACCAATCTTTGGCGCCTTCAAGCCATTTACCAAATCTTCCTTCTTTAAGATGACTAGGTACCCAATTTATTTTCTTAGCATGCTTTAACATTTCATCTTTTAATGCAGTAACTCCAACAAACCAAGAATGGGTTGCATAATTCAAAAGCGGTGATTCACAACGCCAGCAATGAGGATAACTGTGTTTATATTCTTCTTCAAAAAATAATAAATCTTTTTTCTTAAGATATTCAATTATTTTCTTGTCAGTAATTAAAGGATTATCTTTGGGTTTTACTTCTAAACCAACAAAATCTTTTGCTTGTTTTTTAATTCTGCCATTCATTTCAACATGCTGAATAAAAGGTAAATTCTTTTCTTTGCCTAAATTCATATCATCTTCACCAAAAGCTGGGGCAATATGAACTATTCCTGTGCCTTCTTCAACATCTACAAAATCAGCTTCTTGAATAGTATAAAGATTTTTTTCTGAATAATAATTAAACAAAGGTTTGTATTTTTTACCAATCAATTCCTTGCCTTTGAGTTTCTTTAAAACCTTCCCACTACCATAATTATCAAAATCTTTTTTAGAAACAATATATGTTCCGTCTGGTATTTCTAAATGATTTTTAATAGAAAATTTAACATAATCAATATCTTTTCCAACTGCTAAAGCTACATTGCCTATTAATGTCCAGGGGGTAGTTGTCCAGGCTAAAATAAAAGTTCCTGGCTCGTCTTCTAATTCAAATTTAACTGTAACTGCTATATCTTCAATATCCTTATAACCTTGGGTAACCTCTGATTGAGAAAGGGTTGTTTCGCATCTTGGACAAATATGCATTGATTTATAATCTTCATAAATTAAATCTTTATCCCATAATTGTTTAAAAACCCACCAAATGCTTTCCATATAATCTAAATCCATTGTCTTGTAATCATTATCCATATCCGCCCATCTACCTAAACGGTCAATGACTTTACGCCATTCTTCTGCAAACATTAAAACTTTTGAACGACAAATTTCATTGAATTTTTCAATTCCTATTTTCTCAATATCTTTCTTGCTTCTGGAACCCAGTTCTTCTTCAACAATATTTTCAATTGGCAAGCCGTGACAATCCCATCCCCACTTTCTTTCTACGTGATAACCTTGCATTGTCCAATATCGAGGAACAATATCTTTCATTAAACTAGCAACAATATGACCATAGTGAGGCGTGCCAGTGGCAAAAGGAGGACCATCATAAAATACAAAATCCCTGCCCCGTTTTTTTCGGGGAGCCTTAGGTGATTTTTTCTCAAGGGATTTTTCAAAAATCTTATTCTTTTTCCAAAATTCTAATATTTTCTTTTCTATTTTAGGAATATCCATATTACATCTTTTTTGGCTTAGAAATACCCATTAAATCTAAAATATTCTCTAAAACAATCTCAGTTGCTATAACTAAGCTCAATCTTGCCTTTTCCATATCTTTATAATCTCCTAAAACTTTGCAATCCGTGTAAAATCTATGAAAAGCAGTAGCTACATCAATAGCATAATGAGGCAATCGCTGAACCTGGTAATCTTTGGCTGTATCTTCAACAATTTCTGGCAATTTAATTAATTCTTTAATTAATCCTAATTCACTTGGATGATTTAACAAATTCAGTTTGACTTTTGACTTTGGACTTTTGACTTTGGACTTAGCGAGAATACTATGTATTCTCGCGTAAGCATATTGAATATAATAAACTGGATTTTTCTCTGATTTCTCTTTAGCTAATCCTAAATCAAAATCCATATGACGGTCAACTGAATGCATTAAAAAGAAAAATCTAACAACATCAGAACCAACCATATTGAGCAATTCATCTACCGTGACAAAAATTCCTTTACGTTTTGACATTCTTACTTTCTTGCCTTTTTCCAAAATAGTGATAAATTGATGAAGAATTATGTCTAATTTCCCTTTAAACCCTATTGCTGCAACTCCGGCTTGTAAACCTGGCACATCCCCATGATGGTCGGCGCCCCAAATATTAATCACTTTATCAAATTTTCTCTCCTTAAATTTATTGTAATGATAAGCAATGTCTCCTCCTAAATAAGTTTTTTCGCCATCTTTTTTAACCACAACTCTATCTCTATTATCATTAAATTTCTTACTTTTAAACCAAATAGCGCCATCTTTCTCATAAGTCAGTTTCTTATTTTTCAAAAACTTTAAAACCTTATCAACTTTACCAGATTTGCGAAGACTACTTTCAAAAAACCATTTATCATATTTAATACCAAGTTTATCAGTTGTTTTTTTAATCATTTCATTTGTAATAATTTTTGCTGCTCGCTCTCCGGCCTTAGCTGCATCTTTTTCCTTGATCTTCTTTCTCAATTCATCAATATATTTCCCTTTGTATTGTCCGCCTTTCTGACCTAAAATAGATTTACCAAGAATTAAAACTTGATTACCAGAATCATTAACATAAAATTCTTTTTCTGTTTTATGACCAGCTTTTTTAAAAACATTGGCTAAAACATCGCCCATTGGACCACCTCGGGCATTAGCCACTGTTAAAGGCCCAGTAGGATTTGCTGAAATAAATTCTACTTGAACTTTCTTGTTTTTACCAATATTAACTTGGCCAAATTTTTCTTTTTTATTAAGAATTTCTTTAACTTGTTTCTGTAAAAAACTTGGCTTTAAAAAGAAATTTATAAATCCTGGCTTTATTACCTCAATTTTCTCAAATAAATTATTATCTTTTAATTTTAACCTAATCCCTTCGGCTAAAATTATTGGCTCTTTTTTTGTTTTCTTTGCTAAAATCATAGCTACATTAGTAGCATAATCTCCGTATGTTTTCTCTTGAGGAGTTTCAACAGTAAAATCCTTGCCCGCCATAGCTTTAGCGACGGCGGGGATTTTTTGTATCAATTTTTTTATTTGGCTTTTAATAGTCATGTTTTTATTCTAACTTTTTTAACTTATTTTTAAAAGCCCCGCAGCTGCGGGGCCCAAGAGAGAGTTTGGGTTATTTTTCAGATTTAACCTCTTCAAGTATGTTTTTAAATATCTCTGGATGGTTTTGGGCCAGGTCAGCTAAAATTTTCCTATCAATAATAATATTGGCTTTCTTTAAAGCATTAATAAATCGGCTGTAAGAAATACCATTCTCTCTACAAATAGCATTAATCTTAATTTGCCAAAGACGACGAAAATCCCGCTTTTTGGTTTTTCTGTCCCGATAAGCATAAGTCCAGGCAT
>SDBT01015649.1_pt1 | contig 12047 bp, 11 predicted proteins | sample 2277101 | NCBI WGS metagenome assembly SDBT01 (sample SAMN10404973, study PRJNA504765) | marine sediment metagenome | isolation source: marine sediment core GS10_PC15, 103 cmbsf | place: Arctic Ocean: Southern Knipovich Ridge | collected 2010
GAGGAGAATGTTGAACTTGAGAGACTAGTTCAGAAAGAGAGGGACTAGTTAAAAGATTTTTGCCTATTAAGAAATAATAAATTCCTGTTTCTATTCCTATTAAAATCAAGACTTTAAAGAAATCAGTTGATTTTGCTTTGAAGAACCAGTAAAAACCAAAGCAAAGAAAGATTGCACCAAGAATAAGAGAATTATAGGGATGGAGAAAAAGCATTAGGAAAAACCACAAGCCACCCCAAAAAAGTGATAGTTTTTTTCCGCAAACCACTCCTTGCCAAAAATTTCCTAGGCAAGCCAGCATTAAAATAAGACTTACTGCTTCATGAGGTCGTTGAAAAGCATTAGCAAGAGTAAAACCAGGTTGGCCTATATCTGAGAGAAGGGTTTTAGGAAAAAAAAGCCAACCCAATCCTCCGCCAAGAAAAAGAAGGATGAAAACCGCTCGTTTTTCCGTTTTATCTTTCAAAAATATTTTTATGAACCACCAAATCACTATTGCTAAGGGAAAACTAAGAATAAAAGCGCTTAAATGAAAAACAGAAATGTTGGGCAAGTTAAATGGTGATGATAGCTTTCCGAGAAGAGTGTAAAAAGAATAGATAGGCATACCTGAGTGAGCTTGGGTGTCATAGATATTTTCAAAAAGAATTCCATTTCGTTTGCCCCAGCCGATTACGCCTGCATAGAAATTAATATCCCAGGGATCAAACCATGAGGTTTGGCCTGTAAACCATTTGCCTTCTGGTTGTTCAACAGCTTTAATTAAAGTTGGACCATGGTTTAAAAGATTTATGAGGATTAGGATAAAAAGAATTAAAACAATGTTTTTTGAGAACTCTGTTTTTTTTGACATTTTCTATTGCGATTAAATTTTCTTATAAATGACGGTTATCTTATCTCGATAAACTTCTTGCCAGCCGAAGAATTGAGGATTGTTTCTTATTTTCAAATCCATAAAAGTTCCCGGACCAATAAACAGCCAGTCAATTTTATAATCTTCAAGAATCTTTTGCCAACCGGGTTGAGTTTGAAGAGTTTCTAAATAAATAGTATAAGGACTTTTGCCTGAAGGTGTTTTCCAAGCAGGCATCCGGCCGTCAACAAATATTTTGTACTCTGGCAACTGCCAAACTAAAAATCCTCCTTGTTCGTAAGTGTTAAAAATATTGCCTTTTTCTGGTTGCTCTTTGAGAAATTTAACTGCTTGGTAAGCGTAGCTAACCGAACCAGAGGCACAGAATTGTGGCCAACTACTATTGGTAATGATTGTTCTTGGCAATTGAATAAACAAACCAAAAAAGAAAAGAGCCATTGAGGCTAACAAAACCCAAGGTTGAAGGTTTTTGGTTTTCATTTTGAATGAAGAAATAGTATAGCCAGAAAAAAGGAAAAACAAAGCCAAGTCTCGTCTTGCCTTAAGGGCTAAAAAAGCCAAGGCTACAATGATAAAGGTTTTAAAAATAGTTAAAGATTGTTTTCTGGCTTGATAAAGAATGCCCAATCCTGTTGTTAAAAGGAGAACTACGAAAAATTGCAGCCAGAAACTGGGGGGAACCCACTCAGCAATTAGTTGGCTTAAAGGGACAATCGAAAAGTGACGCCAGGCTTCGAGATAAACCTGATAACCAAAGGGATTTAAAAAGGTAACCCCAATACTAAGAGAAACAAGCCCAAGCATGGATAAGTAACTCCTGATTTCTTGATGAGAAGTTATTAATTGAATAGTCTTCTCTAAAAGAAAAACCAGAAGTAAAATTACTCCTAAAATAAAACCACCGTGGCTATTAGCCCATAAAAACATTACTAATGGTGAAAACAAAAACCATTTGATCTTTTTTTGATCAGCCAATTCAATTAATTTGAGCAAACAAAAAAAGAAGAAGAGAGTAAAGAGCTGATTACGGATGCCAAAACCAAGAACTGTCCATGAAAGAAAAATAATTAGAGGAAAAAGAATTATTTTTAATTCCTTCTTGCCTGATAAAGAAAGAAAAAAGATAAAACTAGCCAACATTAAGAGACTATTGATAAAACTTAAACCGAAAAGACCAAAAAACTTGTAAAAAAAGAAAATGATGATCTGATAGAGAGCCCGAGCATCAGGCCAATAATAGTTTTCTAAAAGAACACTGAATTCATTATGACTGCAGATTTTCTTTTGCTCCCAGATTTGTTGGCCACAACGCAATTGCCAGCCTAGGTCTGGATCAGTTGGAGAAAGGAAAAAAAGAAAAAAAAGACCGATCAAAAGAAAAGCCAAAATTAGATGTTTGGATGGTTGTTTTTTCATTTAAATTGATTGTTGTTAGAGTGGCTTTGTGCCCCTCAGATAAATTGCCTGCCAAGGGCGATAATTGGAATAAAAAGTTCGGTTTTGAAGAATCTCGCTATTGCGCTCAACTTGATAATCAAAAGCAACTTTCGCTCCCCAAGCTTTCCAGTCAATTTGCTTGGTTTGACCTTCTGGAAGAGTAGGATCGTCTTGATAAAGATCGGGCGGTGGTGGTACTTGATCCCAAATTCTTGATTTAGAGATAGTGACTATTCGATTGTCACCAGTGCCGTAGAGCTCAAAAGCTAATTTTCTATTTTGAATATCAGTTTGGACTTGAATCAAAAGGTGGGCGGGAGTGTCATTTTTAAACTTCAAATCAGCGCTGGGGTCAAAAACAGTGGCGTCTAAGCCTACTGCAGAACTTTGTTCGTAGTAGCTGACTCGATAAGCATGAGCTCGACGTTCAATAATCGGAAGACCGGCGTCTAAAGCAGCTCGGAAAAGAGTGGTTGAAACTTGGCAAACACCGCCACCGTCGCCAAGAATAGTCCGGCCTTCTTTAATAATATAGGCCTGCTTAAAGCCGGTCGCCGAAGAAACATCGCCTAGAGATTGGTTGAAAGAAAAAACTTCGCCAGGAGGAATAAGCAGGCCGTTAAGCTTTGAGGCTGCTAATTGAATATTGTGGATACGGGAGCTAATTGAGCCGTAGAAAAAAGAGAGACCACGGCCTATCAGTTGTTGAATACCCAAGGAATTAACTTCCGCTATAGTTATTTGAGGAGGAGTGGAAATAATAGGCAACTGGATGATTATTGTTTCTTGACTGGTTTCCAAATCGATCAGGGCATTGACAATCAATTCAATTGTTTTTTCTTCTTCTAGGACTAAGCCGTCTTTGGCGGCACGGAATCGAGTCACTCGTCCTTGAGCGAATTCAAAAGCAGCGTTTTGTGGTGGCTGATTGATGGCTGGCGCTAAATCAGCTGACCAGCTGGCAATTTTTTCCTGATTAAAACCATTATTAAAGGAAAGCAATTGAACTAGTTGTTTATCATCGAGCTCCCAGGCTGTTTCTGTTGCTGTTGTTGTACTGAAGATTAATTTTTTGCCTAATAATTTTTCCGCCCGTATTCTAGTCTGCTCAATTTCTTTGTTGGTAAGGGAGGAGGAAATTTTAATTAAAGAAAGATTAATAGGACTGAAATCAAGCAAGGCAAGACGAGAATTAACAATAGCAAGGAGCTCTTTTTTGTTAAGTTCCAAGCCTTCTTTTCCCGGATTAATTTCAACTTTCTCTTCCACAATTTCGACTGCTGGTTCAATAGTGGGAACAAAGACTTGATTGGCAATTTGTTCAACCTGCTGTTCTAAAATTTCCTGATTAAGCTTGTATTCCAAAGAAAAGTCGATGCCTTGAGTCCAAGCTCTGATTTTTTCCTGAAGATTTTTGAGAGGATTAGTGCTTCGACCGATTTGCCAGGCCTTTTCTGCTACGGTGGTGGTTTGGTAATCGAAATTAACCAGCTCCAGATGCCAAACTTGATCAGTTGAAGCGGATTTAAGTATCAAAGCCGATTGAGGATGAGATTGACTAATGAGTTGCCTAATTGTTTCCTCGGCAGTTTTTAAGCTTTGATTGCCTATTGATTGGCCGAGGACGGTAATTCCTGGATAGATTTTTTGCCAGTAGGCGAGGTGATAACCAACAAAAGTTAAAATTAAAAAGCCAATAAGGAAAACGGGAACGAAAAAAATAATCTTTGGCCAAATTTTCTTTACCGCTGCCAATGGGTGACGCTTGCGGAATCGAGTTAAAAAAGAAAAAAAGGACAATATTTGCGGTTTTTTCCTCATCTTTTGTATGATAACATTAACTTATGCCTGACCAAAATCAAGACTATCCATTCGGAGAAAAACCAAGGCCCCCTTGGCAGGCAGATGAAGGAACTGAAGCAGAAGAAATCAAAACTGATTCTCAGCCCGCAGCTGGTTTTTCCCCGCCAGTAGTAGAAGAAGTAAAGGAAGAGGTTGATTTAACTAATATTTCTGAAGAAAAACTTGTTGAAGACAAAGTGACTGAAGAAATTCCTGCTGCAGAAATACCATCAGCAGAGCCAATCTCAGCAGACCCGGTTCCAACAGAAAGTTCTTTGCCAACCCTACCTTCGCCTGGAACACCAGCATTAGGAGGATTGAATCCAGCTAAACCGGAACAAACAGGTGGAGAAACAGTTTTGCCAGATGAACCAGCAAAGCCGTTGCCAGCACCCCCTGGGTCAACTCAGGCTTTTCATAGTGAGAAGAAATCTCCTTTAAAAGCAATTGGAAAAATTTTATTTCTTCTTTTGGGATTGGCTTTAGTGGCGGGCTTGGTTTTTGTAATTATTAAGTTTGCTTTGCCCTATTTTCAGGAACCAGAAGAGATTACCTTAACTTATTGGGGTCTATGGAAGCCGAAATCAGTTATGGATCAGGTAATTGCTGATTGGAACGAAGATAATCCCAAAATTAAGATTGATTATTCAATGCAGTCAATTAAACAATATCGGGAACGAGTTCAGTCTGCTTTGGCTCGCGATGAGGGAGCCGATATTTTCCGCTATCATATTACTTGGCTGCCAATGCTTAAGAGCCATTTATCTTCAGTTCCTAGTGATGTGATGAGTGCCAGTCAATTCGAATCAACCTTTTATCCCGTGGCTTCCAGCAATCTTCGCAGTGGGGCTAGTTATTTAGGTATTCCTTTAGAAATTGACACTTTAGCTCTTTTTTACAACAAAACTATTTTTCAAGCAGCGGGCAAGACTCCGCCCGCGACTTGGGATGAGTTAAGAGAACTGGCGGTTGAGTTGACCACCGTTGATGAATCAGGGCGGATTCAGATTGCCGGTGCGGCTTTGGGAACAACTAATAATGTTGATCATTGGTCGGATATTTTGGGTTTGATGATGCTTCAGAATGAAGCTGATTTAGCTAATCCTACCACTCCTAATGCCGAGGATGCTTTGACTTACTACACTATTTTTAATAAAACCGATCAGGTTTGGAACAATACCTTACCTAATTCAACTTTGGCTTTTGCTAACGGCAAATTGGCAATGTATTTTGGTTTTTCCTGGGATGTTTTTGAGATTAAAAGAATTAATGAGAATTTAGAATTTGGAATTGTTAAGGCTCCTCAGTTAACGGGAACTAATATTAGTTGGGCAAGTTTTTGGGTTGAAGGGGTGAATAATGAAAGCGAATATCAAGAGGAGGCCTGGGAGTTTCTTGAATATTTGTCCAGTGAAGAAGTTTTAACTAAACTTTATCAAGAAGAATCTAAGCTTCGCCTTTTCGGTGAACCTTATTCTCGAATAGACATGGCTGATCAAGCAAAAACAAATCCTTTAGTTTCTCCTTTTGTTGAACAGGCTTCTCAAGCTCAAACCTGGTATCTTTGCTCAAGAACCTTTGATAATGGGATTAATGATAAGATGATTGACTATTTTAAAGATGCTATTAATGGTGTTAATTTGAACAAAGAGCCTGAGGAAGCTTTGGAAACAGCTGCCTCAGGGGTTTCCCAACTTCTTTCCCAGTACGGAATTGCCACAATAATGACGCGCTAAAATGGTAAAGGAAGAAAAATCTCTTCTTCAAACTTTGGCTTATGCCGATGTTTTTGATTATCCTTTAACTTTTGAAGAAATTCACTGTTTTTTAATTGGTCAAAAAACAACTGAATCAAAAATCAAGGCCTTGGTTGAAAAATCAGTGCTTGTTAATTGTCAAGACAGTTTTTGCTTTTTCAAGAATCGGCGAGAAATGGTTTCTCTCCGAAAAAAGCGAAAAAAGTGGAGTCAAGGAAAATTGATAATTGCCAAACAAGTGGCTGGCTGGCTCAAACTGATTCCCAGCATTAAGATGATTGCTGTTACCGGCGCTTTGGCAATGGAAAATTCAACCGAAGATGACGATATTGATTTATTGGTTATTTCCCGAAAGAATTGTCTTTGGCTAACTCGTTTATTCACCGTTCTTTTAACGGAATTAGTCGCTAAAAGACGGCGGCCCAAAGACAGAGAATTTAAAAACAAGATTTGCCTTAATATGTTTTTGGATGAAAATCATTTGAAAATTCCTGAGCAAGAACAAAATTTGTTTACGGCTCACGAAATTTGTCAGCTCAAGCCTCTTTGGCAAAAAGAGAGAATTTATCAAAAGTTTCTTAAGGAGAATCAATGGGTGAAGCAATTCTTGCCCAATTGGAAGCCCTAGCTCGCTGGGGACAATTGAAATATATGCGGCCGCGGCGGACAATCGAAGTGGTTGAACCTGGTCGAATTCGTTTTCATCCCCGGGATGCGGGAAAATGGATTTCGAAAGCCTATCAAGCGCGACTGAAAAAACTGAACTTGCCAAATCCTTGCTTCAAATGATAGGCTTAATTTTAAGAACTAACGCAATGTTATTTTTGTTTTTTACAGAAGAGCATATCTTGAATTTAATAAAAGAAAGGGGGTGATTATGTTAAATTGTCAATCATGCGGAATGCCTATGGACAAGCCAGAAGTTCATGGTGGCGGAGATGCAAACAATCCTTTTTGTAAATACTGCACTGATGATCAAGGCAACTTGCTGCCTAAAGAAACGGTTCGTACCAATATGATTCAGCTTTACAAAGATAAACAGAGCAAAAGTCAGGAAGAGGCAGAAAAGTTAACTGATCAGTTAATGGGTTCAATGTCTACTTGGAAAGATAAAGAAACAGTGGCTCCAGGAGAAGGAGCAACACCTGGATCAACAGCACCAGTTTCAGCACCTGAGCCAAGTATGTCTGAGCCAACTGTTCAGCCAGAATCACAACCAAAGGCGAGTCCTCCTTTGGATGAAAAGACGGAAACACCTGTTCCCGGTTCAGCTCCTGGCGCGGAACCAACATCAGAACCGACTTCCGAGCCTTCAGTTTCCGGACAGCCGGCTGGAACAGCCGTTCCTGCTGCGGAGCCAGCCAAAACTGAAACCGAGCCAGCTGGAGCAGCAGTACCGGCTAGTGAAGAAAAACAACAGACTCCGACTGAATAAAAGGAGAAAGTAATTGCTGATTTCTTGATACAAGAAATGTTTTGATTGGGTTGGGAAAAATTTCCTCTTGACAAATTTTGTTTTTGCCTCTAAAATGGCAATCGTCATTTGAAAGTGACAGTTTTTTTTGCTTAGTATGACGAGACCTAAAAAGAAAATCACTGCTTCTAAACTCAAACCAACTGCAGGGCATGTTTTGATTGAACCGGTTGAAACTGAAAAAACAACTGCGGCTGGCATTGTTCTTCCTGACACTCATGATGAAAAATCTCAACGAGGCAAGGTAATTGCCATTGGTAATTCTGTTTATCAAGATGGTAGAGAGATTAAACCTGAATTTAAAATTGGAGACACTGTAGTTTACAAAAAATGGGGTGGGGATGAAGTGAAGCTGGGCCTTTCCGGCAAAGAATTCATTTTTATTAAATTTGAAGATGTTTTAGCAATTATTAAGTAGTGAAATGGCAAAACAACTAAAATACGCAGCTGAAGCGCGAGAAAAACTAAAAAAAGGTGTTGATGCAGTAGCTAAAGCCGTGGGAACGACTCTCGGTCCCAAAGGAAGAAATATTGCTTTAGATAAAAAATGGGGCGCTCCTTCGGTAGTTCATGATGGTGTTTCTGTGGCTAAAGAAATTGAACTTGAAGATCCGTTTGAAAATATGGGGGCTCAATTAATTAAAGAAGCGGCTGATAAAACCAATGATCTTACTGGTGATGGAACCACTACCGCTACTATTCTTACCCAGGCGATTGTTAATGAAGGGATTAAAAATATTACTGCTGGAGCCAATCCGATGATTCTTAACAAAGGGATCAAAAAAGCGGCTGACCAAGCAGCAGAATCAATTAAAAAGCAAGCCAAGCCAGTTAGAGACAGTGGCGAAAAGATTGTTCAGGTAGCTACTATTTCCGCTCAAAATCAAGAAATCGGCGAGAAAATTGCCGAAGCTTTGAAAAAAGTTGGTCCTAATGGAGTAGTTACCGTTGAAGAAGGCAAGGGTTTGGAACTGGAGATTGACTATAAAGAGGGCATGGAATTTGATAAAGGCTACATCTCTCCTTATTTTGTGACTAATCCGGATACGATGGAAGCGAGTATTGAAAGCCCTTTTATTCTTTTAACAGATAAGAAAATTTCTTCTCTTCAAGAATTATTGCCTTTTCTGGAGAATTTAGTTAAGACTTCTAAAAATTTAGTCATTATTGCGGATGAAGTTGAAGGTGAAGCCCTGGCCACGATTGTGGTTAATAAACTTCGGGGTACTTTTAATGTTTTGGCAATCGAGGCGCCGGGTTTTGGCGACCGAAGAAAAGAAATGCTTCAAGATATTGCTATTTTAACTGGCGGTACCGTTATTTCTGAAGATGTGGGCAGGAAATTGGAGGAAGTAACCATTGAAGACCTTGGTCAAGCGGATAGAGTGACAGCTGATAAAGATAATACTGTTATTGTTGGCGGTAAAGGCAACAAAAAAGGAATTAAGGACAGAATCAACCAGATTAAAGCCGAATTAGCCAGAATAACTTCAGAATTTGATGGAGAAAAGTTAGAAGAGAGACTAGCCAAATTAGCGGGCGGAGTAGCGGTAATTGAAGTTGGTGCCGCTTCAGAAGCGGAAATGAAGGAAAAACAAGAAAGAGTTAAAGACGCGGTTGCGGCCACTAAAGCAGCGATTGAAGAGGGCATTGTTCCTGGCGGCGGAGTAGTTTTACTAACTGCTGCTGAAGCAATTAGCTTTAAAGGACTAAAAGGAGACGAATTAACCGGAAGCAAGATTGTTAAAAAAGCCTTGGAAGCACCAATGGGCTTGCTAGCAGAAAACGCAGGTGAAGACGGTAATGTGGTTATTGCCAACATTAAGAAAAAAGAAAAAGGTTTTGGCTTCAATGTTTTAACCGATGAATACGTAGATATGATTAAAGCAGGTATTATTGATCCTGCTAAAGTGACCCGGGTAGCTCTTCAAAACGCTGTTTCCGTAGCGATGATGATTTTGACTACAGAAGGATTAGTAACTGATATTCCTGAAAAAGAACCAAAAGCTCCAGCCATGCCTCAAGGTGGGGGTGGAATGGGAATGGGGATGTAAAAAATTAAAATTGAGAATAGGAGGTTAATCCGCGGAAGCGGATTTTTTTATTTAAGAATAGTCAGCGGATTGAAGGTTTTGCCATTGTCATAGACTTCCAGGTGGAGATGGGAACCAGTGGCCCAACCAGTATGACCAATAGTACCAATAACCGTGTTTTTATCTACTTCTTCACCTTTTTCAACAACTACTTTGGCTAAATGGGCATAAAGGGATTTAAAGCCCGAACCGTGGTTAATGAGAATATGGTTGCCGTAGGCAAAACGAGTATAGAAAACCCTTTCAATTTTACCGTCCATGATAGGGTAGACAGGGGCACCTTCAATTTCGTTTAAATCAATTCCTCGGTGAATAGCATTATAGCCCTGAGTAATTTGGAAAGAATCAACCGGGACTCGAACCGATTTCTCGGTAACTAGAAACTCGTTTTTAGCAACTATCGTGGTTGTTTCTATTGGCTGTTCAGGATTAAGAGCAGAAATGGGCGGAATAATTGTTCCTGCAAGAAGAACAATTGCCGTTAGATTAAGACCAAGTACTTTTCTGGCTTGTTTTTTTTCAAAAACATGACGCAAAACTCGACTGATAGGATGACCAGCAAAACGCTTACTGGTAGCAATCCTAATCAGTTCAGTAATGAAATCATAAGAATGACTGATAGGAGTTTCTTTTGGACGACCTCGCTTCCGGTTCAAAGAAACCGTTAGTTGATGTCGACCTAAATTAATTGAGTAAATCATAAGACTGGTTTTACCCATAAAAAAAATCCTCTCCGGTAAACGAGAGAGGATCTACATATATTATAGCACAAAAGGGCAAGTTTAGAGGCGATTTTCTTCTATCTTTAAAAGTAGCTTTGGGAGACCGGGAGGGGAATCGAACCCCTATAACTGGTTTTGCAAACCAGCACATAAGCCATTCTGCCACCCGGTCATATAATTTGTCTAATATTATCTCATTTTTACGCTCGAAAAGCAATTTTTTTTCCTTGTTTTTTCTTGCTTCTTTTGTCTAGCTATGATATTATCCCTTTGATGAAAAAAAACTGGCTTATTACTGCCGTTATTGTTTTGGTTCTTGTTCTTGGCGGTTTAGTTGTTAAGAGCAAATTTTTCTCCAAGCCAAAAACCGGTGCTCTTCAAATTTCCGCTACCCCTAAAGCAGTTGTCTACATTAATGGCGAACAAAAAGGAACCACCCCCTTTTTAGATGACAAGCTTCAAGTTGGTGAATACACAATTAAGCTAGTTCCTGAATCGACTACTGATTCCCTGGTTTCTTGGGAGGGAAAAATTAACTTAGTTCCTGGAATTATCACAGTTATTAATCGCACTTTAAGCAAAACTGACTCAGAGTCATCTGGGGAAATTTTGGCTTTAGAAAAGATTTCCAGCCGAGACAGGTCCGCTTTGGCGGTAGTTTCTATTCCTGACCAGGCTTTAGTTAAAATTAATGGTGAACCAAAGGGATTTGCCCCAATTTTAGAAGAAGATTTGGCTCCTGGTGATTATCGAGTGGTAGTTAGCTCAGCGGGTTATGAGGAAAAAACGATTACTGCTCAAACAGTGGCTGGTTATAAATTAACCGTTAATGTTCAATTAGCACAAAAAATTGAAGGTATTGCTGAAGCCAGTCCGAGCGCAGAAACTGAAGAAGAAGAGGAGGAGGAAGAGGTAGAGGAAGAAGTAGAGGAGGAAGAGGAAGCTTCACCAACACCAACTCCTGAAGCAAGTCCGAAATCAGAAGTCACTCCGCCAGATAAGCCTTATGTAGAAATTAAAGATACTCCTACCGGCTGGTTAAAAGTAAGAAGTGAGCCTTCGGCTAACAAAGGAGATGAAACCGTTTTAACCAAGGTTGACCCCGGCGAAATGTTTCCTTATCTTGGAGAAGAGGAAAATGGTTGGTATAAGATTGAATACGAAGAGGGTGAAGAAGGCTGGGTAAGCGGTGTTTATTGCGATTTAGTTGAGTAGAAAAAAGCGAAAATTTAATGACTAAAGTCGAAGATGGAGTTTTTACAATTAGCTATCGAGAAGATAAAATTGCTGCTGATTTAGAAATAATCCGAGGAAAAGAAATAGAGATAATTAAAGATATTCCTCCTTTTTTAGCAGAATATTTTTCTAGAGAAATACTGAGAGAAGCTGAAGAAAGAAAACAAAGAGACAGCTCACTTCATCAATCTACGGTACCACTCCATACATAATCATTACCACTAAAAAAATCCAAATCATTATTGTTGCTAAAAGAGTTTTATCAGATAATAAAACTCTTTCTGGTGATTCAGCCCGCTTGCTTTCATGAATAATCTTCAGATATCTCATAATGCCAAAAATAACTACGGGAATGGTTAACATTAACCATTTATTGATACCGGAAAAAGTTAAAGGCAATTTGGATAAAAAGAGAGATCGCTGGCTGATTAAAAGCATTGGGGTAAAAAAAGTAAAAAGCGCGTAACTAAACCAAGCCGAGTTGGCAAACATCGATAAATAAGAGTCTAAAAGAGCCGGAGTGTAATGAGTCAATGTTTTTCGGTGACGAGCCGCTTTTTGTTCCAAAATGACCAATTCAGTTCTTCTTTTACCTGCCGCCAAAAACAGTGC
>SDBT01015650.1_pt1 | contig 12047 bp, 13 predicted proteins | sample 2277101 | NCBI WGS metagenome assembly SDBT01 (sample SAMN10404973, study PRJNA504765) | marine sediment metagenome | isolation source: marine sediment core GS10_PC15, 103 cmbsf | place: Arctic Ocean: Southern Knipovich Ridge | collected 2010
TTCCCGTCCGCGACAAACCCGATGGATCGACTGTCAGGTGACCAGAAAATAATCCCCCAAGAGCTACGAAGGCCATTCGACGGCCGTCCGGTGAAACAAAAGGGACTCCCTCCCACCTCGATGTGATCGACGCGTTTTTCGGCCGGGGCACCTCGAACCGCAACGCCTGGTCTTCTGGGGACGAATCGCTGCCCAAGAAGTGGATGACGCCCAAAGTGAGTGCAGCTAGCATGGCAGCAACGGCCAGAGTCCAGGCGAGACGCTCCCGTTTTCCGGGCTTGCCGACGTCCTTTGCTTGTACTTCTTTATCCAAGCTGCCTTCAGAGACCCACTTCAGTGCCTGCTTCAAATCCGATGCCGTTTGCCAGCGTTCGTCCGGGTCCTTGGCCAAGCACCGCTTGACGGCTAGTTTCCACCCACCGGTGCGCGGCGCTCGAGCTCGGCAAACCAGTTCAACACCACGTTGAGCTGGGTGGCCACCGTTTCCCGCTCACTGCGAACCATCACGAACTGCCGGCCGTCCGGGGTGATGTCGTAGTTGGGATATAGAGCTCCCGCATCATCGTAATCGCCTTCGAAGACCGGTCTCGGCTTTCCGGCCCGGAATGGCTCCTCGCTGGCAAGGGTGACACTCATCATCCAGTCTTGATTGCGATAATAAATCTGGCGACCGTTCCGCGCCCAGCGGGGCTCATTGCCGCCGCCGCTGGAGATTTGCCACTTTCCAGCCGGTCCGGGAAGGGCTCGAACATAGACTTCCTCCCGGCCGGTCTCGTCCGAGACGTAAGCGATCCATCGCCCGTTGGGTGAGAACGCGGCTCCGCCCTCGTTGAACGACGTATTGAGCAGGGGCCGGGGCGACTCGCCGCTCTCCGTTGATGCAAGCCAAATATCCAGACCGGTCGTCGGATCCATTTCGGCAAAGGCAAGCACCTGACCGTCGGGTGACCAGGAGAGGGGGAATCTTGGCAGCGGGCTTTCGAGCCATGGCTCCGCCGGCAGGCTTCCATCCGAGGGTTTGCGGTATATGCCGAAAGTCCCACCGCGATCGGAGCTGAAAATGATCTCGTTCCCGTCCGGCATCCAGATGGCGGCGCCGTTTGTGCCCTCGAAGGTGAGCCGCGTCATGGTGCCTCGCTCATATTCCGCAAGCCATATGTCGGACTTATCACGGTCGTCACTTTCGGAGACGGTCATGAGCAGTCTTTTCCCGTCCGGCGAGAGGCGGGGGAGGTGAATGCCCGGACGAGGCTCGATGATCGGACGGGCATTACCCTGGGAGTCGACCCAGAGCAGGTTGGCGGTTCCCTCCGGCGCGGTGGATTCGTTACCGGTAGGCACGTAAATGAGAGTGCCGTCGTTTGCAAGGCTATAAAATGCAGCACCGCTGAGAGGGTCCGTTTCCAGGTCGTCGATAAGCGGGACCGGTGGGCCAATCACCTCGAAACGGGCCAAGTCGAAGGGAGCCGCGAGAAGCGTCGCATTGCGGGCAAAGACCAGGTGTCCGGTGGGTGCATATCGAGCGAAGAAACCATCTTCCATCACCGTCTTCCGCTCGCCGGTCTCCAGGGAAACCCCCTCGATTTGAAACTGTTCACCGAGCCAAGCGGTGTACAACACCCATTTGCCGCCGGGAAGAATTTGAGGCCACCGGTGGCTCCGGGTTTCGCCCTCCGGGTCGAGCTCGGTCAAGACCCTGGGGGTACCCCCGTCCGATGAGACGATGGACAAGCCGCTGACCGTCAAAGGGCTAAAAACGATTTGCCCGTCGGGTCCCCAGCTTGCTCCCCGGGGATTGGGACTGTCGCAAAGCGTTTGCACGGCACCCCCAACGAGTGGCAGCTTCTTGAGCTTTCCGCCGGAAAAAAAGCCCAGGAATTGGTTGTCCCAAGAGAAAAAGGGACCGGTACCTTTTCCGGTTTCGGGAACCGGCACCGCTCTTAGCTGGTCCAGGGCTCTGAAATAAATCTGACTCTGGCCTCCTCTCGTCGAAACGTAGGCCGCCCGTTCCCCGTCCGGGGAGAGCGCAAAAGCAGGGCCGGCGGCAAGCGACACCGGCGCGGTGGTTGGAAGGGTAATGACGAAGCGTCTCAAAGGATTCGAGACCGATGGACCCTCCCGAATCACGCTCCAGATCGCGATCCCCATGGCCACCAGCATCATCATCCCGGCAAGGGCCCATGGCAGGGCGGAACGGCGGGGTACTTCCGCCCCGATGGCTTGCTGGACCTCCTGCGGACCGGCGGCCGACGCGTCATCGATCTCGATTCGGGCGTCTGCAATGTCATGAAGACGGAGGTTGGCATCTTTTTTGAGGCATCGATGAAGGAGTACCTGAACGGACCTCGGCGAGGTCCCCTCGAGTAACGGCCAGTCGGGCTCTTTGCTCAAAATGGCGGCTACGGTATCCGAGGAGGTCTCACCCTCGAAGGGGTGGCGGCCGGCGAGCGCTTCGAAGAGGCAGCAACCGAATGACCAGATGTCCGTCCGCTTGTCCAGTGACTTCCCGCGCGCTTGCTCCGGGCTCATGTAAGCCGGCGTTCCCAGGATGAGGCCGTCACTGATTCCGTGATACGTGGCCGTCGCTCCTGTTGCTTCCGTCTCTGTTTCCGGTGCCAGATCTTTGGCCAGCCCAAAATCCAGAAGCTTGACCGTTCCGTCGGGGGTGATCTTGACATTGGCAGGCTTCAGATCGCGATGGATGATGCCATTTTGATGGGCCGATTCCAGGGCACCGGCGATTTGCCGAAACACCTTCAACGCTTCCGGGGCCTCGATGCGGCCTTCGGCCATCCGTTGCTCCAGAGTCAAGCCAGGCACCAGTTCCAACACCAGGAATCGCACGTCGCCAGAGCGTTCCAGTCCGTAAATGGCGGCGATGTTGGGATGGTTCAGCGAGGCCAGCAACTGCGCTTCCCGCTGGAATCGCTCCAAACGGTCAGGGTCTTGGGTGAAATCGTCCGGCAAGACTTTGATAGCCACCTCTCGGCCCAGCTTCGTGTCTCGGGCCCGGTAGACCTTGCTCATGCCTCCCGAGCCCAGGATCGAGATGACTTCGTATGGGCCGAGACGGCTGCCGCCGGAAATCTCCATCTGGCTAGTTTTATTTGGATTGCCATCCAACGTCAAGAACTAGAAAGGGATAGGGCTAAGTCTACCGTGGAATCGGGTTTGGCTTTAAGGTATGGTTTGATTCGGAGACAGATAACTTGGCAAAAGCAAAATTGCTATTGGGGACGTTTTTTCTCGTCACCTTCTTCGTTCCCAGCAACGAAACAGCGGCGGCCGAGCTTCACTCCGAGACCTTGAATGCCTGGGAGCGGTATGTATCCCTGACAGAGAAGAGAATCGCTGCCGAGCTGGGGGCCGAGGACAAGTTTCTGGTGGGGGAGTTTTTTTCTCCTGAAGATGCCGGCGAGTTTCGCAATTCGGTGTTGTCGGGAACCATTTTCATCCGCAAGATGGAGACCCGTGACGAGGAAGGAAAAAAAATCGATGTTCCGCGCGGGATGGTTCACCACTGGTACGGAAGCATCTTTGTGCCCGATGTGGAGCTGGCCGAAGTGCTCGAATGGGTTCGGAGCTACTCGGACCGGCATCTGTATTTCGAGGAGGTAGAGGCCTCTCGCCTTTTGTCTCGAGAAGAGCTCGTCTTCAAGATTTTTCTTCGACTCAAAAGAAAGAAAGTCATTACCGTCCACTACAACACCGAACATGTGGTGAGCTATCGAAGTCACGGTCCCGGTCGTCAGTCATCCACCAGCTACTCGACCAAGATCGCCGAGCTCGAAGAGCCCGGATCCCCACGAGAAAGGGAGAAACCGGTAGGAAACGACCGAGGGTTCTTGTGGCGGTTGAACTCCTACTGGAGATTCAAGCAGGTGGACGGCGGAGTGATTGTCGACTGTGAGTCGATGAGTTTGAGCCGTTCGGCCCCGATAGCCATCGAGTGGATGGTCAAGTCCTACATCAACTCGGTGCCCAGAGAATCTCTCGAAAATGCTCTCGCCCCCATCCGCCGTGAGCTCGCTGGAACGAGTGGGCCGGGTTGAGCCCCTGCGGCGGGGTCTAAGGATCGGTTAAGCCGCGAAAGTCACTCACTAGGCAGACCGGCGGGCAGTTTGCAGTTCAAGCAAGTGTCCAGGGTAATACTGCCGTCCTTATTTTCTGTGAACGAGTACCCCTCTAGAAGACTTCTGGCGAGCGCTGCCTTGTCTGGAGGTACAGTTGATCGGTTATAAATCTGCTCCTTCAGCATGACGTTACCGCACACATCGCATGTGCGCTTGTTGTTCTTTAGCATAGCAATTCCAGGAAAACCTCCATGAGAAGATCTTATCATGAGCTTCTGCCATTTGCTGTTTACGATCGGAAAGAGCAGAAGGTTACGAGGACTCTGGTGGAGAAGATTTCGATCCAGGATTGCCATAGACCCAAATGGGGCATTATAATGAGTGAAATGTGCACGCGCGCACCGAACCAGAATTGGCGAGGAACATGCCACATTCGCAACTCGATAACCTCGTCCGCATCGGTCAGCTCGAGGCTGAGCCCACGGCCGAGAGCGAAATTGCCGGACTGATGCGATTCGGCCTTTCTCGGCTGGCCGATGTCGAGCGCACAGACCCTATAAGCCCCTGTGGCCTCCGACCTCCGACCTGCAAAAACGAACCCTGGGGCGTTCGAATGCGTGAACCTTTGCCCTTCATCCGAGCCGAAGAAGCTGATCAGCCGCCAGAAGGCAAGATCCTATGAAGGAGGTGTTTAGGGAGGAGGACATGGAGGCTTTCCAGAAGAAGTGCGACGTCTTCGTGGTGACCTTGGCCTCTTCGAGGGAACCGGCGCCGCCAACACCACCGAAGCGCCGGGGCGGGCGACAGTCGAAACCACCGCAGGATGACGGCCTGACACCTGAGGACAGCCTGCGCGCCTATTTGGCCTGCTGCGAAGATGTGCAGCAGACGAAGAAAAGACTAGCCCAGGAACGGCGCAGCTATGCCGAGACGCGCCGGGGCACGTTCCACGCTTGCGAAGTGCACCGCCCCGATGTCGTGCGACAGATGGGCCTTGTGGATGACCTACAGGCGGAGGTCGGCCGTTTGAAGGGGGCGCGGGACCACGTGTGGCGAATGTTCCTCGAGAACCGCGGCGATTGGGCTTACTGGCATGCCCTGGACGTGCATAATTACGAAGCGATCCATGCCGTACGGCGGAACCAGCGGCGCAACCGTCAGCGCCTTCAAGAGGCGGAGCAGCAGGCGGCATTACGCAACCATTCCCCCTCCGCCGTGCGCGAGCTCGATCTGGCCCAGCGCAACCACCAAAAGCTACATCGCGAGGAGAAGGACATCCAGGCACGGGCGAAAGTGATCGCCAAGGGTAAGGAGCTTCAGGGTTGGAAAGACGCGCCCAACCCCGACTGTAGGTGAGCTATTGATACCCTACCCTAAATTCGAGTGGCCGCCAGAAAACTGGGGAAGAAAGGCGCAAAGAGAATCGTGAGCGAGCTTCGATACTGTGCGAAATGCAGGGAAGTGACCGAGCACCGGGAGCGGCTCGAAGGTAACGTCTCGATTGGGGAGGAGTGGCGCATCACTTCCTGCGTCGAGTGCCGAACCGAGGCGAGCCGTCAACGAACGCGAGGGAAGGTGATCGACGCGCGAACCTGGGGGGGAAAGGCTCGATGATACATGGGCGTATGAAGCCCTGCTCTGCCAGCTTGCTGATGAGCTTCGTCGCTGAATTTCTTGTCATGCGAATGCGGTCACAGGATCCGCGAGCAGCGCAAGAGCACAACTGAATGGTACGCCCGCCTAATAAAGCGCGGAGGTGAGCCGGTGCAGAGAAAATCTCCGTCTGAACAAAGCTATCAAATCAAGCTGGGACCCCGTTACGCCGATGCGGTGGTTCGAGCTGCCCGCCGACGTGACATGACTCCCACGGAGTACGTCAAGGAAGCCGTTCTAACCCAGCTCGCGGAGGAGGTGACACCGCGCCAGGTGCGCGCCCTCCGCGCTGACATCGAGCGCGCCACCGGCAGGCGGTACCCGTCTCTGTTCGGTGAGCTGGTGAAGCTCGACGTACGGAGCCTGATAGAGCTACGTCGATTAATTACCGACGTGAAGGGATCATGCCTCAAGGAATGAGCGGCACGAATGTTCCGTAACCGGGCTTATGGGGCCTCGGAGGCCTCGGAGGCCTCGGAGGCCTCGGAGGCCTCGGAGCTGCAGGCTACTCGATAATATCCAGATGAAATCGCTTACCTAGTTTCATGCTGGAGGCTGACAGGATTGTACGGATTGCTTGTGCGAGTCGCCCCTGCTTACCGATGACCTTACCCAGATCCTCTTGTGCCACCCGGAGCTCAAGAATAGTGATCTGGCTGCCAGAGACCTCGGTTACCGAGACCTCATTCGGATTGTCGACCAGAGCCTTTGCGATGAGCTCGAGTAACTCTTTCATTTCGTTCTCTGTCCCCTGTGCCGGTGCCGCTATGAGTGGATTGTAAACTAACCCAAGAAGCAGGATTGCCACAAATCGAGTTATTATCCTGCTTTTCGTGTTTTAGTGCTAACCGCATTCCTCTCGCTAAGGAGCTCGCCCAAGAAATAAGATCGCCCGTCCTGAGCTATCCGGCCGGATAGCCCATCTAACGCAAAGGTTAGCCGCGGGCTTTTTCGAAGCTACCCCTTCTAATCTGTAATTCGTTATACATCAGTGATTTAGATGAAATACGCCTCTGTCGCAGATCTTGGAACAGCGGTTGCAGTAGACCCCGGGTGAGGCTGGCGGCGGAACAAGATCCGATGGCGCGCGGGCCCGCTGCCAAGCCTCTTCTAAAGTTCGTGAGTGACCCCGTCATTCGAGAAAGGAAGAGCTGAGATGAGTAAGCCTGTTTCACTTCACGTCCGAGAGAACATGAGTCTTTCGGCAGACGCGGAAAAGCGGTTGCTGGTATGGATGGCCCATCGTATGCCTGCCTGGGTGAACTCCGATCACCTGACCGCTCTTGGCTTCGCCGGGATGATCTTCGCCGGCCTGAGCTACTGGGCTGCTTCTTACAATCGGTTTGCCCTGGTTCTGGTCGTGGTCGGGTTGGGGATCAACTGGTTCGGAGACAGTCTCGACGGAACGGTGGCCCGGGTTCGAAACAAGCTCCGTCCTCGATACGGGTTCTATGTCGATCACGTGGTGGACATCTTCGGAGCCTTTTCACTTGTAGGCGGACTGGCCCTCTCCGGCTACATGAGCGGGTGGGTCGCGATGGGGGTACTCCTCGTCTTTTTGCTGCTCAACGCCAACATTTATCTGGCGACGCACGCTTTGGGAAAGTTCCGCCTTTCCTATTGGAAGTTTGGTCCTACTGAGCTTCGGATCGTTCTCGCTATCGGCACCCTGGTGCTGCTGGTCCGTCCCGAGGTTCACCTGGCCGGACACAAGTACTTGCTGTTCGACGTCGGAGGTGTGGTGGCCATGGCGGGCATGGTCGTGATCGTCATGTACTCGGTGGTGCAAAACACCATGACCCTTTACCGGGCGGAGACGATTCACTGATGGAACTGACAATGGGTCCGGAGCGAAGACTCCTGCTGTGGCGCTGGCTCAAGTTCAACTCGGTAGGCGCGATAGGAGTTGGGGTTCAGCTGGCGGTCTTGACCTTGCTGGCGGGGCAACTGGGTATCAATTACCTGGTTGCCACCGCTCTGGCGGTCGAGGTGGCGGTGCTTCACAACTTCCTCTGGCACGAGCGGTGGACCTGGGCGGATCGCTTCGCCAACGGCAGGAGCGGTTCTCTAAGGCGGCTCATCAAGTTCAATTTGACCACCGGAGTGTTCTCCATCGCCGGAAATCTGGTTTTCATGCGTCTCTTCGTGGAAACGTTCGGGATTCACTTTCTGGCGGCGAACCTGTTGACCATCAGCGCCTGCTCCGTCATCAATTTTCTGGTCAGTGACCGGCTGGTCTTCCAGCCCAGTTTTTGGGGAACCGAAGCGGCCGAATCAAAGCTTCGACGATATCAATAGGTAGGAGACACATGGATAACCTGGTTCTAGCAAACATCACCGAGCGCCCCGGGCGGGCTTTCTCCACCATGGGGGGCATCGCTGTGGGTGTCGTTTTAATCGTGGTGACTGTAGGACTTGCGCGCGGCATGCTTCGCGATGCCGGGCAGCGCGAGTCCAACGTGGGTGCCGAGCTTCTCTTTCAGCCACCCGGAAGCTTCGGCGTCGGCGTCACCACCACCCCCCTCTCGCTCCCGGTGGCCTATGCCCGGGCCATCGGCAACTTGGAGGGAGTCCGGGCGGCGACACCGGTCGGACGCTATGTCCGCAGCGGTGCCGGCGGTCTCGGGTTCGAGTTGATCGAAGGTGTCGTTTTCGAACCGTCGTTGGATGTGGCCAGCTACGGAGAGATTACCGGCATAAGGATACAGGAGGGGAGGGTGCCAACCCAAGGCGACGAAATCGTGGTCGACGCACAGCGCGTGGATGACCACGGTCTCGGAATCGGCTCCGCCATCGAATTGCTTGGCAAGGAGTTCACCATCGTCGGTATTTATGGGCCGGAGGTTGGCGCCCGCATCAAAATGCGGCTCGATGCCATGCAGGACCTTCTGGGCACGGAAGGGAAGTGCTCCTGGGTCCTCATCCAGACGGACTCGCCGGAGATTCAGGAAACGGTCGCCGCGGGTATCGAGGAGCAGTTTCCCGGAAACCAAATCATCTTCACCCGTGACATCCCGAGTTTCTTCGAAAAGGGGATTCCCAGCCTCACGGTTTTCCTCAACGTAGTGGTGGGGCTGGCCACGGTCATCAGCGCGCTCATCGTGCTGCTGGCCATGTACACGGCGGTCACCGAGCGCACCCGGGAGATTGGAATACTCAAGTCCCTCGGGGCTTCCAAGAAGTTCATCGTGTCGGTAATCGAAAAGGAGGCCTTGTTCATCAGCGCGCTGGGTGTGATGGTCGGGCTGTTGCTCGCCTTTTTCGTACAGACGGGTATCACCGAGTTTACCTCTCTGGTCGTGGAGCTCGAGCTCAAGTGGATTTTAATTGCGACTCTGGTTGCTTTGGCAGGCGGCGGATTGGGAGCACTCTACCCGGCTCTCCACGCCGCCAATCAGGATCCGGTAAAGGCGTTGGCATATGAGTAGAGAATCTTTGTTGGAAGTTGGTTTGCCGCAGCTTGATACCACTCCACCGAAGCCGGCGACCGCCCTGGAAACGATCGATCTTCGGATGGATTATCCCATGGGTAAAATGACGGTTCAGGCTCTCCGGGGAGTCGATTTGCACGTTTCTCGAGGTGAGTTCCTCTCCATCATGGGACCTTCCGGCTGCGGCAAGTCCACCTTGCTTCATGTTCTCGGAGGGCTTCTAACGCCTACCGCGGGGGAGGTCTGGGTGGGAGGCAAGAACCTGACCCATATGCCGGACGAGGAACGAACCGATGTGAGGAAGAAAAAGATCGGATTTGTTTTCCAGCGGTTCAACCTCTTTCCCACATTGACGGTCGAGGGGAATCTCAAGCTGGCCGAACGAATCTACTCCGACGGCCGTCTGGGCAAAAACGGTGACTCGGCTCGTCGCGACGAGATCCTGAAGGCGGTGGGGCTCGAGGAGAAGAAAAATCACAAGCCAAGCGAGCTTTCCGGCGGAGAGCAACAGAGGGTGGCTTTGGCGCGGGCCATTATCCATCGCCCCGCGGTCCTGCTCGCCGATGAGCCGACCGGCAACCTCGACTCGGAAAACTCCGATGCGGTGTTGGCACTGCTCAAAGATTTGAATCAGAGGTTCGGCCAAACCGTCGTCATGATCACCCACGACCTCTGGGCGGCGGACCATTCGGACCGAATCGTACTGATGAAGGATGGGAAAATCGATGACTGATCAGAGGAAACTCAGAAGGTTGAAAGAGATGACCGCCGCCATGACGGTGCTCTTTGTGATGTTGACCGCTTGGCCGGCATCGCCACAGGAGGGTCCCTCGGTGGACGTGGTGCTCGAGCGTATGGCCGGCGCTTACCAGACTCTGGAAACCCTCGGAGCCGAGCTCAAGCAGATCAAGTCGTATCCTCAACTGGGGCTCACCGACCCACCGGAGACCGGCCTCCTCTACCTCAAGCGAAAAGGCGGGCAAGGTCTCCTGGTTCGGCTGGAGATACGTGAGCCCGAAAAGCGCATCGTCACCGTGAAGGATGACGGCCGCTACATGCTCTACCAGCCCAAGATAAAGCAAGCCATCGAAGGTCGCATCGCCCCGTCCGCAGGGAGTGGATCGGGCACCAGCTTCGTCAGCTATTTCTTGGGTGATCTGACCGCCGCCAAGAAGGACTACGACATCTCCTCCCTCGGAGACGAACCGATCGGGACTCATCGGACGGTACACCTGCAGTTGATCGCCAAGCCGGGTAGTCAGGGTTACTACCCGCGAATCGATTTGTGGGTGGACCAGGAGCTCTGGGTGCCGGTGCAGCAGGAGTTCGTCGAGCCCAACCGGAGCGTGACCCGAATTCAATTCGAGGGAATCCAAATCAATGGTGAAATCAAAGATAGTTTGTTTACCATCAAGCTTCCGCCGGATGTCGAGCGGGTGCGGGGATAAGTCGAGAACGAGGATTCGAGAACCATGAAAAGAGAACTGGAAAAATTGAATCATAGTCTGATGGTCATTCTAATGTTCACCTTCTCCGTTGTGCTCTCTGCATCACCTGCGGGCGCGGCGACGCTGAGACCGGAGACGGTCAAAGGATGGGAGGCCTACATCCGTCTCACCGAGAACCGGATCACTTCGGAGCTCCAATCACCGACGGGATTCCTCGTGCGGGACTTTCTTCCTGAAGAAGAGGCGGGCGAATGTCGGCAGGCCATCGAGTCGGGAGGCGTTTGCGTTCTCAAGATGGAAACGCTCAACGAAGCCGGCCGGCAGGTGACCATTCCCAGCGGAATGGTGCACCACTGGCTGGGTAGTGTCTTCATTCCCGGCGTCACACTGGACGAGTTGATCGAGTGGGTTCAGACCTACTCGGACCACGAGCGGTACTTCGAAGAGGTGGAAGACTCCGAGCTGTTATCTCGAAACGGAGACGTGTTCGAGATACTGCTGAGGTTGAAGCGCAAAAAGATTGTAACCGTTCACTACAACACCGAGCATCATGTGGTGTATCAGCGCCCCGAGCCCGACCGTGTGTTCAGCCATAGCTTTACCACCAAAATTGCTCAGCTCGAGAACCCGGGCACCCCCGACGAGCGTGAAAAGCTCGAGGGAAAAGACAGTGGGTTTCTATGGAGGCTGAACTCCTACTGGCGCTACCGGCAAGTCAAAGGTGGAGTCATCGTGGAATGTGAGTCGGTCAGCCTGAGTCGCGGCATTCCCATTGCGGTCAAGTGGCTCGTCGCCGGCTACGTCAACTCGGTGCCTCGGGAGTCCATGGCGGCCACTTTGAGCTCCATCCGGGAGGGAGCTTCGACGAAGCCTTCTCTGGCATCGAGGACCGGTAACTGACTCGCGGGGGATGTTTCCCATACGCCTTTTAGTGCATCTCGCCCTGTCGCTCCTCAAGCGCTTCGCGGTACAATGCGCGGGTGAGTCGGGAGTCCGAGCCAATGGGCACCGAAGCTTTCCTATTAACCCGCCAGTGGCGAGACACTCCGGATGGTGTGGAGCTCGTCTTTTGGGCCGCATCGGTGGCCGGACCGGTGCGGATCGAGATCAACCGTCAAGACGCGGTTTGCTTCATTGATCGGGATGCCTCCGTACCCTTTTCTTTGCTACCCCAACGAGACGTTCGCCGCCAGCCGCTCGATTTGAAAACACTGGCCGGCCGGCCAGTCGACGGCCTCTATTTCAGAGCTCACCGCTCGATGACCTTTGCGAGAGAAAGACTCAAGGCGAGCGGCTTCCAGGTCTTCGAATCCGATATAAAACCTACCGAACGGTATTTGATGGAGCATTTCATTACCGGCGGAGTTCATATCGTTGGTACTCCGAAGAGACGCAGCGGCTACTTGGAGTTCACCAACCCGAAGATGACCTCGGCGCGAGTC
>SDBT01015651.1_pt1 | contig 12047 bp, 16 predicted proteins | sample 2277101 | NCBI WGS metagenome assembly SDBT01 (sample SAMN10404973, study PRJNA504765) | marine sediment metagenome | isolation source: marine sediment core GS10_PC15, 103 cmbsf | place: Arctic Ocean: Southern Knipovich Ridge | collected 2010
GGCATTTTTGCTTCGCGAGGACGACCCTGTCTTTGGTACGCCTTTGAGGTTGTGGCCTTTGAACACCTCGCGGTTCTATAAGTTCGAGCTGGCCGACACGCTTCAGGGCTGGATCAAGTCTTTCTGTTTTCGGTTTGACGACGGATTCAAGTTTTACAAACCGGAAAATATTCTGTATTTCAACTATCAAAATCCGTCTGATCCACGTCTGCCATTTTCCGTGATTCAGGGCCAGGCCAACGTAGTAAATATCGACGAATATTTAGAGAAGTATGAATCGAAGTTTTTCCAGAACAGCGCACGGCCAGACATAATTCTTTCCTACCCCGAAAACGTCCAGCTGGATGAAGATGAGGCGAAAAAAATTTTGGAGGATTGGCGAAAAAAGTTTCAGGGAGTCGATAAAGCACATCAAATAACCATCACGGACCAGGGCGCGAAAGTAGAAAAGCTGACGGTACAGAACGCAGACCTCGCATTGTCCTGGCTGGCCGGATGGACAGCGGACAAAATCATGGCAGCGTATAACGTGCCGAAAGCGACCGTTGGGCTTGTCAAAGATGTAAATAAAAATTCCGCTCAGGCCACCACAGAATCGTTTAATTCCGAGGCCGTCCTGCCCAGGCTCAGGCTGCTTGAAGGCGCCCTCAACCGCGGCGTTTTGCGGCGTTTCGACCCAAGGCTGGAGATGCGATTTGACAACCCGGTTCCCAGAGATCGACAGCAGTTAACAGATGAGCATAAAATAAAAACGGGCATAAGCACGAGAACTCTGAACGAGCAACGGGCGCTAGATGGGCAGAAGCCGGTGAAAAATGGAGATGAAATTTTTATTCCTTTAAATTACATCGCCTTGTCCGACCGTTCACCCAGCAGGGACGTAAACGATTAATCAATTTTATTCAAGGAGTAATTTATTATGTCAGAAGGAACAGTAAAATGGTTCGACGAAAAAAAGGGTTTTGGATTTTTAACACAAGAAAGCGGAGATGATCTTTTCGTTCATTTTTCGGAGATAGATGCAGACGGTTTTAAAACTTTAAATGAGAACGATAAGGTCAGTTTTGACCTTGCTGAGGGGCCAAAAGGGCCATGCGCCAAAAATGTCAAGGTCGTCAAGGCATTGCCTCAATTTTTAAAAACTGAAGAAATTAGTGTATAATATAGATATAGATTAACGTTTTTGCTAGCCTGGTTAAGAGCCTAGGGAAGGTGCCCACATCGCCTTCCCGGCTGGCAAATGCCTGTGTGGGAGGCTTAAAGAATGAAAAGCAATTCAGACCAGAACATTCTCACCGATCCTAACATTCACTTACAAACGATTATCAACTTGCCTGCCAACGGTTCGATCAAACCGTCACTACGGGGGAAGGTGCCTGGATCGCCTTCTTTCGGATGGCAGGTATTATATACCTATCCAGGAGGCTGTAATGGAAAAGCACCAAAGACCGACGCTTGAGACTTGTTCTCTATCTGCATCGGCAAAGAAGAAGAGGTACACCCTTGAAACAATCAAGACCAAGAGGCTGCCTATACCCATCGAGGAGTTCCTAAGCCTGGACAAGCACAGGAAGATCCCGGACACGAGCTTCATGCCGTATGGCACCATGCGACTCCCCGTGTTCTATCCGATAAGCAAGAAAAAGATAAGGGAGGGGTTCCTCGAAAAGGTGGAGAAGGACAACAAATCGTGGGGCTGCTTCACCTATACCGGGGAACGCCTGCGGGCCTATGACCTTGAGACACTTATCGCAATCAACCTAATAGTGATGAAGCGGAGCACCCTCAATCTCCTTGTGGGGCCGGAGGACATCTGCGACATACTGGGAACGACAATCAACCCTGATTCGGTCGCGGCCCGACGCAAGAGCATCTTCAGGCTCGGCTCGGCAGTATTCCGTAGATACCTTCCAAAAGGGTATAGGCACAGCCTCATTGGCTCGATCCTGATGATGTTTGTCGAGAACGTAGACGACGGGAAATTCGCACTCTCCGTCCACCCCTTTTTCTATCGGGAACTTTTGGCGGACAACTTCGCCAAGATCGACGTGAAGCTCCTGATGCGTCTGCGCGGCGACGTGGCGAAATTGGCGTATGTCTTCTACACAGGCCAGAAGTACGACGGATACATAAAACTCCGCACCCTGTTGTGCGACATCTGCAATCTGCCCGATAGCATACCCAATTTCACGCTCAGGGAAAAAGCGAAAAAAGTACATGAGGAGCTTGTCAAAAAAGGGTTCCTCTCAGAGTACGTCATCCGCATGGACGGCGTGACACCGAAGCGCGCGCCCAAGAAGCTGGCAGACGCAAAGGCGCAATCCTTCTTCCACGTCGATAAATCGAAAGAACCAAAGGATGTGAAGGACCCCAATTCGGAGATAACGAATTATCTCATTAAACTTCATGACTACCTGACAGTAGAGAAGGAATACAACACAAAGGAGAAAAGTCAGTTCGTGCAGGCAGCCAAGAAGTTCAAGGCCGCGATTGAAAGGGGGGACTGCGAAGGGGTCGTAGCAGAAGTATACAACGAGAATAACGAATTGGAGCCAGCACACATACAATATATACAGATATTCTTTGAGGCATTGAGGTGGAAATTCAAGAAGAACCTGGACCTCACACCAGGGACATGGTGCAGCAACAGGATATGGGAATCAGTGTGGCTCCCATATATTGAACTTAGCAGGCCAGATGAAATCGACGAGGAGTCCTGTAGCAAAACCCGGCTGGATGAGGAGGTGTGCTATAACGAGGACGAGCATGGTGACGGATACGATCCGAGCGAAGAATATCCCGACTAGGTTGAGGTGTGTTCATTATTAATTAAACATGGTTTTCCTATTAATTAAACATGGTTTTCCTATTAATTAAACATGGAGGCCCTGGCAAACCCTTGACCAGTATGGCTGATATGGTCGCCTAAAGACCTCTTTAAAGATCCTATAAAGACCATTAAAAGTAAAGGACCTTTTACCTTTTATTTCATTTCTTCAACAGAGAAGACAAACCAGGGAGTGCTTGCCAGGGATGTTAGAAGTTCTTGTAACGGATATAGGAGTGCTTGCAACGGATATAGAGGTGTTTGTAAGAGGAAGATCTTGCAACGGATATAGAGGTGTTTGTAAGAGGAAGATCTTGGAAGGGTATAACTCCTGCAAAGGCAGAGAAGCGCTTGTGAAAGCAGAGGCACTTGCTAAGGTGGACAGATGAATATTGAAATGAGAATTAGACGCAGCCTGCAAGAACTCATCAGTGTGGGTTTCAGGGTCGCCATCTACCCTGTCGATCCGGGCTGCCTGCGAGATATGGGTGGGAAACTCAAAACAGCAGTCCGGGGGATCGTGTACCTTGCTGAGAAGAACGCTGACTCGTACACCCTGAAATGTGAGACTATAAAGGATGGGGATACCCTGGGCGAGATAAGAAACCTGGCGAGAAAGTCGCTCCGGGGGCAGGGTCTGAAAACGGGGAACCCAAGGCGGGACAAGGAAAACACTATAACGATAACGAGGGAGGACCAGAGATGAAACTAATAAATGGGGATTTAAGTGCACAAATTCAGGAGGGGATGGCAGAGCTTGAGGCGAGGGCTAACGAGATCCACGCGATACGTTCCCTACTGCAAGCGGCACACGCACAGATTTTAAGAAAGGATGAGACAATCAAGGCGTTGGAGAAGAAACTGAAGAACCTTAAGGATCGGAAGGAGGAATAAGATGCCGCTACCAAAAGGATATAGCAAATCAGCAAAAGCAGCACAATCAAAGGACAGGGCGCTTGAGGACGTCCGGCATTATTGCCTGGGACAAGAGGGGACAAAGAAGCGAACCTATTTTTGGGATTGTGATGATACCGACAACGAGGCGATAGACGCGTTCTTTGCGCTCGTGGACGCCGTGCCGAACTACTATAAGGAGATAAAGATATACTTCTTGAGAGCCAAGAAAGGTTTGCACAAGTGGGCGACGCGGGAGGTTTGGCAAGACGAGATATATGACAACAAACTCTCAAGCGCTCTGCTGAAGGCGCGGCTGTTACGGTATAAGATAACACAGGGACCGGGAAAGTGCAGGGATAAGAGGATCGTGGACATAGAACAGATAGCTGAAGCCTCGGAGGAACCACAGGAAACGCCTATCGTAACGTACAAGTTCCAGGATGAGCTCACGTCGGATGACATGTAAGGTCTGTGTCAGGGCACTTATCACTTAAATTAATAAAAGGCATAGGTAGGCAATAATGGTAGAAAAGAGTAAACAGGCAGGTGAATAAACTTGATCCAAGGTGGTTTTGAGCGGCCTGCCAGCCAGCCAAACCAGTGCCGTCCGGCCTGGAACCCTGATATATAGGTATATCAAGGGTTTGGCACTGAGACATTCTTAAAGTCTTGCAGTTTAATTCATTGGGATTGTATTAAACAAGACCAGCTTCCTCAATTATTCCAGATGGTTAAGTCAGATGACAGACCGGGGGGGAGTGGTTTAGGCGAAAGGGGTCGGTCAGGCGCCAGGCGCGTGTTTTTGACTGCACGAAATTCTCAAATTAAATTATGATAATATACTGCAATGATTCCGGCACCTTATCCCACCACAAGAAAATAATTTAAAAAAAATGAATAAATTATATTATTATGGTTGACAAATCATAGTAATATGTTTATTATATAGCTTACATCGCAAACATCAACACTAAAAACAGGGGGAACATAACATGACAGATTTGAGAAGGCGCAGCATCGTGTTCAACAACATAGACGATAACACCTGGAACCAATTCAAGGGGAAGGTGGGTAGCGATGGAAGGCAGATACAGGAGCTTGTCCTTTCCTGGATCGAAGCATACATAAAGGATCGGCCGGAAAAGGAGCCTGCACCGGAACCGGGGGTGGTGTCCAGGACAAGAAGGCAGCTTCACGCTGACCTTGAAACTGTTAGTAAGGAGGAGCCAGGGGCAGAGAAGGAGCTTCCCACACTTGAGGAGGCAGGCATAGACTTCAAGGACGTCCAGATGCACGCGGAAAGTCTTGGCCTGGACATCGCAGGCATGAACCATGAGCAGGCAGCCTTCGCCGTCCTGGAGGCCATATTCCAAGATTATGGGATGAAGCACGAGAAATTGAGCACGGAGGAGTTCGATGAGTACAAGTCCGGAAACGATCCAATGCTTCAGTGGTTCAACCAATTCAAGGATTTCGGTTGTGATGAGGAGGAGGGAGAAGAGGAGGAGTAGTATTTCTTATCAACCTTTAAATGATGGAGAAAAAAAATGGAGAGCAAGAATTATAAGGTCAGTATCGATGACCTGGTAACGCGGGAGCCGTTCAGTGATTTGTTCACTGCCGACGAGGCGACTATGGTGGCTATCAAAAAGCACATGGCCGAGTTCGGCTATGATATAGGCCAGCCAATCACCGTGTGGAAGGAGAACAAGAAGAGGCAGTTCACCGTCATCGATGGGCATTGCAGGCTGGCTGTCGCGAGGGACCTGGGGGTGTTTCCCAAGATCCCTGTGACAGAGAGGCGCTTCGCTGATGTGGATGAGGCTCTTAAATACGCGATCCACAATCAAAGGGATCGCCGGAATATTACCGACGCCGACCTTCAGCGGTGCATAGAGGCCGTGGACAGCCGGAGGCAGAGGGGCGGGGACCACAAGAGCGAGGAGGCGAAAAAATCAAAAGGGTCAGGTGGACTTTTTGATTTCTCATCCGCGAAAAAGACAGCCAAGGCCGTCGGCACGAGCGAGAGCAAGGTAAAGAAGTCGCGCACCGTGACAGACCATGCCGATGAGGAGACTAAGCGGAAGGTGCTGGAGGGCAAGAAGTCCCTCAACCAAGCTGCCAAGGAGACGCGGGAGAAGCGGAAGGCGTTGCCGACCACCAAGGAGAAGGAGAAGGCAGGGAACAAGTATCCCGTGTCGGGGGACCCCAAGCTGAGCGACGAGGATCAGAAAAGGGAGGTGGATTTCTGGACCGGCATGGAGAAGGAGATAAACGCGGCCAGGGACAATTTCATGGACAAGGTGCAGGGCCTGGCCGAGGATATAGTTGCGCCCCTGCAGGCGATGGTGGACGAGCATGTGGCGGAGCACTCCCTGCCGGACCTGGAGAACCTGGCCGACGAGGTGGTCGTGGCCGTGTGCAGCGGGGTAAAGCTCTCGGAGAGGGATACAGGCGGCGTCAGCGTGAGGTTCGGGCTGGGCAGGGCAGAGGTGTTCGCCGGCAAGCTGAAGCTCGATAAGGGCAACGCCAAGAGGTTCGAGGCCATACAGAAGCGGCACAACGCCATCCGGGGCGTCATCAAGACAAACCTTTAACCATTGGGAGGCGAAACCATGAACTCTGTAGAACCCATCCGAGACAAGGACAGGATAGCAGAAATAAAGGCCAACCTCAAGGCACTATCAGACCCCAGGGACTTTCTCATTTTTACTTTGGGCGTCAACTCCGCATTGCGAAGCAGCGACCTGCTGAAGCTCAGAGTCAGGGATGTCGTTGATGGTGAAGGCAAGCCGCTTCACCATATTTATCTGAGGCAGACGAAAACTGGTGGCGAGGTCAAACCCCTCATCAACGAGTCCGTCCGGGAGGCCCTGGCCCATTATTTTAAAAATCAAGGCAGGGATCTTGGCCTGGATGACCTTCTTTTCACGTCCCATAGGACCAACAGGCCGCTCGATAATGTCACTTTGTGGAATTTGGTCAATCTTTGGTGCAAAAAAGTGGGCCTGGATGGAAATGACCGATATGGTAGCCATTCTCTCAGAAAGACGTGGGGTTTTCACGCGTGGAAAATGGAGATGCCGTTGGAACTGATTAGCACAAAACTCGGGCACAAGGACGTCCAGACGGCTATGCGGTACATAGGGATATCGCAGACACTTATCTGGGAGTTCGAGGAGAAGTTGAATCTCTGAGGTGGTGGTTGATACAAGACTTTATTCACAGTGGCGGGGCGGTTTCTTATCCCTTCCTTCCCGTCCTGCCACATTTTCAAACCACAAAAGGCAGGGAAATCCAACGAAAGGAGGTGGTCAGAGATGAAAACAGGAGCTGAACAGGCGATCGATGTCCTGAGCAAGGACTTGCCCGTCTACAGGCGCGTGCCCGTCGCAGGCGAAAGTGTTGAGGCAGAGATATTCATTCCTAATTTCGGTTATGTCATATTCGTCTCCGGGAGTCAGGAGATCAGAGTAAGAACGTGCACCGGCGCTGGCGGGGAACGTATTGTGAAGGTAGCCAATGCCCTGTCTCCGTTCGGGAATATTGTAGTCACCGAATTGTAGAGGCAGGCAATCTTAAAAGGGGGCACTGAAAGGTGTCTCCTTTGAAAAGGATCAGAATGACTAAGAGGAAATTACCAACATTGCAGGTGGCCGAACCCTTCGCAAATCCAAGGCTTCCGACAAATGATGAGCTTGAAATATTCAAGAAGGCTTACCGTCTGACCAATAAAGATGTATTAGCCATAGATGAAAGGTCCGATCCGTATTGGGTCATGGAAGGGCAGGAGGCCAATGGCATCTGGGCCAACGAGGTATGGAAAAGGGTCAACCCGGATAACGAGAAGATCCACATCCGGAATCTCCATTACAGATTCATTAGCCTGCCGGAGTCTGAGAGGAGATGTTTTAATGGGACGGTCTACGAGAATAACAAAAAATGCCATGGACTTCTGGAGGATGGAATCAAGTACGCACGGGTCATGGACCTGCTGGACCCTGCATATCTCATTGACAGGTACAACACGCCGATAAGGCACAACACGCCGACCGAGGACTACGACAAGATCGACAGGGAAGAGCACCCTGCATGGTCAAATGACCTGTACCCTGAATTTAGGGTAGACAGTGGTATCCACTGGACTGAACCCGATATCAGCATAACCACGGATGATGATTTCGACATTCCAAATGCCTGTTTCGAGTCCTACCATTACCGATATTCCAAGTTTGACCAGCCTTTCCGGCTCATTGTCTTCATCGAGAAGAGCACGATGGACAATGAGCTGATTCCTATATGCCGTGAGTACAATGCGGATTTCGTGTCGGGGAAGGGCTACACATCCATTACGCTGCTTTATAGCATTCTGAAAAGAATGTCCAACGAATGCGGAAACAAACCTGCCAGGATATTCTATATCAGCGATTACGACACTTCGGGTCAGAACATGCCGATGCAGGCGGCAGTTAATTTGCAGATCTTTAGCGCCAAGCACTTTCCTGACCTGGACTTGAAACTGAACCCGATAGCACTTCTTGAAGAGCAATGCTACTATTTTGATGACGAGGGCAACAAATGTCAGATCCCAAAGGCACCCGACAAGGAGCAAATTGAGCTTGACGCCTTGGAAGTGTACGCGCCAGGCAAATTGGCAGAAATCCTTGAAAATCACCTACTTAACTATTATGACCGGGAGCAGGAGGCAAGCCTACTGGCCGCCGGAGAGCAGGCCGAAGAACGTTTTCGGGAGGCATGGGAAAGCGAGACATCTGAATTGCAAAGCCAGTTGAATGATATCAAGGGCAGCATCAATACGATAAGGAATACATATCAGGGTCGGGTGTCGGAACTGGAAACTGCAATTGAAGAGGCCGTGAAGCCGATCAGGGAGGGGATATATAGCCTTAACAGGGAAATGGAAGAGGAGATCGAGCCATACGAAGAAGAACTCAGCAATCTTGAGGAGGAAGTAAAGAACGTGGAGCCTGAAGTTGACTGGCCGGATCTGCCAGTGTCGGAACTGGAGCCACCCGACGAGTCGGATTGGTTCTTTGATTGCCAAAGGACATTTCGGGAACAGATGATGCACTATAACGAGTACAAGAGAAAGTCGATAAAGCATAAAGGGAAGGGCAAAAAGAAAAGAAAAAAATGAAATTAAGGATGATCCAATTGCCATAAATTTTATGGTAACTGTGCCATGGGTGTAGATGAAAATAACAACATTTAACGTAGAGGAGAGAAAATGGGAGAAAAAATGATAGCGATTCCACGCCATAGTGCGTGCGCGCTTACCGGGGTTCTTCAGTCCTGCTTAGGTATCTGGAAGGAAAACGCGGACATGGGAAGTCCCGATCAATCGCTTGGCATAAGGCTGCTATCGCAGGCTATCGGCGATATCGAGGATTTTGTGGACAACGGACAGAGTGAGGAAGGGGAGGAGGTGACATTATTTGAAAAGGAGAAGGGGCATAACTAAAAGATTCTTGAAGCTCCAGAAAGAATTTGTCGCTTATGTTTTTCCAGAATTCAAACCTAAAAAAGGAAAGGAGAAAAATCATGGATGCAAGAAAAGCATGGGAGAAAAAGGTAGCACCTGGCGACCAGGTCACACGCATGGGCCTGATGAAGATCGCAGGGGAGAAGGAGACGAGGGCGTCGGTCAGTCGTTTTAGTAGCTTCCTGTCCAGCCTGTTGAGGAAGGGCGAGGCCGTCAAGACCAGGGAGCCGGGCGATAGGCTGGTTCATTATCAAAAGGTAGGAGGGCAGAAGCAGCAGGCCAAACCACGGCCCAGGAAAGATCCTCTGACGCAGGAGTTCAACCTCCTGCAGCTGGGCGAGGGTGTCCTGGCGGTCATCGACAGCCACAAAAACCATATCCGGGCGCTCCAGGACGATATCAAGCAGCTGAACGGCGACATCAAGTGCCTGGTCGGCCAGAAAACCAAGCTGGAGGAATTGTATAAACAAGCGCAGCAGAAAATCCTTGCTCTTAATTCAGGCAAGGGGAAGACCATCAACCTTCACGAGCTTCAGGCGATCAGGGACGGCCTGCCTGCTGAGGGAAAAATCAGTGCGTAATCCTATCAACCTTAACAAGGAAAGGAAAACAAAATGGAAGAGAGAAAGATTCTTATTTCAGTCAGCAAGATGGAGGCATTGATGAGTTTACTCGGATCGGTCTTAGGACTGTGGAAGTCGACGAATTCGAGAAACCCAAACCAATGCCTCGCGATAGAGATGTTAGACCAGGGTATAATCACCGTCAAGCGAATAATCCAACAGGATCAAAAAATAGAAGGAGGTGGCGGATGATGAACAATACACAATTTGCCAAGTCCGCCATTGCCTGCGCCGTCGGCCTGGCGCTAGTGCTCGTCCTGGGCGGCGGGTGCGCCTCCCAGGAGAGCTATTTGCCGAAATGCAGGCAACGGGCGTTGCTCACCTCAAGCGTTGCGGCAGACCATCATCCACTGGACAACGTAAGGATCGCTTACGGTAGTCTGGGCGGCATGCGGCACGTGCAGAGCCAGGTGTTCATCGATGGGAAATGGCACTGGCTGAAGCTGTTCAGGGACGGCACGGTGAGCACGGGGATGAAGCACCGGAATTTCAGACCGGTGTTCTTCATAGCCTTGAAGGATTACTATGGAATGAGCCTTTACTGGAACAGGAGGGTATCCAAAAAGAGGAAGGGGGGTGATCGGAAGTGAATCTGCGATATGCCATATTAGTGAGAGTCAGCGACAAGGGCCAAATAGGAGAAAAGAAGACGAGTATCGACCAGCAGACTAGGGAGCTTGAGTCGACCGTGAAGGCGCTCAAGGGCACAATCACGCGGCGCTACATAGGCCAGGAGCACGGGATGCCGGGGTACGAAAGAAGGCTTCTTGATGAGCTTCTTGAGGATAGCGGGAAGGATCTTTTTGATTGTGTGGCAGTGACAGAGCCGAGCAGGTGGAGCCGCGATAATTCAAGGTCGAAACAGGATTTGGAGACGCTTAAGGCTAACGGCATAAAGTTCTTTGCCAGGGGCAGGCGTTACAATCTCCACAATCCCCAAGACCGGTATGAGCTGGGGATGACCACGGAAAGCAATCAATTTTTTGCGGAAATGCAAGCCTATAAGTGCCTAATGGGAAAAGTCGAGGGGGCCAAAAAGGGTTTCCTGACCACGGGCAAGCGGCCACCCGGCAGGACGTATGACAAAAAAAGAGGCTGGGGCCTGGATGAACTGAAGCAGAGGAAGATCGCAAAGGCCGTGGATACGTACCTGGCCGGCAAGGACAGCTTCGAGTCCATTGCCAAAATGGTCGGAATATCAAATATATCACTCTGGTACTGCTTCACGCACTGCCTCGGGGACAAGTGGACGATCCACTTCAAGAGCAAGAGATTTGACATCTTTGAGGACGTCACAATCGACATTCCCAGGCTGGTCCCACCGGAGACGGAGCAGGCCGTCAAGGCGAGGCTGCAAAGCAATAAGACGTGTACACATGGTCAGTACAAACACTTTTATTTACTGAGCCGTCTGTGCTTCTGCAGCCACTGCAACCACGTTTTGGGGGTGATAACGGTCAACGGCTCTACTTACTACCGGCACAGGGCAGGCCTCAAGTGCGAGTTCAATTCTATAAAGACCGGCCTTATAGACGACGTTGTGATGAAAGAGATATTCACCTTGTTTGGAGACGTGAAGGCCAGGGAAAGTGCCATGAGGAACGCCGCCGCCGGTTTCAGGGAATCCGACAGGTTGAGAAAGGACATCGAGCACTACGGGCAGGAGTTGGCAAGGATCGCACAGGGCCGGGACAGGGTTGTGGGCGCGGTGGAGAGGGGCCTGCTCCAGGACAGTGAGGTCGAGAGGAAGATGAACGAGATCCGGGACAGGGAATGCCTGGTCAGGGCCAAGGCTGAGACTGCCAGGAAGGAATATGACGGCATGGCCACTGAGGAGTATATCGAGCAGGCTGCAAGGAACTTCAAGATAGAGGAACTAGCGGCCGGACTTGAACATTCCCATCTGGGCAGCGAGTCTCATTTGAACGACTTGACCGACCGGGAGAAAAGGGGTATCCTTCTTAGTATCCTCAACGGCAAGAGCATTGAAAATGGCAGGGAGTATAGATACGGCGTATACATTGAGAGGGGCCAGAAGGGATGGCTTTACACCATCAGGGGAGCGTTCCCACAGGTCAGGGGAATGATAAGGGATGACTTAAAGGTAGATTCAGATGGTTTGAGCTATATTAGGGCATAATCAAAAAAAAGAGACACCCATACCCTTAGACTATCGGCTACTATATTAACAAACCGG
>SDBT01015652.1_pt1 | contig 12047 bp, 11 predicted proteins | sample 2277101 | NCBI WGS metagenome assembly SDBT01 (sample SAMN10404973, study PRJNA504765) | marine sediment metagenome | isolation source: marine sediment core GS10_PC15, 103 cmbsf | place: Arctic Ocean: Southern Knipovich Ridge | collected 2010
GACCTGCGCCGCCGGGGCACGCGCTGGAACGTCTTCGGCATCACCACCCATGAACACTTTGAACTCGATGGCGGGCACACCCATTTTCTCGAGGGCCGCATGGACGCGAGCTTTGGCACCACCCCGCTGGCCATGCAGAACGCCATCCGGCTCATGGCCAGAGGCTTGGTGGACCCGGAAAAGATAATCTCGCATCGCTATCCGCTCAGCGAAATCCACGCCGCAATCGAGACAATGGGCCAGCCTGACCGGAATAAAGTGATCATTCACCCGTGATGCGGGAGTGTTCAGTATAGAGTTGGGAAACTCATATCCAGAATCCAAAGTTCAAAAGCCCATGAAGGCGATTGTCAATACCGCGCCCGGGACTCTCGAATTCCGGGACTGGCCCACGCCCGAGCCTGCTGCCGGCCAGGTTCGCATCCGAACCGCCGCCTGCGGCATTTGCGCCACCGACCTCGAGATGATTGCCGGCTGGGAACGAACCAACTGTCCCGCGATTCCCGGCCATGAATGGGCCGGCATTGTCGACCGGGTAGGGCAGGGCGTTGACGCCGCGCTCATAGGCAAACACTGCGTGGCGGAGAACGTGCTTGCCGATGGCGGCGAGGTCGGCTTCGAGCATCCCGGCGGCTACGGCGAATTTCTGCTCACCGAAGCGAAAAACCTGTATGTCCTGCCTCCGGAAATGCCGTTGACCACCGCGGTCTTGATCGAGCCCCTGGCCGTATGTGTGCGCGGCCTGAAGCGGCTGCGGTTGACTGACCGGGGCAAAACCTTGATCTTCGGCGATGGCCCGATCGGTCTGATAATGCTTATGCTGCTCAAGCACGAAGGCGTTGAAGAACTTTGCCTGGTTGGCGGCCGGCCATCACGGCTCGAACTTGGCCGGGAGCTGGGCGCGGCGCAGACGCTCAACTACCACGAAGCCGGGTCTGACCTGACCGCCGCGATTACCCGGACCTTCGGCCCGGCCTTTCCGAACGTGATCGAGGCCAGCGGTTCCGCCGCTGCTATGCAAGCCGGCCTGGCACTGGCCGCGCCCACGGGCAAGGTGCTGGTGCTGGGGGACTACGGCAAGGCCAAGGCGGACTTCCCGTGGAATTTGGCGCTCCATCGCGAACTCGAGATCATCGGCAGCAATGCCAGCGCGGACGCCTGGCCCCAGGCGGTCGAACTCGCAACGAGCCGGGCGCTGCCGCTCGAACGGCTCATTTCCCGCCGGTTCCCGGCTTCAGCCTGCACCGAGGCCGTCCAACTCGCCCGAAGCGCCAGAGACATGGTCAAAATAGTCCTGGAATGGTGAGCCATCGAATGCGGGAGCGGCAGACGCGCCGCAGGCTTAATTTCCGGAGGTGAATCAAGTGTGTGAGTATCCTTTATCATAATCGTAATCGTCCCCATCCCCAAGGTGGGAGCGGAATGACGCGCCGAAGGCGCTATGCGAGCCGATAGGCGAGAGCGAAGCGTCAACCATCCCGCGATTCCCGGTGAGCCGCAGGCTCTTTGGAGTGCGGCGGCTTGACGCCGCCTTCACTGGCTGCGGAGCAGCCCTCCGCTCCGCGGAAAATCAAAGCGCCGTCGAGCCGGCGCACTCCAAAGCCTCGCTACGCTCGGCAAACTCCAATCCTGAAAGTAGCACAGGCTTTCCAGCCTGTAGCTTCTTTTTCGTTGGCAGGGCCTTTCGGAAAGCTGCAGGCAAGAATGCCTGCGCTACTTTGGAGTGCGGCGGGGTGGCCGGGCAGACCTTGACAGGGGCGGTTTGGCGGGATAGCTTAGGCTCTATAGTGAAATAGCGCTGATTGCGGAACTAGACTATGAAGAAGATTGCATGTCTCTGTGTTATCTGCGCGGTTGCGGTTATGGGCGGCGGCTGCGCGTCCGTTGGCTATTTCAAGGATCGTGGCCGGGATGCGGCAGACATTTTTACGCTGACTGGCGGATGGGGCCTGGGCGTAAAGGTGCGGGTGGGGCCGGTGCGAACGGGCCTGTTATTCAAGCACTTTGAGCTTATTGGACTCAGAGGCGGAATTCTTGTTCCCATAGGAGCGTCTCTTCGGGATAGCGAGTACTTTGGGGATTGGTACTTTTCACCACCGTTCGCCGTGCTGGATCGGACCCATGATTATGGTCTTGGCACGACCGCCGAGGAAGAGTTTTTTCCTGACACTTTAGGTAGAGGAAAAGGCATTTACATAGCTGCCGTACTCGGTTCAGATCGTCCATTTCTTCATCCGTTTCTTGCTGAGCCGGAGGAGGTCGGAGCATGTTATTACACCCAGATAGAAGCTCTCGTTGCCCTTGGCCCCAGCGTCAGGGCCGGGTTCAATCCAGGCGAACTGCTCGACTTCGTCCTGGGCTGGTTCATGATTGATATTTACGGCGATGACATCGGCAGACGAACAAGCAAAGACGATGTAGAGCCACCCTGAAGCAGCTTTGGATATTGCCTTCAGGCGATGCTAAATTACGGTTTTCAAACATAGGAGAACATTATGGAAGCAACAACGGCACTGGCGGACGGGACGGAATTCGCGTTCTGGGACGATCTAACCCAGTATGGCAAGGTGTATCACGTGGCCTGCGAGCATCCGGCGGCGAGCGACGATAACCCCGGCACGGAAGACCGGCCCTTCGCCACTATCAGCCGGGCGGCAGCCTGCCTCGGACCGGGCGAGAAGGTGATCGTGCATACGGGCATGTACCGCGAATGGGTGTGCCCGGCACGCGGCGGCGCCGGCCCGGACCGGATGATCGCCTACGAAGCGGCGTCCGGCGAAGAGGTCACCGTCCGCGGCTCGCGCACCTGGGTCCCGGAGCCACGGCCCAGTTCAGGCTGGAGCATGAAAAAAGCTCCCGAGGGCGTCACGGTCTGGATGGCCGATTTGCCGCCGGAATTATTTGTCGGCTACAATCCGTTCGGGGTCAGGCAGATGCCGGCGGAATACTACTCGTTTGGCGAGGGCTGGACAAAAGACGAGATCAGCCGGGCGCTGCGTTACCGGGGCATGGTTTTCGTGGACGGGCAACCGTTGCGCCAGCTCTTCCGCTGCGCCGACCTGGCCGGGACCGACGGCGCGTTCTGGGTGGAAGAACCGGGGCTGCGGCTGTATTTCCGCTTGCCGGACGATGCCGAGCCTTCCACGGCCGAGTTCGAAGTCACCGTCCAGGAGCAGGTCTTTGCCCCGGCCGTGCCCCATCTCGGCTATATCCGGGTCAGCGGTTTCTGCCTGGAACATGCCGCGGACGGCGTACCCGTGCCGCAGCGGGCGCTGCTGAGCGCCACGCGCGGCCATCACTGGATTATCGAGGACAATACTATCCGCTGGGCCAATGCCGGCGGCCTCGACGTGGGCGCTCAGGACTGGAAAGCCGCGAACTACCGCAAAGAAGGCGACCCCGACTCCTGCGGCCATCACCTCATCCGCCGGAACCGCATTTCGGATTGCGGCATCTGCGGCATTGCCGGCGCCACTCAAGTGGACGGCGTGCTGGTGGAAGATAATGTCATCGAGCGCATCGGCGGGCAGGACATCGAACGGCTGTGGGAAAGCGCCGGCCTGAAGTTTCATCTGGCCCACGACGTGCTGATCCGCCGCAACGTGTTCCGGCACTTGCGTCACGCGGGCGGGCTGTGGCTGGACTGTTTGAACCGCAACTGCCGGATCACCGGCAACGTCTTCGCGGACATCGAAACCCTTACGGGCGCGGTGTTCCTGGAATGTACGCACGACAGCCTAAACCTGGTGGACGAGAACATCCTCTGGGACATTCGCGGACCGTGCGCAGTGAATATTGACAGCGGCGAGAACATTGTCCTGCGCCGGAACCTGTTCGGCAAGATTATGCCTCAGCAACAGGACCCGGAAGACCACCAAAGCGGGTTCGCGGTCAACATGCACCTGGGCCAGAAGGAGCGCCTGGTCGGCGGCCGCGTGGGCCTGTGCCGCCGCCACCGGGTGGAAAATAATGCGTTTGTCGAGTGTCCACGGCGCATCCTCTTTGGCCGGGCCGCGGACAATATTTCCGACGGCAACCTGTTCGACGCGAAGAACGATGCGACGTCGCTGTGCATCCGCTATCCGGAACCGGCCGCTTTGCTTGACCTTGCGGCCTGGCAGGAATATTACGGCCTCGACCAGAACAGTGTCCAGGCCCATATCGAGGCGGATTTTGATCTTGAAACGTTGACCCTGACCTGGCGCTTCGACGGCCCCACGCCCACATGCAAAGAGATACCGGGACCATTTTCCGCTGAGCAATGGGAAGCCGCCTGTCAAGGCAAGACCGTGCGGAAGGAGTATGGGGGTATGTGAGTGTGTGAGTGTGCGAGTATCCTTTATCATGATCGTAATCGTCCCCATCCCCAAGGTGGGAGCGGCTACCATGCCGCGATTCCCGGTGAGCCGCAGGCTCTTTGGAGTGCGGCGGCTTGACGGCGCACTCCAAAGCCTCGCTTCGCTCGGCAAACTCCAATCCTGAAAGTAGCACAGGCGTCCCGCCTGTGCCTTCCCGAAGATTATCCACAGATTCCCACACCATTCCCCCGGCGCTTGACCAATGGTTTGTCGAGGGTATTGGTATCTTCGGCATGTCAGAACCATGCCCCAGGCATTCCCGGAAACTAAGCGCCAGAATCTAACGTTTTGAGGTGGCTATGAGCTTTATTACTCCGCAGGAGCTTTATCAGTGGTGCAGAATCCCGTATGACGAGCTGGAGAATCATCCCGGCCGCAAAGTGCCGTTCCGGCTGTGCCGTGATTCGGCCGGGATGGGTCAGCTCATGGCCCGCGAACTGGTTGACGCCATCAAGGCCAGTAATGAGCCGGGCGGGGTTTTCCGGGCGATTATCCCGTGCGGCCCGACCTGCTGGTACAAGCCGTTCACGGACCTGGTGAACGCCGAACAAGTCAGCCTGAAACAGTTTGTCGTGTTTCACATGGACGAATGTTACGACTGGCAGGGCCGCGAACTGCCCCGGAACCATCCCGGCAATTTCCACACCTATATGGAGGAGCATTTCTATAACCCCATCAACCCGGAACTTGCGGTGCCGGAAGAGAACCGGAAATGGCTTACGGCCGACAACATTAAAGAGATCGAGCAAGAAGCCGCCGCCGCGCCGATTGATTTGACCTACGGCGGCTGGGGCCAGGACGGCCATATCGCCTATAACCAGGCGCGGCGCCATCCGTTCAGCCACGTGAGCCTGGACGACCTGCGCAACGCCACCGTTCGCCTTCAAGATAACAACCTCGATACGATTCTGGCCCTGGCCCAGCGCAATTTCGGCAGCGCCTACCAGTTCGTGCCGCCCATGTCCGTCACCCTGGGGGTCAAACAATGCCTGTCTGGAAAAAAGGTGCGCTTGTTCAGCGATACCGGCGCCTGGAAACAGACGGCGCTGCGGGTGGCGTTGTTCGGGCCGCTCACCCCGGAATATCCCATGACGCTGCTGCAGGAACATCCGGACGCGCTGCTGACGGCCACGGTCGAGACGGCCCGGCACCCGATAAGCGAGCACCCCGAATGGGACTTCGGATTTTGACATGACAACTTCGCCCCTAAAGGTTGAGGCGCTCCGTTACAAGGCGATGATCGGGACCGGAGGCATCGGCGCCGGTACATTCTTTGCCCTGAACGGCGATCACACCCTTGGCCGCGAGGAGAGCCGCAGCGGCAGGTTCCTCGACCGCAAGGACTACTGCAAATTACACATCATCGCTCACTATGTGCGCACCCTCCTGGGCGCTGATTTTGCGGTCTTCCCGGTCGGCAAAGTAGGGGATGACGACCTGGGCCGGCGACTCGAAAGCGAGATGGCCGAAGCCGGCCTGGACCTGCGGCACGTGCGCCGCGTCCCAGGCGAACAGACGATGAACGTGATCTGCTTTGTCTATCCCGACGGCAGCGGCGGCAACCTGACGCTGGACGATTCAGCCTGTGCCAAGGTTGACAGCGCGTTCATCCGTGAGGCCGAGCCTGAGTTTGCCGCCTTTGCCGGGCAAGGCATCGGCCTGGCAGCGCCGGAGGTGCCGCTGGCGGCCCGGGCGGCACTGCTCGAACTGGCGACGCGCCACCGGTTCCTGCGCGCGGCGTCGTTTATCTCGGCGGAAATGGTGGCAGCGCGGGATGCCGGGATGCTGGGCAAGGTGGATCTGCTGGCGATCAATATTGACGAGGCCGCGGCCATCGCCGGAGTCTCAGCGGAACAATCGCCCGAAACCGTGGTCGCGGCGGCTGTGGCAGCACTGCGGGAAATTCAGCCGGCCATGCAGATATCGATTACCGCCGGCAGGCGCGGGAGCTGGGTCTGGGATGCTCAGGAACTGACCCATCTCCCGGCCCACAAGGTCGAGGCGGCCAGCACCGCCGGCGCGGGCGACGCCCATTTTGCCGGGCTGCTTGCCGGGCTGACGGCGGGGCTGCCTCTGGCCGAAGCGCATGAATTGGGCGCCCTGGCCGCGGCGGTCTCGGTCACCAGTTGCCATACGATAAATAAGGAACTTGACCGGGAATCGCTGAAGACCCTGGCGGACAGCCTGCCGGCGCTGCCCTGTCCGGGGGTCCGCGCCCTCTTGGAATCGCGGCGCAGGTGAGTTTATCTTGGCTTTTGAACTTTCGATTTCAGGGTGTAGAATTATCCGTATTACGGAAGAAGATTACGATTACGATTAGAAAACTAAACACTAAGGACGTATTGACATGATTCGGATTTGTGTAGCGGGATACGGCGGGCGGATTCACGGCGTGATTCATCATATTTTGCGCCCGGTGGAACCGGATATTCGCGTGGTGGGCATTGTGGACCCGGACGAGGCGGGCGTACGCACGCGGCTGGCTGAATGCGACCAGAAGGACGTGATGTTCTATGATGACTTCGACGCTATGGTCCGAGAAGCGAAGCCGGACGCGCTGGCGGTCGGCACCCGCTGCAATCTGCACGCTCCGTACGCGATTAAGGCGGCCAAGTACGATCTGCCTTTGTACTTGGAGAAACCGGTCGCCATCAACCTGGACCAGGCCACGGGCCTCGAACAGGCGTTCAAGAATTCGCGCTGCGAAGTAGTGGTGAGCTTTCCGCTCCGCGTGTCGCCGCTGTGCGTGCTGGCCCGGCAATATATCACGGATGGCGCGGTCGGAACGCCGGTGCACATTGCCGCGGTGAACTACGTGCCCTACGGCCGCTGCTACTGGGAGGCGGAATACCGCAACTTCGAGATTACCCAGGGGCTCTTCCTGCAAAAAGCCACCCACGACCTCGATTACATGAGCTACCTGATGGGCGAACCAATCATCCGGGTAGCGGCCATGGGCACTTACCATCACGTCTTCGGCGGCAATAAGAAGGCGGGGCTGGTCTGTTCCGAATGCTCGGAGCAGGACACCTGCCTGGAAAGTCCCGCGAATCGCCAGCGCCACCGCACCGGCGGCGCCTCCGACCATAAATGCCTGTACAGCGTGGATTGCGGCTCGGTCGAGACCGGCACGAACGAAGACTGTTCGAGCGCGCTGGTCGAGTTCGAGTCCGGCGCTCACGGGGTTTATACCCAGGTCTTTTACATCCGGGGCGAGGCCGGGACGCGCGGGGCCACCGTGAGCGGGTACATGGGCACGGTCGGCTTCGACTGGTATACCAATGAGCTGAAACGAGTGCGGCACCACGGACCCTTCGCGACCCAGGAACGGGCTGGGGGAGGGATGAGCCACTTCGGCGGCGATGACGAGCTGGCGCGTGATTTTATCGGGCTGATCAAGGGTGAAACGAAATCTCGCACACCAATCGAGACCGGGATTCAAAGCGTTTACGCCTGCCTGGCGGCCAAGGAATCAGCCACCACCGGCCAGTTCGTCCCCGTCCGCCAGGTTGGCATGTAACCGGAAAACAGGAGGATAAGAAAATGGAACTTGGAAATCGAACTGTGATCGTTACCGGGGCGGGCAGCGGCATCGGCCGGGCGCTCGCGCTGGCGTTCGCCGGGGCCGGCGCCCGGGTGGTATGCTGCGCCCGGCGCGCTGACCGGCTCGGGGAAACGGTAAAACTGATCGAGACAGACGGCGGGGTGGGCCTGGCGATCCCCGCGGACGTGACCAAGCCCGAACAGGTCGAGAAGTTGGTCGAGACCGTGCTCGACCGCTTTGAGGCGATTGATATTCTGTTCAACAACGCGGGCAGCTTCGGGTCAATCGCCGGCGTGCACGAGGTGGATTTGGACCAGTGGTGGCACGACGTCACGGTCAATCTTTATGGGCCGATGCTGCTTATTCGCCATATCCTGCCGCACATGCTGGCCCGAAACCAGGGGATCATTATCAATATGGACGGGGGTCGGCCCGTGGGCGGCACGGGTTATGCCTGCGGCAAGGCCGGGCTGATGGAGCTGACCCGAGTCCTGACCAACGAGCTTAAGATGATGGAAAGTCCGGTGATGGTGTTTGGCGCCGGGCCGGGACTGGTCCGCACCGAGATGACCGAACTGCAGGCCAACTCCGCCGCCGGACAGAAATGGATTCCTTCGACCAAGGAATGTTTCGACTCGGGCCAACTGCGCCAGCCGGAGGACATCGCCCGGGCCACCATCGAGCTGCTCAAGATTGCCACGCCCGCAATGAGCGGCAAGAGCTACAACCCCGACACCGATTTCTCCCAGTTCTAGCCCCCGCATCTTATTGGCAAAAACAATGGCTTAGCGGGGCATGGCGATGATTTCGCGGATTTTGGTGTCGAAGAAATTGACCGTGAAAGCCGGTGAGAGCACGATGGCGGTATCGGCCCCGGCGCCGGAACCGGCAATGGCGATCAGTTCCCGGTCCATCTCGAGCAACCCGGCATCGGCGGCCATGGCGGCGACCTCGACCGTCACCTTCATTCCCTGCCCGAAGGTGTAATACACATACGAGATCAGCTCGTCCGGGCAGATGCCGCCGAATTTCTCGCGGATCGCGGTGGCCACGTTGCCCATAAGTGAATGCGTCGCGGTCAGGAACAAAACCCCCTCGCCTTCGGCCTGCTTGACGATTTCCGGGTCCGGCGGGGCATATTTGGCCCAGGTCCCTGCCTGGAGGGTGACGCCGATGACCTTCTTACCGGGCATGGCGCGTCTCGCGGCCAGGGCGGTGGCGCCCGTGGTAGTCGCTACGACGATCTGCTCGATACCCAGTTCGGCGGCGCGTTCCGCGGCTGCGGCGATGGTTGCTTCCGTATTCGCTTTCCCGGGCCGCTCGAACAGGAACAATTTTCTTTCTGGCATTGTCTTTCTCCCTTGATAATCAATTCAGAACAAAATCACCAGCAACTTAGGCTGGCAGCGCCTGCCTGTCAAGAGCCATTATATCCAACGCCGTCAGTTCTTGAGTCTTTGCTTCAATCCGCCGCGCTGGATCATTTGTTTTGCGGCGGGATAACCGGTGAAGACGGCGAAGTGAACCGGTTCCACTTGACAAGCGCCGTGAAACGGCTATTGAAGTACTTGTAAGAATCGTCACGTATACCGTCAACCCGTAACCGGAGGATAAACAAGATGACCGCACAAGAATCTGCCCGCGGAAAATCCATGCCGATCAAGACTATTGTGTTCTGGGCCGGTCGGGGCCTGCTTCACCTGTTCGCCTGGATTGTGCTAATCGCCTCATTATTCGTGATTACCGGTCGCCAGGACATACTCAAGGCCATTGTCTGTATCCTGGTCTTGCTCTACCTGCGCGACGACTTCAGTTTAGCCTTTAAACTGGGAAAACCGGAACCGACGAATAGCGAATAGAACCAAACCGGGCCGGCGCCCGGCCACATCCTCCCTACCCAGCGCCGGGACCCAACTCGAGAGAAAGACAAGGCCATGAAGATCAGCTTTGCCGTGCTGGCGGACTACTGCAATTGCGCCGAAGGCGGCAAGCTCAATATCATGGGTATCTTTCACCGGATTGCCGCGCCGGATTTTCCCGCCACCCACGCCCAGGCCCACGTTATTAGCTCGTGTATCATAAGCGAGTTCGACAAGGGCAAAACTTTTGACTACCGGATCGAAATCGTTGATGCCGACGGCAAGTCAACGTTGACCATCAAAGACAAGTTCACCATTCCCGCGCAATTTCCCGGAACCAGGTTTAACCTCAATACCGGGATCAAAGGCTTACCGATTCCCAAACCCGGCGCGTATTCCTGCCGCGTGATAATCGGCGAGACTGACTCCTATGACATTGATTTTGCCGTGGATCGCCTCAAAACAAAGTGACCTGCCCCCGTTACCCGCCGGGGGCGGGCGGCGCCTACCGTCCGGCCGACTTTGTCTGGAGCTTTGTCAATCAGATTTCTGCTTCGATTAAGTTCCAGATTAAGCTCCAGATTAAGTTCCTTTCTGTCCGGCCCCGTCAGCGCCGATAATGTTTTTCATTCCGATCCGAAAAAAGTAGCACAGGCGTCCCGCCTGTGTCCCGAAAGTAGCACAGCCTTTCAGGCTGTAGCTTTCCTGTTTTCCCCCGGCACAATGTTTCGGAAAGCTGCAGGCAAGAATGCCTGCGCTACTTAGCACGCTCGCGGACGGTCAGCCGCACCTTCGCCGCCGATTCAGCCAACGCCGCCGACTCATCACCATCCCTCGATCTGTGGAAGACACTTGAGCGCGGCGTCATAATTGCCCCGTTCCGACGCGGTTTTTGCCCGACTCAATCTATCCTTAATGACCACGCTGGCCAACGTTTCACCATATACGCGAAGAACTACGAGCGCAAGACATTTCAAGCGGTATTTCCCTGCAGGCGTATCGCCTGAAGATGCTGCTATCTCGGCCAAGGCTGCGTTGGCACCGGGAAGACCGATCTTTACCAATGCAAATGTGCAAGGATACGCGCTTTCAATGGTGAATTCTAAGCGAAAAGCCCATTTGTCGAACCAGTCGATTTGCTTGGCAAGAACCGGCGCAGCTTCTGATGCACGCAGGTCGCCAACGGCTCTTACGGCTATGGCCTTTAGCTCGCCGTCACCTTGGCGGATTATTCTCAAAAGGGCCTCGATAATTGCGCGACGACTTTGCAGGTGACTTTCAACCGACCTCCGAAGATCTTTCAAATCAACCGTCGCGGCTGCGTTAACGCCCGCTCTAATCTTTGGCGTGCTTGATGCCGCTCGCGGTGTCTTTGGATGTGCCAGCCGAAGTTCGCCAGTTCCCCTTGCGGGGATATTCTTGTAGATTTTAAGCGGCTTTTCTGGGGGTTCCACAAACTCCTGATGAAATGCACGGTTGGGGCCGCGAACAAAAAACCAGTACGTCAGTATGAGCAACAGCCCGAACAGCAGAAGGATTAAAGTCCAGACGATAGTTCTTTGCTTCATCTTGTCCCTTTCATTTCGGCGGCTGCCGGGTTAATCTTCGCGCCCGTTGCCACCCATATCAAACAAGATTCGGTGACGTTTTGCCACCCATATCAAACAAGATTCGGTGACGTTTTGCCGAACATGCTGATGTCACGCGGGTTCCACGAATATTATACACTTTGGCCTTCCTTTCGGGGCCGGCCCCGGCGGCGGATTGCCAACCTCGAATCCAATTAGCCTTAACATAGCGCCGGCTATGGGCTTGTCAAGCCGCGGATTTTGGGGAAGAATCCAGAAGGAAGGAAGTTGACGGGATGAACAGGATTGACAGGATAAAAAATCCTGTATATCCAGTTAATCCTGTCTGATGTTTTTAAATTCAGAATTCAGAAGTCAGTATTCGGGATACGGGAAGGTTTAACCACGGAAAGCACCCGCCTTCGCCGAGGCTTCGGCGGCTAGGCGGAAGGCACGGAACACGGACGAGGATTACGCAGATTTCGGTCCGCCAGTGGGGAGGTGGCGATTACATCCTCATCCCAAGCCCGCGGATGCGGGCGGCGTAGAATTAGCGCGGGGTGAAACCCCGGGTCAGGTCCGTCCTCCTTATTCTTGAGCCCCGCAAGGGGCGAAGCAGGCCGTCTTCGCCGACCACCGTTAAGCGCAGATTTGTCTTGCTGCGCCCCTCCGGGGCTGCGGAGATTATTTTGGGTTCTTATTCCCGGGGTTCCACCCC
>SDBT01015653.1_pt1 | contig 12045 bp, 9 predicted proteins | sample 2277101 | NCBI WGS metagenome assembly SDBT01 (sample SAMN10404973, study PRJNA504765) | marine sediment metagenome | isolation source: marine sediment core GS10_PC15, 103 cmbsf | place: Arctic Ocean: Southern Knipovich Ridge | collected 2010
TTCGCATCAGCAAACTTCTCGTGTTTCGATACAAGCTCCATTAGTCCAGTCCAGAGTAGCATCCGTTCATTCTCTGGCTTACCTGTAATATCCTCCGCGGAAAGGTGCTCTAAAACTTTCTCCAAATACTGCGGGGGTAAATCATCAAGATGGCCAGTTATTTCCTCAAGTTTGGCAATATCGTGTTCTGCCATTTCCACTGTCATTTCGGAATATAGTGTAACCTGGTCCCAATATTCTTTCTGGGTGACGTCTTTCGGCCAGTCTTCTGGTATCGACATACGCCATCTAGGTTTACTGGACCCTGAAGAACTCTGAAGCGGGTTGGGCAACAGGCTTAATAACAGCTTCCAGGCAGCCTGTGGGTTTTCTTTCTGGAGGGTCTGAATAGCGACCTTCCGTTTTTCAATCGGTGCCATTGTTTGAGGAAACCAGGGAAGAAAAATAGTTATAAGAGAATTCGAAGGCCGGTTTGCCCAACGTCCTCCGGGGTCATGAGATGCAAGTTCACCCAGAACAACGGAGACTCGCACGAGGTACTCTTCATCCCAGGCGAGTGATTCTAGTGCCCAGAGCAACCCAGTAAGATAGTTCTCACCGAAGGTTCCTTTTCCTTCCTGCGCGAAAAGCTCATCAAATGGACATGGGTTCTGTTCTATTGCAGTTTCAACAGCGCTCAGGAATTCATTTGGCGATGCTTCAGCAAGTAAAGGAAGCAGATTGTTCAAACTTCCCCATAATACCCAATCAGAATTGTTAAATATATCACGGACTGATAGCAGGGCTATTGTTTGGGGTTTGTCCGTTGAGCAATTACTCAAAACGGTCGGAAAGCTGCCAAGAAGTGCCAGACTTTCAGCGAGACCTTTCCGCAGATATTGGGAATGCTTCAGTACTTTGCCATGGATGCTGGCTGCGTATCTTTCTTCTGGCGGTAGTTCAAACCGAGGGTCACGCTCTGAAAGGACAGCAACGACGCACTCCTTAAATATTTCCAGATGACTATCAAAGAGCCTCTGCCCAACTGCATGCCATAACTCCTTCCGTTCAGTGACACCCCAAACGCCATTATTTAAGCTGACGGGACTGCCCGGTTGCTGAAGGATTTCTCGTATCTTGGGTATCCATGTATCAAAATTCTCTTTTACGAGTTTGCTCACTATCACTTTATCTGCTTGAGAGTTTTCATTCCAAGTACCCAAGAGGTTGGCAATCGCTAATCCCGAAGCGTATTGAATTTGGTTCCAATCGATTGCCTGCGACGGCATTACAGCGAGCTTTGAAGGCATGCTTTTGGCGTACGGCCTTTGAAATGCAACTTGGATGTCATCAGGAAGTGAATCTACCGTTATGGTACCCGCGCTTTGATTAGCGGCCTGCACCTCGCTTATAACTCGTGCCCATATGTTCTGAGCATCACTCTTCGAATACTGACCAATCAAAGAATGAAGCAAAGATAAAGTTACCCCAGCCCTAATATCTAAATCATACCCCAGAAGATGAAAGTGTCTGAGGAATTGAAAAACCTCCTCCTCGGAAACTTCCTGGTCACCATTGGCTTTCTTAAGAAGCGACTGGAAAGCCAATAATTTGCGTTGCTTGGCCTGACTGCTAAAATTAGCCAGACCGACTTTTGTGAAAAATTCACTTGAGCTTTCGGAGGATCGTGCCCATTCAAGGATTTCACGGACATCTCTAGTATCCGTTGCAGTTAAAGGACCTGTAATAAGAGCGATAGAGCCTTCCCCTCTCGTGAATAATTTGGGATTATTAAAATCATTCCATGCAGCCTGAATCACATCACGAAAAACAGCATCCCCCTGAGTGATACTGATCGAGTGCTTGACCTGACCAAGAAATTTTTTCTCTTGTCCATCACCCTGCTTTTCTACAAAAACAATTAAATCGTCTGTGTCATAACCGGAGTATTTTCCCTGAAGCTTAATCCTCTTGATTACACAGTCAGGAAAGCATGGAATAGATCCACCCGCAAGCATAAGCACCACAAACGATGCCTGAACGCGGGTTTCAAAATTTATACCGCCCCCGCCGGTTGAAAAAGGATTACTCAGTTGTTTGCTTGCGTTACTCATAACAGATTTGCCAATATGTTACCGCTTTTGAGATATTCAATCAATATATGAATCTAATTTGCACGTTTGTTAAGATGAATAGTAATACCACGAGTACATGATTTAGAATATGATGACACTGGTGAAAATTATGCTCTCTATCCTTATGCTATATTTTTTAACACCCATAAAAAGGTCAGCTGAATTTCACGCCTAGAGCTTAGGCATAGTAGTTACTTTGAAAAAAGGAAGGATTCGTATAATAACCTACACCCCCGGACTAGTCTATATTCCCTTCTGCATCAGTCTTGACCAAATAGAAATCAAATCCACCTGTGCCGAGAGATGTTGTGTATCCGGCGATAATATGACCACCATCAGCAGTTTGCTGTACCGAGTAGGCACTATCCTTAGATGAGCCTCCAAAGGTCTGGCTCCACTGCTCGTTGCCCTGCGGGTCGGTCTTAACCATCCAACATGGTCTTTCTGTTTACATTTGGTGGTTTCTTAGGTGCGATTGCATTAATGCTTTCATTCGGAACTTCAGGAGTCATCTTCACAATCGGCTGGATAATTGGAGCATTTCTACTGAAAGACATGCTCACTACTTCTAATTTTATCGTATATCTTGTGGCTCCCATAGTAGCCTTAGTTCTAAGAGAAGTTTTATTCTTTAAGAATTCAAAAAATTAAATAAGTGTTCCTTTTTTCAAACAAACCGACTTTTTTCATCCATTCTTCGTTTCCATTGGTAAGTGTGTAACATCAGTATCGGATTATACCGAGCCTGAAACTCCCATGCGTATAACATGGATTATACGCTAGGATTCGGTTCTTACAGTAGGTCAGTGGGATTCTTTGAACCTAAGTCAGACAATGCAAAAATAAGATCACTAATACCTAGCAAAAACAGAAATACGGCACCGTAGAAGCAAGGCACTGATATCCAGAAGAATATCCCGCGCCACCAAGCCGCGGGATCAAGAAGCGATGTAGAGTTAATGTCTATGCCATGAAGTGCATCGACCATATTGATTGATGGTATAAACAACAGGAAAAGTACGGTGACTCCTATGAATTTCTGCGCAGCACAAATAAATTCGACACGTTTCTTTGACGTAATAGGTGGAATTGAAGAAGCTGCAAATGATAGTCCGGCTAGGGCAAGTGAGATGCCTATGATACTTAGATTCTCGACACTAGAGAATGGTTGGGCTGGGAGACCTTTCAGGATATATATGCTGAATGGGATAGAAAAAAGAAGATACAGAAATAGATTGGCGAAAAGGCGATAGCGTGAGCGAGTTTTAGATTTACCTTCTCCTATGCTTTTTTTCAGAGAAGGGAACCTCAACCAAAGAAATATTCCAATGCCCATCTCTAGAAATATCATCAGAACCGGCCAACTGAATCGGCCAGTGAGTCGCCACCCATTGATTTCCAAGAGCAGTAAGAATAGCAGTAATGCCCCAATTAGCCCCAGATACTGCTGTTTCACCTTGAATCCTCCAATCGTAGATTCACGGCTAGCTTCTAAACCGAGTGAGATATCTCAAATAATGGCACAATCGTAACTTGTTTGTAAACAACTGGGTTAGTCACAAAGATAAACCATTAGAAATCTAGAATCACATAATGACGTAGGCAAAATGCGTATAATTGCACTTATACGCCGGGACTCGAGCAGGAAGGCAAGCTAATAACTAATGTAGCTTAATAAAGTAAGTTTACCAAGAGGAGTGATATGTAAAGGCAACTATCAGGATTAGCTTTGTAGTTTGGTCAATTCTTCCTTGACTGATGATTGAAGGCTATCTAGAAGTGGTATGAGTGTCTCCTTCATATGGTCAATATCCTTGGCCAAGGCACGAGGACCTATAATAGTACTGGATATAAGCCTCATGTTGGCCATTTTGAGTGCATTTGAAACTATCGTCGCCTCTGTTGCAGTTTTGTCTGTGATTAAAGGAAGTTCGACAATTTTATCTACTACTACTGTCGAAAGGGACATTAAGCGTCCTGCCCCCATAGCTTGGATTTCAAACCGATTGATATCGATTTCAACCAGTGCCCTTGACAATATTCTGACAGTATGTTGCAAGGAATGTTGACTTTCGGCTTGTAAAAGTCGCTTCCAATGTTCGATATCGACCCCGTCTGCAAAAAAGACGTTCTGCTTGTACTTACCCAAGTTCTCCCTTAACGAACTCCGAGCTTCCTGTGTGAATTTGCCTGAACAAACGACATACAGGAGATTGACCCGCTTTACGTCACCAGGTTTGTGTTCATACGGCACATCGAACGCCTCTTCAATCTGAGCTTTCAAGTCGGCAAGTTTGCGAAAACGGCCTGTGATATCGCCAAACTTTGCTTGTAAGGCACAATTTACTTCATGACCGAAGGAGTCGATATGATTAAAAGTGAAATCCTTACCGTGCTCGCCTTGTCCACCGTTAAACCGTACGCTAAAAGTGGAAGACAAGCTCTGCAATATGGGAAGCAAAACATCTTTACACCAAGCCTCTTCTCGACTAGTTCTCTGTCCACTCATGCGTAACTCCCAGATTTGTTAGCAACCATAAATTGTGACCCTGCACTCGCAGTCATATAATAACACAACTCGACATAGTGAGCAGCACCACTTTGAAGTTTGAGGGTTACTCTTTGATGCGTATAATTGCAGTCATACGCAGAAACTTGGTAGCGATCAAGGAACCGGACTTGAATCCCGGAAATCGCCTTTGCAGCATCATGGCAGGTAGCGGCACTCTATTACTCAAATTCTGATATGATACGTGTGGAAACTGTGCAGCATAAAGCTTCTCTTTCTGGGTGACGGCTCTCAGAGGACAGGAACGACTTGAAGTAACAAACTGCTAAATTTCTGGAATGTTTTACTGCATGAGCATTGCATTATTAAACAATCGCTGTTATGTTTAATAACGATAAAAAATAAGGATAAATTTACAAGGGCGGATTTATGATGCTATTCCGGAATATATGCGAGGTGAAGTCATAAATGGAGAGTACATTACAGTGCTTTATCGTTGCTCTACCTAATTCTGATACTTCTTCCTTGAGAAGAATTCTTAAGTCTAAAAAAGTGGGATATTCAGACGCCTATGATTTTCAAATTGGCAATGGACTCCAGGATGATCTCTTAACGAAAATAAAAAATTCCGACTTTGCTGTCGTGATATTTAATAAAAAGTCACCAGATATTTACTATGAGATGGGTATTTGTGAGGGTGCAAATATCCCTATATTCATAATAGTTGATCGAGGCATGGAAGTCCCTCCGTTTGCACAAAAACACACCTATATTAGAACTTCAGTGAGTGACAATTTTTTTCTGGAATCATCACTTAGTAAATTTATTGATGACCATATTAGTAATAAGAATCTTACTAAAAGAAAAATATCAAGGGCCACGAATTACCTTAAAACTGACAATCTGGATGATTATCTTGAGGAAATCAGGCATCTCCGGAATCGTTGTACTTCACGTCAATTGGAAGAATTTACAGAACGATTTATCTCTCACGTTGGGATCAATTACGCTTCAAACAAATTCACTCCACAACTACAAGGGGCGGATTTTATCATCTGGAATAATAACCTGACAGCGTCTCTCGGGAATCCGATTCTAATTGAGATAAAATGTGGATTATTACATCCTAGAAAAATTCAACTGGCAGAGATAAAATTGCAAAAACAACTCGAGATCTCAGACGCCAATGTGGCCGTTTTACTGTATCTAGACAAAAATAGTCGTAAATTTACGACAGCTTATTCATTGGTACCACTTGTGATCCGGTTCGACTTCGAAGATTTTATCATTCACGTTCTCAATTCAAGCTTTGAAGGTGCTTTACTTGAACGAAGAAACAAGATGATCCACGGAGTGATCGACTAGTGTCTAAATACTCGGTTGCAAAGATAACAAGTTTATTGAACCAATCTGATTCTGCTCCCACTGCCGATGAAAAAGGAGCAAAACTTGAAGATTTAGGAGTTTATATTTTCAATAAATTAGATGGGATATCCTTCTACGATAAAAATATCTTAGATGGCCCAAGAGCCCATGAATTAGATATTGCATTCTGGAATCAGCAAAATCCGCTTGGACTATCTTTCTTGGACCCGATAGTGATAGTAGAGTGTAAAAATACTGGTATTCCATTGGGAAGTCATGGAGTCGGTTGGTTTGTCCGGAAACTGCAAGACAGGGGAGCAACCAACGGAATAATTATTTCGCTTTCTGGTATTACTGGTGAAGCCGACGGCGAGTCTAATGCACATAGCGAGGTTCTTTCCGCCTTGATGCGAGATAAAATTAAAATAATTTTATTAGATAGAGAAGAGATACTAAAACTAACTACTACTGACGACCTCGTTTCTATCATGATGAATAAATACCTTATCTTGTCACTTTACAGAACGATATTGTAGCTCCACCTTCTGGTGTCACCCATTATTATTGTAAATATAGACCTAAGCTGAGGTTAACCCCAGCTTAGGTCTAATTGTAGGGCATTTTTACCAGTTATTTTGTCATGGAAACACTAAGACCAGACGCCTAGCTAAAAATGAACCTGAAAAATCATGTCTATTGTACACGTCGGTCCACTATACTGGACTCGAACTCTGACTCCCTGACTTAGGTTCAAGGTGTCAAGCAAAGCCTCACCATTTATCTAGGTCGGGGCATCCAAACCTATAGCAGAGACTTCTCTAAATTATACATTTTGACGAAGTGTGCATCTGGTGAGTCCCACCGCCCATGTCTTTGATTTTTCAATAACAAAGTGGCGCAAGCAATCAGATGATGATAAGTTTCTATCTGGGTTTCTTATTTAATACTCGATCAACGGTCAAATTCTCAATTATATCTGAGAGCACGTAGCTTGGATATACATATATTAAACGAACACCATTACGCTGGCAGCGGCGCTTTTTTAGGGCATCTAGGCGTTTTCTGCGTATAAATGCTTGCTCTCCACCAAAGTGTTCGACAGCTAGCTGATGCTGTATTCCTTGATATTCTATGGCAGTATAGAGTTCTGGAATATAAATATCCAAGTGCTGATTACGTAACCACTCTGGGCGAGCATGATGCAGAACTTGCATATCCGGCAATGCACTTGTTATCTCATGGTATAGTTGGGTTTCTGCTATCCAACCCTCTCCGACTTTAGGTAGTCCCCCCTCCTCCCTAACTGTATTCTCCGCTTCTCGTGTTAACTGACTCACAAAGTCCATAACTTTCTTGTTACCGCTGAAATCATAGGCCGTTATATTTGCAGAAGTGGACGAGTAGGTTCCCCGAAATACAGAGTAGCGAAATTGGGGACTATCCTTCAACCACTCTCTCAGGATATTTATCCCGTTTTCGTGTTCATAACTCCTTAAAAGAATGTCGGCGTATTTCATAACCTCACTTAGGTGTTTTTTCCCAAACTCAGTGACTTTGGGCCCAAGCAGTGTCAATATGTCTCTGCCGGTAGCATGCTGTCCAGCAAGTACTTTGAGGCTAAGCAGATGGCTTGTAGCCAAACTGGAACGGGAATCTGGAGAAAGTGTAGGGTATGCCTTTATAGCCTCATGATATTTGCCAAGGAGCACAAAACAATCTGAAATCCATTGGCTACAATATGGCACAAAATCTTCTTCGCCAGAATATGCATCTCTGACCTTTATAAGTTCTGGTAGCGCCTTTTTGGCTCCTTGCTCTAAAACTGAATAGACATAGCAAAACAAGTAACTGATTTGTCCTGCTACATCAACCTGCTTGCCTCTTTGCCATGCTTTTAGCCAGCCTTCATAAAACTTCCTCTGTTTTGTGTTCATATTATTCACACTAGCAAAGTATTGCTTAAAAGGCGGGGGATTACTCATTTCTGTGTTCCCATTTTTTAGTTGTTGAATGGCCATGGTCGAACGGCGTAACTATCCAAACTGTAACTTCTAAGAATATGTTTGTCAAAAAATGGAAGCAACAAGCTTGGGGTACAGTTGGCTCTAGACTTCAGCGTTGTGACTAGCTCCAGCAAGGCTATACCCATTGCCACCAAGTCTGAAAAGGCTAGTATCGGGATTCAGTCAGGTCGCTTCTGACACCATTTTGTCCACAGTCCTTTTTGCATTGACAATACTATCAATAAGCTTTTCTACTGATGAGACTGCCCAATTATGAATGGCCTCGCTTGATGCTTTCTTATCGCCATCCTTCGGTATGGGCTGCTTTTCTAGTGGTATGCCCAAGATATCTGGAAATATGATTCTAACAGTATAGAGAAGCCTAGCGTCACTTCGTACTTGGGCAATTTTTTCGACCAACTCTGGCTCTGAAGAAATCGAGGGAAACATCGCCAGTAGCTTCTCTAGCTCTTGAATGCATGATTGCGAAGCAGTGAAAAAATTATCCCAAGATTCTTGATTACGTCGTCTTACTGCTTGAGTAATCGTGGCCTTCTCACTTTCAAAAAACTTCATCATGTTTTGATTAACCCGCCTGCTCCATTCGTCCGATGACATTTCCCCTGCAGTAGGTAAGTCCAGTGCGGATACATCAATTGCTGCTAGACCTCTTATATTAGTTAGCAAGCCGTTTAAGCATGCGCTTATTTCCATTAAGACGTTCGCTTTGGCTTGCTTCCATTTAAGGCGCTCCCGATAGGCAAGAAGTCTGTCAATTCCGAAAACGGTTGCTATGACAATTACTATGCCTGCCATTATGCTTGTTAGGAGTGGTGAACTAATATGATATTGAAAATCCCAGAGGTATATGAATCCTGCAATAAACACCAGACCTGCGACAACCAGCAGAAGCTGTTTCCCGCCAAACCTGTTATGCATGCTGTCATTATACCACCAAATCTGTAACTGCTAACATGCATTTCATCGCAGGCCACGTTTGTAACAAGAGAGGGTTAGCTGAACGTCATATGAAAAACATATGCATACACAAACTAGCGGATTGCACATAACTGACATTTGTGTCGCGGGCTTGTCCGCTCTTGTGTGCTGACAAGTTCTATGGATACTTGTTTACCAGCAAGCCGCGACGTACAATGAAGTACGGATCCTGGGGATTGATATGCCACTTTGGGACGCCATAGATTATTGCACCGTTTCTGCTATTTATGATAGCCGCTACAGGATACATCAAAGACTCTTGAAGGCCATCAAGGAGAATGATGTTCGCGGCTATGTTAACCTAGCTCTCGGGATTGAGGAGCCTGGCGGCAACTACAGCGCTGCGGAGCACGGCTTAGGGCCGTTGGTTCTTCAACAATCGTCACCGGAGAGAGTATTTGAACTAGCCACAAAGCTTTTCGCCTGTCGGGTGCCAGAAGAGGTGCCAACCATCATCTACAAAGCGAACGTACCATATCTTAAGATAAGCGTTGGGTCAGAGATGGGAGCACTGCTGAAACCAGATATCTTTTGGGTCACCAACGTCCGGACTGTATGGGCCTACCTTGTGATGAAGCACAATGGTGTCGAACGGGCCAATGAAGAACTCCGCTACTATCGAACCAAGGAGATGACTTCCGAAATGGAGTATTGGTTGTGGAGAGAGGTATATCCGCTTGTTGGCTCCAGCATGACGAAGCTTGCCCATCTAGGCACTAGGTTTGCCGAGGAGCAAGGCGTGGAACCCGGCGGCTTGAAATTCTTGTGGGCAGACGCCATTGCCGACACCGGTTACAACGAATATTCAAAATGAGACACCTGCGGCCGCGTCACTGGGGGATAACATATGATGGTGATGGATTCATCGCTTGTCTTTTGCCAGGCAAGGAGCTGGCGCGATGAGTGAACAAGATGCGATCTTGTCATCACTTGTGAAGGCAGTAGCTGCTAAAGAAATCCTCCTTCACGATGATCGACAAAACCTAGTATCAAGAGAAGAGCTCATGCACGCGATTTCGTTTAACCGACTCCTCATTGAAGATGAACCTGATGCCCTCTTCAAAGACAAGCTAGTTCTCCTCGTTGACCAAGCTGACGAGAATATGTACCACATAGCCATCACTCTTGATTTCCTTAACTTTAACCGCAAGCTGGTGATTTTAGGATTTCCACTTCACAGTCGTCAGAAGATAGCGGAAATGTACTATCCTGTTTTCTGGGCACTATCCAGCGATATCGATTATGAAGTGGCAAGTTACAAAGAAGAGTTGGGGCATGAACCATCGCCTCATGAATTAGCGCATCTAAGGGTAATTAACGAATGGGCCGTGGCTAATAGCATCGGTAGAATCGAAGACCGGATTCTCAGGTTTGAGCCTGAAGGTAATCATCAGCTTCGACAGCTTTTAGCGGATGTGGCAAGAAGGAGAGGAAAAATCAAAAAGCAGGCTGGCTTTGGCTTCCAAGAGAGCGAGATTGGAAAAACCATCAAGGAGATATGGTTGCCACCTTTCCGCTACTTCCAGGGACGTGAAATCAAAGCCTTCATAGATATTAAGGCGTTAGACTGGACACACGAAGAAGCCAGTCTTCTTTGGGGAGGTCACTTCGATTTTGCTCTCTGCGACAGCAATGCTGTCCTGCAATTGGTCGTGGAATATGATGGGACTGGGCACTACGGCCAAAGCGACAAAGACAAGCGAGAGGTTCGTTTCAGAGACGAAGCAAAAAGAAGAATTTGTGAGAAATCTGGGGTGCCACTCTTCAGGCTGACCTCTGAGTTTATGTTCGTTAATGAATACAAGGAAATGCTAAGAACGCTCCTGTTCATATTTAGGACGTCAACCAACAAGATTGATGCTCAATTCTTACATGACCGGGCAATCGAACTATTGGATGCAGTGGTTCAGGACCAAATTGATGCCTCAAGACTTGATGTGCGCTATATATCCGAAGTTTCAAGCAAGCTGGATGTCTATCTGGTCCAGAGCAGGGTGGATATGCTGTTAGCTCTATTGTGGGAAGTTAACCTCGCCCTCGGCAAGAGTACCGATTTGGTTAGCATTCTCAACGATATAAGAGGTCAGATTCGCCCTGCTTGAGACAGGAATAATCGGTCTCTTAATCCACAATGCCATTCGAAGTTATCTTCAGGACCACCGAAATGAGGGAACAAAATAGCGTTTTGTTACTCTCGCTGACACCATGAACCTAAGTCAGGGTGTCACATCTTCGAGGTCAGAACTAAAAAGTCTTGGATGCGAATCTTTATTGAGTTAAGCTCTTATATTGACTTTTTCTGGACTTGATACTAGTATTACCATACCTGATTATTTCGGAGTACATTAGCAAATGTTGAAGAACCTGCAGTTAAACAGACCACTGGCATTCATCGATATTGAAACTACAGGTCTCCGGCCCTACTCTGACAGGATTGTGGAGCTGTCGATTCTAAAGATTAACCCGGATGGTACGAAAGAATACAAAAGCCACCGAGTTAATCCGGGAGTATCCATTCCGGCCGAAACAACCGCCATTCATGGTATCACCGATGCCGATGTGGCGAGTGAACCGATGTTTCAACAATACGCAAAGAGTGTCCGAGATTTCCTCGATAATTGCGACATCGCGGGATTTAGTGTTATCCAGTTTGACTTGCCGTGTCTCGAGGCTGAATTCGCTAGGGCTAATGTTAAATTTTCTCGCAGAGGTCGGCAATTGGTGGATAGCAAGATTATTTACCACCAACGTGATCCGCGTAACCTTCAGGCTGCCTATAAAAAGTATTGTAATAAGGACATGGAAAATGCCCATAGCGCAGAAGAAGATGCAAAGGTATCAGCTGAGGTTTTGGACGGTCAATTAGAGATGTATGAAGATTTACCAAGAGACGTCGCGGGGTTATGCGCCTTGTGTCGTAGAAACGAAGAAAACTATGTTGACCCCCAAGGGAAGTTCATATGGGTAGAAGATGAAGTGGTCTGTAACTTCGGTAGACATAAAGGCCAGTTATTGAGAGAAATAGCCATAGATAATCCTGATTTTCTCGAATGGA
>SDBT01015654.1_pt1 | contig 12045 bp, 7 predicted proteins | sample 2277101 | NCBI WGS metagenome assembly SDBT01 (sample SAMN10404973, study PRJNA504765) | marine sediment metagenome | isolation source: marine sediment core GS10_PC15, 103 cmbsf | place: Arctic Ocean: Southern Knipovich Ridge | collected 2010
AGTAGCTTACGCAGTACACCCCGAAGGGTAAGTAGCTTACGCAGTACACCCCGAAGGGTAAGTAGCTTACGCAGTACACCCCGAAGGGTAAGTAGCTTACGCAGTACACCCCGAAGGGTAAGTGGCTTGCGCTGTACACCCTTTAGTACTTCCCAACAGTATGTAGCTACCTGGATTCCCTAGAAAAAGAGCGAGCACTTAGCCCCCACTATACTAAATTAGTTGCTTCCCTTTTGGTGACCCAACAGCGTTTATTACTGCGTGCCACGCAGTATAAGTATGTGAACGGACCTAGCCGGTTCACACCTCTTTGATTGTCAGCAGTCGCATCTTCAGCGACATTGCAAGCTTCCTTGCAGAACTAGTGTCTCCGGAGAGAACGGCATCAGTTAGCTCGTCGAAAAGGTCCATGAGTTCCTTCCTGCTCTTTAATGTCTTCTGAAGGAGCTCGTTTGCGAACTGGACAACCTCGGGGTCTTCCGTGACGTTATTCAGGAGTTCGGCGACTGTTCTTTCAGCCCCCTCGAGAGCAGCAAGTGCGAGGGCTCTCATTCGTGCCACCTCAGCATCTGGTGCTTCTCTGGCGCTCACCGTGACCTTTCCAGCAGTCTCTTCTCCGCTGCTCTCTGGCACCGGCAGTATCATCTCAAGAAGGCGATCAGTGGGCCCAGGGATCTTGTGTCCTGGCACGAAGCCAAAGTTCTTTGTTGCATTGAATAGCGCCAGCACGTTAGCGCACAAGCGCTCGGTTGGCTCGTGTAGTGGGAATCTGGCCAGGGCGAGCGAGAAGTACTCACCAACTGTGAGCGGGACCTTCGCAAGGAGCTTCACCTGCTTCTTGCCGAACTTCAGATCATGCACATTGATCTCGAGATCAGCAATGACGTCTGCGCGCACTCTAGCCTCCAGGAGGTTCTTTGAATAGATCATATCGTGCAGCAAGGTAACAAGAACCGGAAGCATTCTTCCATCTTGCACAAGGACCCTCTCCGCTCCCCCTCACTTCCCCCTTCAAGAAGTGTTATGCGCCATGAGATCAATGGGTTTGTGCCAGCGTTGCAGTGCTCTAACCTACCAATTTCTATACTTCTGGACGTGCCAGTGACCAAAAGCCTGTGGTTGTTCATAAGGGGGATGTAGTTGAGCGCCCTACAAGCACCGCGGAACAAGCACGATATATCCTGCCGGGGGTCGAAGAGGTCGTCGAGTTTGTCTCGGGTCGTCTTCGACAACAGAAAGTCTGAGGATCGGAATAGCCCGCTTTGCTGGTTCCCACACTTCACCCACCCGTGCTTTTGAACGGCTGTCTTTTCTTCTCTTGATTGCTTCATTTTGCTTCTTCTTCTGTGGCCGATTCGTTTCTTGTGCAAGTGCCAACCAATGCAGAGGAGAAGAGCGGTTTACGCAGCGCGATGCACTAACTTCAAGAGATGCTATTTGATAAACAGCATTCAACCCTCTACGCATAGGGTTGCAATTCGCCCATCCCAGCGTGCACAATCCTCTTCTTTTTGAAGCCGTCTCCATCATTCGGGACCTTTGCCATCAATACACGTCCTAATCCACCAGGATGGCGCGTTATCTCCAAGAGGTAACGATCATCGACCTGTGGGGTCTTGTGTTTTGGTGCAAACCCGAAGAGCTTCGTTTCCCTGAAAAGCGCTACAGCACTAGCACACAGAGAGTCCTTGGCACCGACCAGTGGGATTCTGCTTATTGCGAGTGAGAAGTACTCACCCACTGAGAGCGAAGCCTTGCTGAAGAGCGCCAGCACCCTGTCACGAAAGGGTAAATCGTACATGTCGATTTCGAGGGTCGCAACGACATCTGCGCGGGCTCTAGCCACTTTGAGAGTTTCTGATGTCCTCATATCGACCAGAAGGGTGACAAGGACAGGGAGCAGCCTCTTTGTCTCTACCAAAAGACACTCCTTGTGACTATCGACCCCATCGCAAAGCGTGATGAGGCAACTCGACCCTTCACCCCCTTCAAACTCGGCCATGCGGATGCTCCGAGACTTGCACCCAACAAAAAGAGTCTCCGGCTTTTCCTCATCCATATGAGGGATGTAGTTGAGCGCTCTACACGCGCCTTTGAAGAGCTCCTGTCTTTCTCCAGGGGAACAGAAGAGGGTATCGAGATCGTTCCGCGTCTTTTTGGTCAATAGAAAGTCCCCAGATTGAAAGAACTCACTCGGCACAACACCAGAGTTCACCCAGCCATTTCCTTCAGTTTGCTCTTCTCTTTGTGATTCCATTTCGCTCATTCTGTGCCTCAGATCCAGTTTCACCCAGCATTATCATTACTCGTCGCAAAAGCAATTCTCCGTGAACCCCCAAAGGAAATGGAACTACAAGACGAAAACAACAAGACGCTGCTCGATCTCCTGGAAGAGTTCACCACACCAGAGGATATTCTCGAGAGGTTGTACGGCAAGTGGCTTACCAAGGGAACAGCCGCTGATCTTCTCGACTACGTAGTCGAACGGATAGACTGTGCCGGCACACTGGAACTTCAGAGCTTTTGTAACATTACAGAAGACCTATGCAAAGAGAGCAGCTTTTGGCAGTGTCTGTACAGGCATGTATTCACCGACCTCTACAACCTTTTCTTGCCGAACGTACACCCCTTTCTGCCTCGTAACACTGATTTGGGGAACATAGAGCCTCTTATGGTCATCGTAAGCCCGCAGTTCCGGAAGCCAGCATTCTGGAGGGATCTTTATATGGATACACTAGCGGTGACCGAGAACGAGCTCCGTAACTCCGCATTCAAGAGGCTGGTTAACAAAGAGCCTCCTCTGACTGGCGATGAGAAGCTACCTATTAAACAGCTCGCCTTCGAGAGTTTCGACGAATTCGTTCCACTCAGCGGTGACGAGAGAGTGCTGTCAGAGTTCCCACGGGCCTTCCCTACCCTTTCCGTGATCATAGCAAGGTCGCAGGGCCACCCCGGACACTTCTTGAAGATCCTCGTGTCTCACGGGAGACTTGACAGCTATCTGGGACTATCACAGGCAGGAATGTCGTTCTTCTTCCCTTATATGAGCGAGGAAGCCGCATTGTCGTATATTGCCGACTGTCCAACCCCAGACGACCTTAGCAATGGCCTTAAGCGGGCTGTGGGGAATGGATGGATGCGTGTTACAGAGGAGATACTAGCGCTTAGCAGCCTGGGTACGAAGCCACCCATCTCTATTTTTCGCTGGGATGTGTACAGAGCAGCGATAGGTCACGGTTACAGCAGCAGGGTTTTCTTGATGCTCCTGCGGGACCCAAGATGTCTCCCGAATCATACCGACTCAATACTGGACATGGCGCTTCGGATTGACAACAATGAGGCCATCGAGCTCCTTCTCGGCGAGATGAAGGATCCAAAAGCTTGGTGTAGCTTAGACGTAAAGGCAGCGTTCAGCTCCAATATAAGCCTGGAAACCTTGGCCAAGGTATTCAAGAGACACAGTGAGTGCATGCTACTCACTGCCGACACTGACGTCCTTTTCCATGGCGAGGGTTATGTACCAGACGAGTCCTTCAAAATTACCAGCTCCGAAAGGTGCATGGAGACAGTGAAGCTGTTTGTAGACACTTTTGGACTTGCGAACATCAAGGATCTGACTATAAACATCCTTCCGGATGCAGGGAAGGATGTTATTCGTTTCTTGTTCTCTGCGTGCCGCCATGTGCTATTTAGCAAAAGAGAGGTCAGAGACGTCTTCAGTATACTCCACAGAAGGGGAATGGTTGATGTGATTGTCTGGCTCATTAAGAACAGAGAAGATACCTTTAGGGGTGGTGCGGCAACAAGGTTCGCTTCTGCGACGACTGATCCTCTTATCTTCAGTGCGCTTATCGAGGAAGGCGCAACGCTGACAGTAGAAGGAGAGTTCTGGCGGTGTGTCTCTTTCGGAGACGTAGAAAAGCTTTCGGTGTGCATGGGGACTAAAGGGTTCGAGCTTGAGTCTATAAGTATTGTCTACGCTCTTCTTAAGAGCATGGATAAGGGGTTTGTCGAATTCACCAGACTGCTCCTTTCTTATATAGTATCATTGCGGACACTGACCGAATTGGTGCTAAATAATCGCTATGCGGAGGATGTATTGACAAAGGCGCTCACAGACCCAGGAATGGGGCTCATGCTCCTCGAGGAGGGACTTGATCTGGGAGCGTTACCTCTTGAAGCTCTAATCATCGTTGCGGTGAACATAGGGATCGATCGCCCCTGGACGAAGGAAGGGATCAACCAGTTGTACATGAAAGAGTACAAGAGGCAACTCTCGCTATCACAAGAGGACCCCAGCGAGGAGAAGTGACAAGGTGTGGTTCGGGTAAGATGGATAAGGCATTTTGTGTTCTTAGCCGTCATAGTCGAGGAAATGGGGTGTATTGGTATATTTGATATACTAAGCAAGCAGAGGTGAGTACTTCGCAGGAAGCTGCGTTATTCGCTGTACCTAGAACCCAAGCAAGAGGGTAGTCGTAGTGTTTTGTTCGCCACAGAAGTGGTCTTCTGTGAACCGCCAAAGGAAATGGAAAGACAACCCCAAAACGACAAGACGCTGCTCGATCTCCTGGAAGAGTTCACCACACCAGAGGACATTCTTCAGAGGTTGACCAAGGGAACCACCACTGATCTTCTCGACTATGTAGCAAGAGCCGGCACCCTAGAACTTCAGAGCTTTTGCAACCTCGCAGAAGACCTGTGTAAAGAGAGCAGCTTTTGGCGGCGTCTGTACAAGCGCAACTTCACCGATCTCTACAATCTTTTTTCAGATCATGTTGAACCCTTTCTTCAACGTGATCTAGTGAACTCGGAGGAGCCCATGAACATTGTGAGCTCGCAGTATCGAAAGCCTGCCTTCTGGAGGGACCTTTACACGGATACGCTAGCTGTCACCGAGAGCAAAGCCCGGCACTCCGCATTCAAGAGGCTGGTTAACAAAGAGCCACCTCTGATGGGTGAAGCAGAACCCCATCCAAAGGAGTTTGCCTTCGAGAGCTTCAATGAGGATATTCCGCTGGTGGGCGACGAGAAGGTGCTAGCGGACTTCCCACGGTTCTTCCCTACCCTTTCCGTGATCTTAGCAAGATCACAAGATCCGCCTAGTCATTTCTCGAAGATTGTAGTATCCTGGGGTGATATCGGTAGGTACTTAGGCCTTTCACTGGAAAATGAGCTTCTCCTCTTTCCTTATATGAGCGAAGCAAGAGTTTTGGCTGTCCTTGCTCATGGCAAAGTTCGCTGCTCCATGGGGCGTGACATCCTGAGCAAAGGCCTTGTACGGGCTGTGAAAAACGGATGGGTAGAAGTCACAAAAGAACTCCTCACGAGCAAGGATGTCGATTTCCACGAGAGAGTCTACAATGCAGCGCTAGGTGATGGCTACAACAGTAAGATCCTCTTAATGCTTTTGCGAGATTCAAGGACCATGAGGTATGTGACACCTGTGAACCTTATGTTTGCTCGGATGTGTCTCCTAGACTATGCAGTGCCTGTGATACTCCGCTTGGCACTCCTAAACGACAACGACGAGGCCATTGGGCTTCTGCTAGACGAGGTGGATGACCAAACCTCCTGGCGCTCTTTAAACGTGAAAGTGGCGTTCAACGCCAATGTGAGACTAGAAACTCTGGATAGGGTGTTTATGAGGGTGAGCAAGTGCATGGCGCACAACGGCAAAAGTGCTTTGACCTTCCCCCCGAACGACTGTTTTGAGGTCAAGAACTCCGAAAGGGGCATGGAGTTAGCAAAGCTGTTTGCTGCCTCTTTTTGTGCCATGAGTGTCAAACAACTTACTCTAAACATCTTGCCGGACGCAAAAAAGGAAACTATCCGCTTTCTGTTCTCTGCTGGTGATTACGCACTGTTCGATAAAGGAAATGTTGGCTTCATCTTCGACGTGCTTTATCGGAGGGGTATGATGGACATGATCCTGTGGCTTATACCGCGTAGCTGTGCAATAGGGAATGGCGGAAACGCCTTCATTGGTGCAAGCGCAACAAGGTTTGCTTCTTTGAGGATGGCACCTGGGATTTTCCATGCGCTTCTCGAACAGGGTGCTCTGCTGACAGTAGCGGAAGAGTTATGGTTCCACATCTCCAACGAGGACCCAGAAGAGCTTTCGAAGTTTATGGAGGCTAAAGGATCTGAACTATTACCAAGAATCCTAAAGGGTGCGCTATTCTGGACCGTGGCAAAGGATCTTGCAGACACGGCCAGGGTGCTTCTTGATTCTGGTGTGGATATCCAGACGCTCACAATCCACCAAGGGGAAAGTATTGGCCGCGAGGAGACTAGAATAATAAGAGCGCTCACTAATCCGGAGATGGGGCTTATGCTGCTCGAAAAGGGTCTTGACATGCGGGCGTTCTCCGGCAACTCCCTTCTCATTATTGTGAGGGAAGTGGGTATCAAAGGGCCTTGGCGGAGAGATGACATCAACAAGTTGCTGATGAAGGAGTACAAGAGGCAGCTTTCACCTTTAACGGACCAACCGACTGTGGACGAGCTTGAGGGTGACGGGGGTGAGGAGGGGAAGCTTGAGGAGGGGAAGCTTGAGGAGGGGAAGCTTGAGGATGGCGAGGATGGTGAGCTTAAGGAGGGTGGGCGTGAGAAGGGTGAAAGGGACAGCAAGGCAAAGGGAAGGATGGAGAAAGGAAAGAACATGGAAAAGAACATGGAAAAGAAGCACGAGAACATGACGGTGAAGTCGCTCCAAGAAATTGCCAGAGAGCTGCAGATAAAGGGACGGTCAAATATGAGGAAGGCTGAGCTTGTGGTAGCGATCAAGAATTCTTCGTAGTGCGTTTGGTAACTACAATCGGACAATGGTGTATATGAGTATATTTGATATACTGCGAAGCCAGAATAAGCAAAGGGTGATGTTATAAGTATATTTTATACACTTTGTGAGACTTATCCCAACGAATTCAGTCTCTAGAACACTCTGGCAGCCATAATAGACCGGAGTGTCTCTTCCCGATCAACAGACCAGTCCACCAGCTTATCACCTACGATTTCGTAACATGAGAGGAGCCTGGTTGGTCCGGCGTTCCTTAATCTCGTTCTTGTCAGTGTATACTTCTGAAGAGGCCAGGGTGGAGTAGGAGGGAGAGCCCAGGCAAAGGGTCGCATAAGACTAGGGAGAAGGTGCTTTACAGAGTATGCGGCGATCTTTGCTGACATTGCAAGTGTTAGCTCCTTCCCTATGAGTTTATCAGCCCAGAACTCACCAAAGAACCTACACTTGACTAGTGTGCGATAGTCACCAAGAGTAAACGTCTTCTTCCGCTTTACATAGTAGACAGCCATCTTCCTCTCCTTGCTACAGTCTTCCCATATTCTTGTGTTCTCTATATCGGCACCCTTCCCCAGGAGGACGTCTAGTATTGTGACAAAGTACTTGTAATCCACGTACTTCTTGTGGAGCATAGGGTTGTTGGTGAGCGTCGAGAGGAATTTTTGCAGCACACCCGTCCAGTAGATAGTCTTCGGGTCCGCTGCCATGCAAAAACGAGCGTAGTCTTTTGCTGAGATGACGTCTGGGGTGGGGACCCAATCCAAGTAGTCGGTAGTCGGTGTTTTCACTCTCCAGAACGCCCTAGCAGCCTCTCTTCGCCAGTGAGGATGGTGAAAGGCTGAAAGAAGTGTGCCAACGTGCACAAGTGCGAAGTTAGTGTACTCACTACCGATGTATGCCTCGAAGAGCGGGACTATATCTTTTCCGTGTTCCTGCATAGCCTCTGACGCCCAAGAGAACGGGGTATCCCCGGGGTATCTTATTACACAAAAGGAAGGCCCCGATTCTAGCCAGGAGAGAAGGCCTTCTCGCTCTTTCTTGTACACACCCAGGACTTTGCTTATGCTCAGGTTGTCAGAGCAGTCGTAGAGGTACGAAGAGAAGGGATTCGGCAGGTCGGGGTCTATTAAGCTGTGGTAGCGCTTCACAGAGTATAGTTTCTTGGTATGGTGACCAAAAAGAGCCCTGTTCCTCTTTTCTTCGTCTAATGGGCACGAGGAGACTCCATTAATAGCCCATACTAGATTTTCCTGCTCGACAGACGAGACATATCGTAGCACCAGGACCGCTTTGTCCCTTCGTAGCTTTATCTTGGCTGCTGAAAGCTTCTCCAGCCAATGCGACTTCCACAGTAGCTTGGTGTGACAGCAATGGAGCATGTGGGCGACTACAGTGTGTGACTGCATAGCGGAGAGGTAGGAAACGACAGGGAAGTAGTCGAAGAATTGCTGCAGTCTTTCGAGGCTCTTAGCCTCACTGGTTGCGGGATGGGCCCAGTAGCGAAAACTCCCGTCTGGAAGAATGCCGCACTGCAGATAGGTGAATGTTGCGTTGCTATACTCATCTTCACCGAGAATTTGCATCTCTACCAGCAGGCGGGACCAAGGAAGCCATTCACGACCACTTAGCGACTTCCTCACCTCGGGGATGACAGGAACAATGAAGCGAACTGTCTCCACGAGCACTGGGTCGAAGGCTTCTAGTTCATCTCTCGCTTTCCTTTCTATCCTCTTCCCATGCTCGCTAAGGCGACTCTCGGCAAGGATGGCACATGCCTCGTGCCTCCCTATCTTCTTTACATCTCTGTCCCCGATTAGACCGAGAAGAGATGACCTGAGTGTATTTAGTGGAGTGCTTTGTGCAAGTGACTCCATTTGGTAGCGCTTATCACAAGAAACTGCTTTTTCATCGGGATCGGACCACTTTCGTGAAGAACACGACCCCTGCTTGGGTCAACCATCTCACTGTCGAGAGCTCGTTTAGTATGTATTACATACTAGCAGTAGGGTGAATCCCCACTAAGTGGTTAAGGTGCTGGTCTTGGACCCACCGGCGCGCATTATAGCCATCAGTGTATCTTCCCTGTCAACAGACCAGTCCAAGAGCCTATCCCTATGATTTCGTGACAGGAGTCTCCTCTGGGACGACTACAACAACTACAAGACCTTCTCTTTGGTTGTTTGCCCTGCTGCAGGTAGTTGAGTGTTTCACTACTTCTCTCATCTCCTCCGAGAATCTGCATCTCTGCAATGAGTCGAGACCAAGGGCGCCATTCACGGCCGCTCATGGACTCTCTTACCTCTGGGATGACAGGGATGATGAATCGAGTTGTCTCCACGAGCTCGGGGTCGAAGGCTGCCAGGTCTTCTCTCGCCTGTCCCTCTGTCCTCTTTCCATGTTCACTGAGGTGTCTCTCGGCAAGGAGAGCGCTTGCTTCTTGTCTCCCTATCTTCTTCGCATCTCTGTCACCGATCAACCCCTTGAGTGCGCACCGGAGAGATGTCAGAGGGGTGTTTTCTATTAGAGTTGTTATTTGTTAGTTGAGTTATCGATGTGGGCTTGGAATTTGTTAGTTGAGTCCTCGAAGTAGTGGCTTGGAATTTGTTAGTTGAGTCCTCGATGTGGTGACTTGGAATTTGTTAGTCGCAAGTAGCCGAAGTAGTGACTTGGAATTTGTTAGTCGCAAGTAGCCGATGTGGTGACTTGGAATTTGTTAGTCGCAAGTAGCCGAAGTAGTGACTTGGAATTTGTTAGTTGAGTTACTCGATGTGGTGACTTGGATTTTGTTGGTTGAGTTACTCGATGTGGTGACTTGGATTTTGTTGGTTGAGTTACTCGATGTGGTGGCTTGGATTTTGTTGGTTGAGTTACTCGATGTGCTGACTTTGACTTGGCAGTTTAGATTTTTCTAGAGGCAAGTGCTTCATTGGATACTGCCCTTCAGTGCAACCAAAAGGGAGTATCTCGTAGTGGCTGCACTGCGAGCTGACCCCTATCACCTGGAAGGCTATCCATGTGCTCATCAGTGGGACACCTAAAAATCCTTCACTTAGCCCGCGCAGTGTGTAAGACACACTAATAACAGGTTAACGGGCCGCTAAACGTCGACATTTGCCCCACCAGACCTCACTATACATCGCAAGGTATCTTCTCTGTCCACAGACCAGTCCAGGAGCTTTTCCCCTATTATTTCGTAGCAAGCAAGGAGTCTGGAGGGCTCAGTATCCCTCACCGTTTCTGTCCTCAGCCTTTGGTCTCTGAATTGGCGACCTGGAGTCGGCGGGAGACTTTGTCTGAAGGTGCACAGTAACACAGGCAACAGCAACGATGCCGAGCTTACCGCAAGTAAGAGAGACAAATGCGGACTTACTTGCTTGTCCTTGATCGAATCATCCCAGATGCCACCCGCAAGACCGTTGGTTTCCAGGATCCTGTAGTCTCTGTTGTTGAGGCTTTTCTTTTGCTTCAGATAGTGGAGGGCCATCTGTTCTGTGGCAGCGCACCCCTTCCATATGTTTGTGCTCTCTATGTCGGCACCCTTTAGCAAAAGAACGTTTAGCACCTCCACGAAGTAGTCATAAGTCATCGGGATCCTTCGCGGTCTTCCGGGGCGGATTCTTCCGGAACGCGAGAGAAACAACTTGAGTATCTCCGTCCATTCAATACATACAAGATCTGTGGCAAGGCAGAGCGAGACGTAGCTTTCCGCCGATATGACGTCTGGTCTGGGTATCCAGTTCTGAGAGTTGTAGGTGTCGGTCTTCCCTCTCCAGAAAGCCGCAGAAGCCACCCTTCGCCGGTTAGGGTCTTTGAAACTGCGAAAAAGTGTCTCAACGTCCTTCAGTATGAAATGGTTCTTTGTATTGGCTGTGTAGGCCTCGATTATCAATCCCACATCCTCTCCATGCCTTTCCATTGCCTCCGGAGCCCAATAGAAGGGAGACGAAAAGAGCTCATCGTCCATGAACACAAAAACAGCCTCCCGAGTCCGGTTGTCCTCGTTGCGTGTCCAGGAGACAAGAGCACTGAGTTCTTCATCGTAAAGACCGAGGGCCTTACTGACGCTAAGATTGTAGCTGCAACGCTCGAGGTAGCACGCAAAGGGGTCCGGCAGCCTGGGGGAGATGCTGTGGTGGTAGCGCTTCGAAGCTACGAACACAGTGTCATATCGCTTCATTGTGACCTCCTCTCTCTTCTCAAGTGTCAAGGAGCTATCATTGAGCCCATTCATCGCCCATAGGAGCTTTTCCTGCTCGGAAGTTGATGTATAGACGAGTATTCGCACAGCCCTATTTCTCCTCAGCTTTATTCTTGCCGCTGAGAGTTTCTCAAGCTCTACCGAACGCAACAGAAGTCTGGTGTGGCAGCAGAAAAACATATGAGCTACTACAGTGTCAGAGTGTAGGGCGGTGAGGTACGAGACGACAGGAAAATACTCGAAGAAATGCCACAGTTCTTTTATATTGAGCATTTCACCATCTATGATACTCTGGCGTATCTCAAGAGACCAGCAGCAGTCCTCGATTGACGGGAAGCAACCTTTCTGCAGGTAGGCAAGGGTTGAGCTACTTCTCTCATCTTCACCAAGGATCTGAATCTCAGCAAGGAGCCGGGACCAAGGGCGCCATTCGCTCCCACTTAGCAACTCTCTCACCTTTGGCATAACAGGGATGATGAACCTTGCAGTCTGTACAAGCTCGGGGTCGAAGGCTTCCAGCTCATCTCTCGCATCTTCTTCCACGGACTTCCCAATGTCACTCAAGCGACCCTCGGCAAGGAGAGCGTCTGCCTCTTGTCTTCCTATATTCTTCGCATCTCTGTCCCCGATGATGCCTTTCAGTGCTTTCCGGAGAGATGTTAGTGGTGTTGTCTGTGTTAGGGTGCTCATTTGCCCCCAACCACCCCACAACAACTGCTTTTGTGTCTGTGTATGGTTAAATTTCGGAGAAATTTTAGAGATAGGCAAGCGCCGCCCTTTAACACAGAACAATGCATCTGGTTCCTGGTGTCGGAACAGAAAAGTGACGCAAGTTACTCACTAGAACGTGAACCCGACTTGGATTTTGTTGACTGCGAGTGGTCGAAGTCGTGACTTGGTGTTGTCATTTCAGGAAAATCAGGGAGAAGCTAAATGCGTTACTGCGTAGCTACACTGTAACATGAGCCCTAGTTGGGTCGATCTGAGACAATTCGATTCAGAATGATTGCGTTACTGCGTAGCTACACTGTAACATGAGCCCTAGTTG
>SDBT01015655.1_pt1 | contig 12045 bp, 9 predicted proteins | sample 2277101 | NCBI WGS metagenome assembly SDBT01 (sample SAMN10404973, study PRJNA504765) | marine sediment metagenome | isolation source: marine sediment core GS10_PC15, 103 cmbsf | place: Arctic Ocean: Southern Knipovich Ridge | collected 2010
GAATTTTGGGATAACAAAAATGTTTTAGTTACTGGGGCTGGAGGTTTTAAAGGGAGTCATTTAGTTGAGGAATTAAGCAAAACTAATGCAAATATTATTTCTCTTGTTAGGGATTTTGATCCGGAGAGTTATTTTGAGACACAAAAATTAGGAGAAAAATCAACTGTTGTTATAGGAGATCTAAAAGATCTTGTGAAAATGGCGGACATTCTTTCTAAATATGAGATAACAAGCATTTTTCATTTGGGTGCGCAACCTATTGTTACAACTGCATTGCTTAATCCTAGAGAAACATTAGAATCTAATATAATGGGTACAGTAAACATTTTAGAAGCTGCTAGATTATATTCTAAAGTGAAAGAGATTGTTATGGTTTCAAGTGATAAGGCTTATGGACCTTGCGAAACAATGCCTTATAATGAAGAAGAAAGATTACAGGGAAAAGCGCCATATGATGTTTCAAAATCCTGTGCTGATTTAATTTCTCAGATGTATGCCAATGTTTATGATCTTCCAGTAACAATTTCAAGATGTGCAAATGTTTTTGGTCCTGGAGATTTAAACTGGAATAGAATAGTTCCAGGGATAATAAAGGCGATAATTTGGAATAATGTTTTTGAAATTAGAAGTGATGGGAAAATGATCAGAGAATATATTTATGTTAAAGATGCTGTAGCAGGTTATATAAGTCTAGCAGAGAATATAAACAAAACAGGAGGGGAAGCTTTTAACATAGCAAGTCAAAATGTAATGTCTGTTTTGGAACTTGTTGAAAGAACTTCAAAGGCATTAGAAAAAAAAGTTAATTATGAAATCTTAAATCAGGCAAGAGCAGAAATTCCAGAACAACGTTTAGATGGCTCTAAAATAAAAAATCTTGTTGGGTGGGAAGCTAAAACTAATTTTGGGGAGGCAATAAAAAATACCTTTCAGTGGTATGAAGGTATATTTAAAGATTAGAAGATGGAAAAAGAATTATTTAGTTTATTTGAAAAGGAAGATTTTTCTAAGAGAAGTAAATCCTTAATTGTATTTGATATGGCTAATAACCATAATGGAGATGTCAATCATGGTCTAAGGATTATTCGTGAGATGTATGAGGTCTGTAAGGAATTTAAAGAAGATTTTATTTTTGGATTTAAATTTCAATATAGAGATTTAGATACTTTTATTCATCCTGATTATAAAAATAGAATGGATATAAAATATGTTAAAAGATTTTCTGAAACAAAGTTAAATGATGACGAGTTTAAATTAATGAAAGCAGAATTAGATAAGTTGGGTTTTATATCTATTTGTACCCCTTTTGATGAAAAGTCTGTTGATAAAATAAAGGAGCAAGGGTTTGATATTATTAAAATAGCTAGTTGCTCTTTTACTGATTGGCCATTATTAGAAAAGATAACTCAAACCGATTTGCCAATAATAGCCTCTACCGCAAGTTATGATTTAGAAAAAATTGATAAAGTTGTTTCTTTTTTTGAACATAGAAATAAAAATTTTATTCTTATGCATTGTATAGGAGAATATCCTACTATGAGAGAAAATCTTCAATTAAACCAAATAGATTTGCTAAAAAAACGTTATCCTGAAATAACAATAGGTTTTTCTACTCATGAAGAACCAGATAATGTTGATTCAATAAAAATTGCAATTGCTAAAAATGCACAAGTATTAGAAAGGCATGTAAATACTGAATCAAGTGACTATCAAATAAATGCTTATTCTTCTACACCTACTCAGATTAAAGCTTGGTTACAATCTGCAAAAGAAGCATGTAAAATGTGTGGCACAAAAAATAATCGTTATATTAGTTCAGAAAAAGAAAAAGGTGATTTAAGAGGATTAAGAAGAGGAGTCTTTGCCAAAATAGATTTGAAACAAGGTGATAAATTATCAAATGAAAATGTTTTTTATGCAATACCTTGTAATGAAGAACAAGTTTTAGCTAATGATATCTCTAAATATATAGAATATAAATTAAATAAGGATATTAAAATTAATGAAGTTATTAACTTTAAAGATGTTGAATTGAAAAATTTAAGAGAAAATGTTTTAGAGATCATTAAAAAATTAAAAAATATAATTTTGGAAAGTCATATAGTTTTACCGAATAAAATAGATTTAGAATTATCTCACCACTATGGAATTGAAAAATATGAAAAAATTGGTGCAGCTATTTTAAATTGTATTAATAGAGAATATTGTAAAAAATTAATTATAATGTTGCCTGGGCAGAAAAACCCTTCTCATTATCATGTAAAAAAAGAAGAAACTTTCCAAGTTTTATATGGTGACCTAAAAATTAATTTATCTGGAAAAGAAAAATTATTAAAAGCAGGGGAAATGTTAACAGTAGAAAGAAAGATACCACATGATTTTTCTTCTGAAAATGGATGTATTTTTGAGGAAGTTTCGACTACTCATTACAAAAATGATTCTTTTTACGAAGACGAAGAAATAACAAAGAATAAGGATAGAAAGACTGGAATGACTTTTTGGTCAGATTGGTTAGAGGAAGATCTAAAATAGAGACTAAGTGAAACTTAAAATGAAAAAATTAATAAGTATAGTAATCCCCGCATGGAATGAAGAAGAAGGATTAGACGAGCTTAAAAAAAGATTACAGGAGGTTTTTAATAATTTAGATGAATATTTATTTGAAGTAATAATTGTTGAGAATGGTTCGTCAGATAATAGTTATCAAAAATTATTGGAAATTTATAAAGAAGATGATCGTTTTAAGATTGTCCAATTATCTAAGAATTTTAAGTGTGATGGTGGAATCACCGCTGGGTTAAAATATGCAAAAGGTGATGCAGTAGTTATTATGAATGCTGATCTTCAAGATCCTCCAGAAATGATACCAAAATTTATTGAAAAATGGGAGCAGGGATATGAGATTGTTTATGGGGTTATTGAAAAAAGAACAGGGGTTTCAATATGTAGAAAAATTTTATCTTGGGCGTTTTATCAAATAATACATTCTTTGACAAAGGGAGAAATACAAAAAAATGTAACTGATTTTAGATTGATGGATAAAAAAGTTTGTATGGTAATAAATAATATGCCTGAGCATAATAGGTTTTTAAGAGGGATGATTTCTTGGTCTGGATTTAAGCGAGTAGGAATACCATTTATAAGATCTCCTAGGTACAAAGAAGGTGGGAATGCAAAGACAAATAATGTTTTCCAGCAATCAAGAGATTTAATAAAATTCGCCATGAATGCTATATTCACTTTTTCAGATTTTCCACTAAGATTAATAATGGGTGTTGGAATTTTAACATCTCTTTTTTCATTTTTACTTGCAATGTATTTCTTAGGAGGTTATATTCTGTATGGAACAGTATCAGCAGGATATGTAAGAGGTCATACATCTTTAATGTTAGTCATTTTATTTTTGTTTGGTATTCTCTTTATTTTTTTAGGGGTTATTGGAGAATACATTTCAAAGATATATGAGGAAGTTAAACAGCGCCCATTGTATATAGTAAGAAATGAAGTGGGGATATGATGATGAAAATATTAATAACAGGAGGAAATGGTTTTATCGCTAGAAATATTTTTGAACAGTTAAAAGGAGAATATGATGTTTTGTCAGTGAATAGACAAGAACTTGATTTATTAGATTCTTCAATGGTATTTAATTATATTAAAAGTAATAAGTTTGATACAATAATTCATACTGCTACATATGATGCTGCTCCAAAACATACTATAAAAGATCCAAAAAAAGTCCTTGAAAATAATTTGAAAATGTTTTTTAACATAGCTAACTGTAAGGATTATTTTAATAAGATGATTTATTTTGGTTCTGGTGCAGAATATAGTAGAAAACATTGGAAATCTAAAATGAGAGAAGATTATTTTGACCAGCATATACCTGAAGATCAATATGGGATTTCAAAGTATGTGGCCACAAAATATGCTTTATCTTGTGATAAAATATATAATCTTAGACTTTTTGGTGTATTCGGAAAGTATGATGATTGGCGAACAAGATTTATTCCAAATGCTTGTTCACAGGCAGCTTTAAATTTACCTATTAAAATTAATCAAAATGCATTTTATGATTATTTATATATTAATGATTTAGTAAAAATAGTTGAGTGGTTTATTAATAATCAACCTAAAAAGAGAGTTTATAATGTTTGTTCAGGCCAAGTTTATGATCGTAAAAGTTTAGCGGAGAAAATAATTAAAGTGTCAGGTAAGGATTTAAGAATAGAAATTGAAACAAAATGTCTTGGCAGAGAATATAGTGGAGATAATAGTTTGCTTTTACAGGAGATGGGGGGCTTTGAGTTTACTCCAATTGATAATTCAATAAAAGATTTATATATATGGTATGAACAAAATAAAGAATTTAAAAGTTAAAATGAATATAAATAAAGCAATAAAATTTTTAGAGAAACAAATTCCAAATCCTTCACTTGGATTACCAGAAGAGATATTTCTTTTCGCTAGTAGAATTACACCATTAGTAAATGTTGATCTTCTTATAAAGGATGAAAATAAACGAACACTTTTAGCATGGAGAGATGATGGGTACCATGAAAAAGGTTGGCATATTCCAGGAGGTATCGTACGAATCAAGGAAAGTCTAGAAAAAAGAGTACAAAAAGTTGCAGAAACAGAGATTAAAACAATAGTTGAATATGAACCTATTCCAATAGCATTCAATCAGATTATTTGTGATAGAGATATAAGGGGTCATTTTATCTCGATATTATACAAGTGTTTTCTTTCTAATAAACATGTTCTTAATAATAAAGGTTTAATAGATAAAGATCAAGGGTATCTTAAATGGCATGATTCTTGTCCGGCAAACTTAATTAAATCTCATGAAATTTATAGGAAATATATAGGGAAAAAAAATGATTAAAAATCTTGTTACAAAAGAGCGAGAACCTTTAGTTAAATTAATTCCTTTAGAGACTCCATTTACACTTCGAATAGACCCAGCTAATCTCTGTAATCTTGCATGTAATTTTTGCCCAACTGGAAATAAGAGTTTATTAAGTCAATTTAATCGTCCAGGAGGCATCATGGAATATAAATTGTATACAAAAATCATTGATGATTTAAGGGTGTTTGATTCAAAATTAAAGAAATTATATTTTTATAAGGATGGAGAACCATTATTGAACCCTCATTTAGTTGATATGATCCAATATGCTAAGGATAAGGATGTAGCAGAAGAACTTTGGCTTTTTACTAACGGTATTCTTTTAAATCCGAAGATCAATCGAAGATTAATCAAAGCAGGTTTAACTTTATTACAGGTTTCTGTATATGGGGTGTCTGATGAAAATTATCATAAGAATTGTAATAGAAATGTAAATTATAAAAGATTAGTCGAAAATATAACTGATTTATATAATAACCGCGGTTCTTGTCGAATACATATTAAATCATTAGACCATAATTTTTCTCCTAACGAAAAAAGAAAATTTATAGAAGATTTTGAAAAGATATCTGATTCTATCTTTATAGAAAATTTGCATGGATGGTCCATGTCAGGAGTAAAAGATTTTACTATGAATACCAATCCTACAACAACGCCAGAGGATTTACCATTTATTCCTAAGGAAGTTTGTCCTTATCCTTTTTTTGCTTTATCCGTAAATTTCAATGGTACTGTATCAATATGTTGTATAGACTGGTCACATAGCACTGTTGTGGGAGATTTACAGAAACAATCTTTGTATGAAATCTGGACTGGAAAAGAGTTATCTAAATTTCGTGTTATGCATTTAAAAAAAGAAAGATATAATAATCGTGCCTGTAAAGATTGTTACCATTTATCATCAATTTTAGATAATATTGATAATGATGCTGATAAAATCTTAAAAAAGTTACAATCTAAAAAAGAGGTTAGAATATGAAAGAAATAGCAAAACTTTTTAAATATAATAAAAATTATTATGAGAATAAGATTAAAAAGGCATTTCCAGATTCTGAAATTATTACTCACAGAAAACGAAAAGTGGTTATATACCCTGCTGGTAAAAAGACTGAATTATTAATTGAAAGTTTAACAAAAAATAGAATAAGGGTCATAGCAGTAGGAGATAGTAATAAAAAATTATGGGGTAAACAAATTGGGAAATTCAAAATATTTTCTCCAACAGAACTGGCACAAAAATATTCTAACTTGCCCATTATTGTAAGTAGCACAGATTATAGAAGAGAAATAACTAAGTTTCTAAAAAAAATAGGATTTAGATTGATATACCCTATTAGTTTTCTTAATTTTGTTAATCCAAATATTTTTGTTGTTTATCCGGAGTATGCTCAAAGATTTGATGCTTTTTTTAATCCAATCAATCAATCAGACATAATTAAGTTGAATGATTTGTTAGATGATGTAGAATCTAAAAAAACATTTTTAAAAGTTTTAAAATTTTATATTAGTTTTAATAATGCTGTTTTTGAGAGTAAAATAGATTATCATGAAAATATATTTGATACAAAAATTCTCTCTTTTTCTAAGAAAGAAGTTTTTATAGACTGTGGAGCCTATATAGGTGATACTGTAAAACAGTTTAGCCTAACTGCTTCCAAAAAGTTTAAAAAGATTTATGCGTTTGAACCAGACAAAGATAATTTTAATCAGCTTTATAAAAAATGTAAAGAGATTGATAAAACAAAAATATGTTGTATTTTAGGAGGAGTATATAGTTTTACCGGAGAAGTTAATTTTATGGAAACAGGAGATCCTATTGCTCGAATTATAGATAATAAACAATCTATTCCTATAAATGTTTTAAGTATAGATGATTTTATGAAAGATAAAGAAGCGCCCACTTTTATAAAAATGGATATAGAAGGTTCAGAAATAGAGGCGTTATTGGGTGCTAAAAAGATAATCAAAAAATACAAGCCTAAATTGGCTATTTCCGTTTATCATAATGCAACAGATTTATGGAAAATCCCTTTATTGATAAAGAAATTAAATAATGATTATAAAATCTATTTACGTCATTACTCAAATGAGATAATGAACACTATATGTTATGCAGTATAAATTATTAAAATGTTAAATCAAAAAAAATTAAAACAAAGCGAGGCAGAAAAGAGAAACAAGTTAAAAGAGGAAAAACCATATGTTTATGAAAAAATGATTAAATTGCAAGAAAAGTATAAAAGAGGGGAAAGTATTGCAATTATCCAATTTCAATATAATTATGCTTGTAATTTTCATTGTCAGCATTGTTCTATAAAAGGTTTTCAGGGTAAAGAAAATAAACGATCTTTTACCCTAGATGATGTAAAAAATCTTGCGCGCCAGGCAGATGAGATGGGACTTGCCCGTTTTGTAATTACTGGTGGAGAACCATTAGTGTTTAAGGATTTAGATGGGTTAGTAGAAGCCATTGATCCTCAGAAGTTCTATATAAATTGTGATACAAATGGATGGTTTTTGAATGAAGAAAAAGCTAAACATTTAAGGAAAATTGGTGTGGATAGAATTCAATTAAGTATAGATAGCTTAGATGCTGAAGAGCATGATAATTTTAGAAATGCTAAAGGCTCACATGAAAGGGCAATGAAGGCAGTTGATTTTTCTTTAGATGCTGGCTTAGATATTTTTATACAAACTGTAGTTACTAAACAAAGGCTTCATTCAAATGAATTTATTAAATTTATTGAGTATTTTAACAAAAAAAATGTGGGGGTATTTGTGAGCTATGCAAAGCCAGTTGGCGCATGGGAAGGAAATTTTGATGTTCTAGTTAATAAGGATGATATGAAATATATGAGAGAGCTTGAGAAAAAGCATAAAGTATTTACTCATTTAACTCCGGCATATGGTCTTAATATGGGTTGCATCGCAGTTAAGGGAATGATATCTGTAACGCAATATGGAGATGTATTACCTTGTCCATATATGCATATATCAATTGGGAATGTTTTTAAGGAACCTTTGAAAGATATATTCAAAAGAGGGAAGGATATTAAATACTTTGGTGAGCATGTAGACACTTGTCTTATTGCCGAAGATAGAGATTTCATTAATAATTATATAGTAAATAAAATTTACGGAAAATCTCTTCCAGTTCCTTGTTCTGAAGTCTTTACTGATAAGGATAAAACAAAAAAATCATGGAATGAGGAGGATTTAAATTGAAAGCAAAAAATCTTAGCGGGCAAGCACCAGGGGGGAAAAGAAAAAAACTTGCAGGAGCACTTCCTTTAGATACGCCATTTCTAATACAAATATTCCCAATATATGCTTGTAATTTTAAGTGTAAATATTGTAGTTTTTCGGTAGATGAATCAAAGAGGGGTTTTATTTCAGATAAAATTGTAATGGACCTTGATCTGTATAAAAAAAGTATAGATGATATTGCCCTGTTTCCAAATAAGGTACATGTATTACGTTTTGTAGGAATGGGAGAGCCGCTTTTACACAAAAATATAGCAGAGATGGTTAAATATGCAGTTTCAAAAAATGTTGCAAAGAGGGTGGAGATTTTAACAAATGCGTCACTTTTGACTCCAGAAATGTCAGATTCACTTATCTCAGCTGGATTAGAAAATTTAGTTGTATCTATACAAGGAACAACAAAAGAGAAATACTATCAAGTAAGTAAGGTAAATATAGATTTCGAAAACTTTGTTGAGAATTTGAGGTATTTTTTTAATAATAAAATTGATACAAAAGTGCATATCAAAATCATAGATTATGCGCTAGATGGCAAAGATGATGAAAAGAAATTTTATAAAATTTTTGAAAATATTTGTGATACCATAGGAATTGAGCATGCTGGCCCTATTTTTCCAGGTGTGAATTATGGGAAGGTATTAAATAAAGATGCATCAGTTACTCAGTTTGGATTGCTTGCTCCAGATGTTTCAGAAGCTTTAATTTGCCCACAGCCTTTTTTCACATTACAAATTAATCCAGATGGGAAAGTAGTTCCTTGTTATTCTGTTACATATCCAAACATCATGGGTGATTGTAATAATCAATCAATCTGTGAAATATGGAATGGAAAACAATATCAAGATTTTAGATATAAGATGCTTGATGGAATTAAAAATATTGGTGAAACATGTGCGAATTGTGAGATGATTAAACATAGATTATTTCCAGAAGATGTTTTGAATAATGAAGTAGAGAGACTAAAAAAATTTTATAGGAGTCCAATATGAAACTTAGTGATTATGTTATGAAATTTCTTGAAGAAAAAACTGATAGCATTTTCTTAGTTTCTGGTGGAGGTTGTATGCATTTAGTAGACTCTATTGGAAGATCTAATTTAAGCAGTTATTGTTGTCATCATGAGCAAGCATGCGCTTTAGCTGCAGAAGGATATGCTAGATTAAAAAATGATATTGGTGTTGCTTGTGTTACTACCGGACCTGGAGGAACAAATGCTATTACTGGTGTTGCTGCAAGTTGGATTGATGGTATTCCCATAATGATAATTTCTGGGCAAGTAAGAATAGAGACCATGCTGAAAAAAGAGGATAAAAAAAGAGGCTTAAGACAGATTGGCCCCCAAGAACTAAACATTATTGACATAGTGAAACCAATAACCAAATATGCTGTTACTATAAGGAATCCAAATAAAATAAAGTATCATTTAGAAAAAGCTATTTATTTAGCAAAAGAAGATAAGCCAGGACCTGTTTGGCTTGATATACCTTTGGATATTCAAAGTTCAGAGATTCAAGAAAAAAATTTAGAAAGTTATCTAGTTCCTGAAAAACAGAAAATAAGAATTCCTTTTAGAAAAATTATTGGAGAATTAAATAAAGCTAAAAGACCATTAATGCTTGTTGGACAAGGAGTAAGACTTGCAGGAGCTTATGATTTATTATGGAAATTTCTTGAGAAATCTAAGATTAATGTTGTTTCAGCCATGAGTGGAGATGATTTAGTAAATGAAGATTATCCTTATTATCTTGGCAGGCAAGGAGTAACTGGAACAGAAACAGCCAATTATGCAGTAGATAATTGTGATTTACTATTAGTTCTTGGAACAAGAATGCAGATTAGACAAACTTCCTTTGATTTTGGAGATTTTGTTAATGGAGCTAAAACAATTATGATTGATGTTGATGAAGCAGAATTAAATAAGATTAATTTTAAACCAGATATAGCAGTAGCAGCAGATGCAAAGGACTTTTTAGAAGAGATAGTAAAACAGGATATAAAACTGCAAAGATGGAATGTTAAAATAAAGCCAATTGATTATGAAACAAAAAAAGGCTACATAGATGTTTATGAATTTTTTCAAAAAGGACTTAATAATAAATGTGGTTTTCCAATAGTAACAACAAATGGAATGGCATGTGAGGCAAGTCATCAGGCTACTAAGTTATGTAGGGGGCAGAGATTAATAACAAATACTGCTTTTGGAGAGATGGGTAAGGGATTACCAATGGCAATTGGTGCTTGTGTTGCAAATGGAAAAAACCCAGTAATTTGTATGGAAGGAGATGGTTCAATAATGATGAATCTCCAAGAGTTACAAACAATGAAACATAATAACCTTCCATTAAAGATTTTTTTATTTAATAATGGTGTTTATTATTCTATTAGAAATACAATGAAGAATTATTTTGGGAAAGTTTTTGCTGCTGATACTAAATCTGGAGTGAGTGTTCCAAAATGGGAAAATTTAATCAAAGGGTTTGGTATTAAATATGAAAAAATAAAGAACAAAAGTGATTTATATAAATTAGAAAGAATATTAAATTCTCCAGAGCCTGTTTTTTGTGAATTGGTTATTGATCCTAATCAAAAAATGCTCCCAAAGTGGAATGCTTTAAAATATAGAAATGGATGAAAAAGAGAAACAACTAAGGGAAGAAATCTCAGAAAAAGTTAAAGAGATTTATGATTTAAGAAAAAAAGAGGAAAAGTTTATTCCTGGAGAAAGTAGAGTAAATTATTCTGGAAGAGTTTTTGATGAAAGAGAAATACAGGCACTTGTAGATAATTCAGTAGATTTTTGGCTTACTCTTGGAAAAAAAGGAAAAGAATTTGGAAAGAAGTTTGCTGAGTATCTTGGTTTAGATAAAGTAGTTCTTTGTAATTCTGGTTCTTCAGCAAATCTACTGGCAGTTAGTTCGCTTTGTTCACCAACAATAGATAATCATTTAAAAAAAGGCGATGAAATAATTACTGTAGCAGCAACATTTCCAACAACTATTGCTCCTATAGTTCAGAATAATTTGGTTCCTGTTTTTGTGGATGTTAATCTTGGAGATTATAATATTAAAGCAGACATGATTGAAGAAGCAGTAAGTGATAAAACAAGAGCAATATTTTTTGCACATACCTTAGGCAATCCTGCGAATATGGATAAAATTATGGAGATAGCAAAAAAATATAATCTTTATGTAATTGAAGATGCTTGTGATGCTTTAGGCTCAAAGTATAATGGGAAATTAGTCGGAAGATTTGGAGATATCTCTACATATAGTTTCTATGCACCCCATCACATAACAATGGGAGAGGGGGGAGCTTTGGCTACAAATAATCCAAAAATTGCCCGTGCTATCTTATCATTAAGAGATTGGGGTAGAGATTGTTTTTGTAAAACTGGAGAGGAAGATCCTCAAGGTGCTTGTGGGAGAAGATTTAAACATAAATTCCCTCAATTACCTGATGGATATGATCATAAATATGTATATAGTAATATAGGATATAATCTTAAACCTCTTGATTTACAATGTGCTATAGGTTTAGAACAGATGGATAAACTTCAAGAGTTTATTAAAAAGAGAAAAGAAAACTTTCAAAGGCTTTATAGAACATTTAAAAAATATCAAGGTGAAATAATTTTACCTACTTGGTCTCAAAAAGCAGATGTTTCTTGGTTTGCATTTCCTATTACAATAAAAGAAGATGCTAAATTTAATAGGAGAGATATTGTAAAATATTTAGAAGATAAAAAAATTGAAACAAGAATGTTATTTGGAGGGAATATATTAAGACAGCCGGGATTTTCAAATATAGAAAGAAGAATTATTGGAAACTTAGAAAATACAGATAAAGTATTAGAAAATACTTTTTTTATT
>SDBT01015656.1_pt1 | contig 12045 bp, 9 predicted proteins | sample 2277101 | NCBI WGS metagenome assembly SDBT01 (sample SAMN10404973, study PRJNA504765) | marine sediment metagenome | isolation source: marine sediment core GS10_PC15, 103 cmbsf | place: Arctic Ocean: Southern Knipovich Ridge | collected 2010
CACCAGGCCTGGGTGGAGCGCCTGAAGGACCCGGTCGTCCGCCAGCGGCTGAAGGCTGAACTGAACATCATGCCCCCCGAGGACATCTTGCTAGTGGGTTTCAAAAATGAAAAACTGCGCCACTTGACGGGCAAAACCCTGGCGGAAATAGCCGCCGACCGAAGCACTGACCCCATCGAAACCATGATGGATCTGATCATCGAGGACGACAGTGGGATAGATATCGTCGGGTTCGCCATGAGCGAGGAGAACGTACGCAAGAAAATTGCCCTGCCCTGGATGAGCTTCTGCTCGGACGCCGGCTCGTTGGCGCCGGAGCCGCCCTTCACCAACTCCCAGCCCCATCCCCGGGCCTACGGTTCCTTCGCCCGCTTGCTGGGCAAGTACGTACGGGAGGAGCAGCTGGTGTCGCTGGAGGAGGCGGTCAGGCGGCTGACTTCTTTCCCGGCCGCCAACTTACGGCTCAAAGGGCGGGGCACCCTGGCGTCCGGCTATTTCGCCGATGTGGTGGTCTTCGACCCGGCCACTATCACGGATCATGCCACCTTTGAGCAGCCCCACCAGTATGCCACCGGCGTGCTGGATGTGTTCGTCAATGGCGAACAGGTGCTGAAAGACGGCGAGCACACCGGGGCCACCCCGGGGCGCTTTGTGAAGGGACCAGGCTGGACGGGCTGGCAGTAGGAGCAAATAGGAGCGGCAAATTTGTGTTGCATAACGAGTGACAATTGTGTATACTATCGTAGCACAATAGGGAGTATCCATGCGCTTTATCTCAGTTAGGGATCTTCGAAACAACTCCGGACAGGTTTGGCGGGACCTGCCGGTTGAACAAGAACTGATAGTCACCTCCAATGGCAAGCCGGTAGCAATTCTTTCGGCAGTAACCGAAAACCGTTTAGAAGAATCTCTGGCGGCCATACGGCGGGCCCGGGCAATGGCGGCCGTGGATACCATGCAGAAGCGCGCAGTGAAGATGGGTCTAAACACAATGACGTTGGAGGAGATTAACGCCGAAATCGCGGCGGTGCGGAAAAGCCGTCGTCAGTGAAAATTGTCTTAGACACCAATGTGGTTGTCTCAGGGCTACTGAATCCCCACGGCAAGCCCGGAACAATACTACAAATGATCATATCCAGGGCCGTTACAATCTGCTATGATACTCGCATCATCAACGAGTACCGCGACGTCCTGCTTCGGCCCAAATTCCTCATCGGCGAAGCAGAAATGGATGCAATTCTGGAGCAAATCGAGGCTACCGGTCACTTGGTGGCAACTACTCCTTTGCCGCAGAATCTTCCTGACCCTGATGACGAACCTTTCCTCGAAGTTGCCCTGTCAGGGGAAGCCGAATTTCTGGCAACCGGAAATACCAAGCATTTCCCAAAAGATAAATGCGAGGGAATTACGGTCGGGACGCCAGCTGAATTCATTGAGTATTATCGCGCGTCGATATGAGCTTGATCGTCCCTTTGCCCGTGGGAAACCATGGGCTTTTGCTATCCCTCCATCTTTAAGCTTACATTCAGCACGTTCACCTGAACCAATACGATGCCACAACAATCCAGGCTATATACTTTCATCACCGAGCTCCGCCGCCGAAGGGTGTTCCGGGTGGCGGCCGTGTATGGTAGTGCTCAATGGCGCCGAGCACACCGGGGCGCTTTGTGCGTGGGCCCGGGTGGAAAGGGAACCAGTAAAGTCCAACTAAAGGAGACTATCGTCATGGGCAGAAGAACCCTTGCGCTGCTGACACTTCTATTCACCGCCTCCCTGCTGCAGGGCGGCAGCCGTTTCCCGGACAGGCACCCTTCCGTGGCCGACGCCATTACACTGCTGGACCTGTGGATCAAGGAGCAGATGGCCTACCGCCAGGTGCCCAGCCTCACCATCGGCATCGTGTATGACCAGGAGCTCATCTGGGCCCAGGGCTACGGGTATGCCGACCTGGAGCAGCAGGTACCGGCCACTCCCCGGACGCTCTACCGTATTGCGTCCATAACCAAGACATTCACCTCCACGGCCATCATGCAGCTGCGCGATGCCGGCCGGCTGCGCCTGGACGATCCGGTTGTGGACTACCTGCCGTGGTTCCAGCTGCAGAATCCCTTTGACCAGGCCCCCCCAGTCACCATCCGTCACCTGCTGACCCACACCGCCGGGTTGCCCAGGGAGGCGGCTTATCCCTACTGGACCGACCATAACTTTCCCACCCGGGAGCAGATCAGGGAGGCCCTGCCCGACCAGCCCATGATCTATCCCCCCGGCTCCACCTACAAGTACTCCAACCTGGGCATGGCACTGCTGGGCGAGGTAGTGGCGGCGGCTTCCGGAGAGCCGTACGAGCAGTACATCCGGAACCATATCATGGAGCCCCTGGGCATGACCAGCTCCGCCGTGATCCCCACCGATGAGCATCGCGCCCGGTCAGCGGTGGCCTACGACCGCCGCCTACCCGATGGCAGCCGCCAGGATGACTACTACCCGGTGACCAACGGCATTGCCCCCGCCGCCAGCATCGCCTCCAACATAGAGGACATGGCCAAGTACGCCATGCTCCAGTTCCGCAAAGGGAGCGCCGGCGGCTCGCAAATCCTGAAAGGCAGCACACTGGAAGAGATGCACCGCCCTCAGTTTGTCTACAACAGCTGGTCCGGAGGCCGGGGATTGGGTTTCGGCGTCACCCGGCGCAACGGCAAAACATTCGTGTCCCACGGCGGCTGGGTGAGCAGCTATCGCACCCACATTATGTTCAACCCCGCCGAGAAGATCGCCGTTATCGCCATGACCAACGCCGCCGATGCCAGGCGGTACCGCTACAGCTACCAGGCCTACGACCTGGTGGGTCCCGCCATCGTCGATGCCGTTACCCCGGAGCCCAAGCCCTCCAAGCCGGAGAGGGTCTGGCGGAAGTACCTGGGCCGCTACGCCGATTCATCGGGCTGGGAGTATCGGGTCATTATTCACAACGGCCGCCTGGTGCTGTACGAGTACAACTATCCCCCGGAGGACGAGGCCCTGGACAACCTCACGTATCTCACGCCGGTAGGAAAACATACCTTCCGCATGGCCGATGGGGAGAACGTGGTCTTCGAGCTGGGCCAGGATGGCAAGGTGAAGCGGATCAGGAAACGGTACGATTATATCTATCCGCAGGAGTGAATCTTTAAGGGCGCGGTCTTCACATTTAAGAGGAAAACCGCCAACCCTGCCTTCGGACGGGCCTTTGGGACGCCAAGGAAATCATGAGGAATAACTATCACTCTCCGCGTTCTCTGGAGTGAAGTAAAAGCCCACTGTGATTGGTGACTGCCAACTGTTGGAGCGTAGCGGAAATCCCGCCAATCCGCCAGCTGGCGGACCAACGGCGGGGCCACTGCTACTGCCACTGCTACTGCTACTTTTCCCCTTCCCTCCATTGTAAAATAGGCCACACCCATGGCCCGCATACCGCAGGAAACCATCGACCGCATCCGCGAAAACGCCGACATCCTCGACGTGGTGAGCGACTATGTGCAGCTCAAGCGCCGGGGCCGCAACTGGTTTGGCCCCTGCCCCTTTCACCACGAGACCAAGCCGTCCTTCAGCGTTAACCAGCAAAAGCAGATCTACTACTGTTTCGGCTGCGGGAAGGGCGGCAACGCCATCAATTTTATCATGGAACTGGAGAAGGTGGACTTTGTGGAGGCGTTGCAGCGTTTGGGTAAAAAGCTGGGCATTCCGGTAGAGGCCACCGGCCCCACCGATCCTCGCAAAAAGGCCACGGTACAGCAGATTTTCGACCTGCACGAATTAGCCACAGATTGCTACCGGAAGAATCTTAAGGGGTCCAAAGGCGATAAGGTCAGAGCCTACCTGGAGGAGCGGGGCATCACCGTTGCTACCCAGGCCCTGTTCAAGCTGGGGTACGCCCTGCCATCGTGGGACCAGTTAGTGCAGGCAGTGAGTGATAAGAAATTCTCCCATGAGGCCTTGAACCAGTCGGGCCTGTTCGGCAGGGGCCAGCGGGGGACGTTCGACCGCTTTCGCAGCCGGATTATATTTCCCATCGCCAACACCGCCGGGCGGGTGGTGGCTTTTGCCGGGCGGGTCTTCGAAGGCGACGACCCAGCCAAGTACCTGAACTCGCCGGAAACGCCCATTTACCACAAGAGCGAGGTGCTCTATGGGCTGCATCTGACCCGCGACTTTGTCCGGGACCTGGAGACTGTGATCATCGTGGAGGGCTACCTGGACCTGATCCAGCTGTACCAGGCGGGGGTAAAGCATGTGGTGGCCATTTCCGGTACCGCTCTGACCCAGCGCCACACCCGGGAACTGGGCAAACTCACCCGCACACCCTACCTGGCCTACGATGGTGACAGCGCCGGCGTCCAGGCGGCTATCAGGGGCGGCTACACGCTGCTGCGGGGGGGGCTCGATCCACGGGTGGTGGAGCTGCCGGCCGACCTGGACCCGGACGACTGGGTCCGCCGGGATGGCTCGCAGCCGTTCCTGGAGGCCGTTAGCCAAGCCCTGCCATTGCTGGAGTTCCACCGCAAGCACTTTGATGGCGACCTGCGCCAGGCGGTGGACCTGCGCCGCTTCCTGGATGAGTCGCTCCAGGAGCTGGCCTCGTTGAGCGACCCCCTGACGTTGGAGCTGGCCCTGAAACAACTGGCCGCCCAGGCGGGAGTGGATGAGCGGCGGTTGCGGGAATCGCTGGAGGCCCGGCCCCGGCGCGTCCACCGTGATCCGGAGGCAGAAGATGACCAGCCTTCCCAACCAGTAATTATCGAACCTTCCCGGGCCAACCGGGCGCAGCAGACCCTGATCGCATTGGCTTTCAGCGAGGATGAGGCGGTGCTGAATCTGCTGGCGGACCAGGCCAGCGTAGCCCTTTTCAGGCACGACACACTGAAAAGCATCTGGCAGGTGATCCAGCCTGATCTGCACGAAAGTACCGTGCCCGATGTGAACCGGGTGCTGGGCCGGTTAGCGGAGGAGCCGCAGCGCCAGGTGCTCAGCCGCCTGGTCATGAGTGCCGGTCATGACGAGCTGCAGCTGGTACTGGCCATTGACTGCCTTACGGTGCTGCTCAAGGAGACCTTGAATGAGGAGATTGCGGACAGACGGCGCACATTGCACCAGGCCGAGCAAGAAGCGGGCCCGCCACCCACGGAAATGGTCCGGGCGGTAACGGAATTGCAGCATGAGCTTACCAATGTGGAACACCGGTTCGATAAATACCGCTCGGCCTGAAGGCCGGCGAGCGATTGCGCCTCTGGCGCTGTTCGCGCTATGCCTGGCGGGTGTGACCAGCGGCCAGGTCAACACCGAGGCCATGCGCCGCGCAGACACCTCCCTGGGCTGGCACGCCAGTTTGGCGGCAGACCTGGGCTACGTGGCAGGCAATTCCAATCTGCTCAAGCTCGAGTCAGGTGCCCGCCTGGACCGCTCCACTGCCGGGGGCCGGAGCTTCCTGGTGGGCGAGTTCCAGCAGGGTAGCAAGGATGATGAGCGGTTCATCAACAAGGGTTTCGTCCACCTGCGGGGCGTGCGATATCTCCGTTCCGGCCGGGCCTTGGAGGGCTTTGTGCAGCAGGAATTCAACGAATTCATTAACCTGCGCAGCCGGAGCCTGGCAGGTGGCGGCCTGCGGTTGGAATTTGCCCGCCCCGCCGACAGCACCGCCGGTTCGCTGGGGTTGAACCTGGGAATAGGCTTGATGTGGGAGCAGGAAGCGCTGACCGGCGAGGCCAAGGAGATCGTTACCTTGCTGAGGTCCACCAATTACGTTGTGTTGCGCTGGGCGCCGGACGACCGGCTGGCCCTGTCCAGCACCGCATATTTTCAGGTGGATACCGGCAGCTTCAGTGACTATCGCATATTATGGGAAGGGGGGCTCGGCATCACCCTTTTCCGCCGGCTGGCACTACACCTGAAAGTAGACTTGCGCTACGACCACGAGCGGCCGCCCGGTGTGGCCAAAGCCTATGACATTGACCTTACCAACGGGTTGTCATACAGTTTTTAGTCCGATGCGGTCCACCCCTTGACTATCAGCTGGAGAACAGGTAGATTCTTGAGGGATAAGGAGATATGACTGGCAGCCTGAAGATATTACTTGCCGGCCTTCTGGTGGCTGCGCCGCTAGCGGGTCAGGACGAGGAGCCGGAAGCGACTGTGGGGTATCTGCGCATTATCACCGACACCGACCTGGTGCAGATATACATCGACGGGGGAGCAATAGGCTACAGCCCGATCCAGGAAAAGCTAACGCTGACCCCCGGCTGGCACACCGTGAGCTTTTTCCCCTCCGATTTCAAATGGACCCACTGGACCCACCGCCAACGCCGTACTATTGTGAACGTGATCGAATCCGGTACTCACCATGTACTGGTAAAGCCGGGAGAACTGGCCGAGCTGAACATGGAATGGCACGATATTGAGCGCAATCTGGCCAAGTATGAGTCCAGCCAACGAATCGGGGGGATCATCGGCGTGAGCATGGTGGCGCTCATCTTCCTGTTACTTGCGAGGGCTCAGTGAACCGGCTCCCGGCCTTTCTGCTGATCGGCTTGTTATCGATCACCTGGGCCCAGGAAGAGGATCCCGAGACCGGGCCGCCTGACAGCACCACGGGTGTGGTACGGACGGCGCCCGCGCCTAAGTCCAGGCAGCGGGGACCGGTCCCCGCCTTTATCCCGGCACCCGATATCAGCGCCGTGTGGGAAGCTGCCCGGCGGCGGGTGACCAGTCGGGGTGGCAAGGATTTGACCGAGGACTTTGTGATGGAACTGCTGGACTCGCTGGCCCAAACGATCCAGGGGGATTTCGAGGAGTTGGCCCGCCGGGCCCAAGTATTGGATTCCGATCATCCGGGCTATACCCGGAAGTTTTACAGCAGTTCCATCTCGCGGGATGAAGTTCTGGGGGCATCCATAACCGCCCGGGAGGCGGCCCTGGAGCCTCACTTCCAGGCCGTTTACGATCCCCGGGGCAATCTGCTGCGGGTGAACTATGTTGAGCCCCGGCGCTGGCTGGCCCAACAGGAACGCCTGTCCGAAAGACACCAGCAACCGGCAGCCGCTACCTCGCCGCTGGTGCGCTATTTCAAAGATTTCGATCTGCGCAGGCTACGCGGCCGGGACTATATTAAAAAGAAAAAGATGGAACCGGGCGAAGCTTATTTCCGCCTCATCTTTACCCAGGAGAACCGGCTGCAAAGCGTCCAGCAGTATGATACCGGGGGCCGGCAGATATACGGCTTGAAGTTCGGCGGGGAGGGACCGGGCTATGGCACGCTGGAATTCCCGGCCGACGACCCCTTCTCACTGCTCACACTCAATCCCTACCTGTTTCTACAGGATAAAAGTGTCGTCAAGCCGGACTGGCAGGTGGCGGTGACAACGGACGAGGAAGGGAATATCGCTTCACTACAGGTCTTCAACGAGCTGAACCAGCTGCTCTATTTCTATACCTACAAGGTGAGCTACGATCCCAAGAAGCGCGCCCGCAGTGTGAGAGGCACCTTATTGTTTGCCGATGAAACGGTGGAGCGAATATTTACCGTCGATTATGACCGCCAGGATCGTCTGGCCCGGCGATCTTTTTTCGACGCCCAGGGCCAGTTGATAGAGACCCTCACTTATCAGTACTTGCCCAAGCTCAAGGAGTTGGTAGTCACCACCCGCGATCAGTACGGCATAATCACTTCCCAGCAGAACTTCGCCTACCCGCGCGCCGGGAAATAAGGTGGGTCAGGCAGCGATGATCGGCGCAACCCGAGCCCGGTGGTGTTGCTCTTTGGCCTTATGGCCGCTGTTGCTGTTGCTGGGCCCCGGATGCCAAGGCGACGAGGACGGGGATTCGACCGCACCGGGAATCAGATTGACCTATCCCAATGAGTACACCATCCTCAACGCAGTGGAGACCATCCGGGTGCTGGCCTATGACAACGAGGGTATCAACCACGTGGTCTTTGTCACCGAGGGAGACACCCTGCTGGTCACGGCCACCGCACCCTATTCCCTGATCTGGAACACCAGCGCCTACCCCGACTGCACCACCGCCGACTCCTATTTGGAGCTCGTTGCCACCGCTGAGGATTTAGCCGGCAATACCAGCAGCACGTCACGCAAGTTCTACACGTTCAACCGCCCTTTTCCGCCGGTGCCGGTGGAGTTGAACCCTCCCGCCCAAATCGGCAAACATTCGGTCGAGCTGTCCTGGGAGCAATCGGTGGACTGGTATTTCTCGCATTACGTGCTGTTCCGCGATACGGCCCGCACTGTGTCCGCTACCTCGGACTCGCTAGTACGCCTTAATGATCCCGATTCAACCAGTTTCAAGGATCGAGGAGCGGGGATCAGCCCGTTCGGCCTGCTGGAGGACCGGGACTACTATTACCGAGTGTGGGTCTACGACGAATACGGCAAGGGGACCGGCAGCGATTCGGCCGCCCTGGTGCGCACCCTGTTGCCACAACCTTCGAAGCTGCTTGCTCCCTTCCCGGTGACCAAGTACACCGTGGGGCTGCAATGGCTTGCCGGCACCGAGGATGTGCTGTATTATCGCCTACACCGGGGCCAGTTCGATTCCACGGCCTTGGCCGACACCAATTTCGTGCCGCCGTTGGACTCCATCGCCGCGATCACGCCGGGTTTAACGACTTACCTCGATACCGGGTTAACAGCCGACACGACCTACTATTACTACCTGTACCTGATCGATTCGGCCGGTTACACCCATCTGTTTGAGCGGAACGATATGGTTGCGGTGCAGACCATGAACATCCCGGCGGCGGTGCTCCGCGATCCGCCCCAACCGGTGACCAAGTACAGCGCAGTTATGCACTGGGAGGCAATCGCTGAGCAGGAGGACCCCAGCCGGATCACCCTTTACCGGGCAGAGGCCGGCACGGTAGATACCAACGATGTGATTGTCTACGACCAGCCCAATGGCACTGACCTGAGCTTTACCGATAACCAATTGCAACAGGGCCGATTATACAGCTACCGTCTGCTCCACCGGGACAGCCGGGACAACCGGGCCTGGAGCAACACGGTAACATTCACTACCCGCAGCCTAGCGGATGTCTGGACCGGGGCGCTGGGCGTCAGCAAGCCGGATAAATACGAGCTGGGGCTGGGCTGGGACCCCTATACCTACGACGGTGAGAACGACTTCGCCGGCTATACTCTAACCAGGGGCAGCCAAATCATCTTGACCGCCGCCAATGCCGCCACCACCACCTACACCGACCGGGGTCCCGGCGGAAATGGCCTCAGCAAGAATACCGTTTATAATTACCAGCTGATAGTGGCGGATACCAGCGGTGCTACCGTCACTGTCGCCCTGGCAGCCGCCACGCGGGACATCTACCCAGCGGAACTGATCAGCCTGGAGACCACCGAGGCCTGGCAATTCCTGATGGCCTGGCTACCGTCCGACGAACCCTCCGGCGAGTTCGCCGGCTACAAGGTTTTGCGCACTACCGATATGGATGAAACCTTCACCGATCTGGATAGAAACAATGTGGCCGATTGCGTCACCAATGGTAATTGCACCGATGTGGCCGACTTTACCCAGCAGCTGCTTTCGGGGGATGACACGACCTTGATCTATACCGACGTCGATCCCAACTTATTACGGCTCACCGCCTATAACTATTGTGTACTGACATACGACCAAGTAGGTGGGTACGCCCCCAGCAATATCATAGGCGACACGCTGCTCACAAAACCGGATGCCGTGGAGCTGAGCATACCGGTTAGCGGTCTTACGAAAACCACCCTCCAACTGGTGTGGACACAGGTTTCCTGGGGATCTGCTGAAGCGGACGCGCAAGCCTTCAGCAGTTACGAGGTGTGGCGCAATGGCACCCGGGAGGAAGTTCCAGGGGCGGATGGATCCAGTTACGTGTTGCAGGCCACCATTGGAGATATCGCAACAACCACCTATACCGATGCGAGCGATGAATTGCCGGGAGCATCAACCTGGTATTATACCGTTATAGTCAGGGACACATTCGGACAACTATCCTACAGCAACGAAGTGGAGGGGGCCACCCTGGAATGAGCCCCGGTAGTCCCATCCAGCGTCTACCTCTGTTGTTCCTGGCGGCTCCAGTGCTGATGGTCTCGTGTGAGGAGCCTGTCGATGAGGGCCTGCGCTCGGTTGCGCTGGAACGGGGGGCCTATGTGCGGATCGCGAACCGCCAGGACCTGGCTCAGCCGCTGGACTCCACATCTTTGGCCGTGTTCAACCGAAGCGCCACCAATAGCGGGGTGTTCTCCCTGGAAATACGGGCCGCCGGCGATACTTTACCGGCCGGCGTGGTTGAGTCGCCGACACTGTTCATGATCGGCAATGACCAGGTCGGCAAGCTGGGCGTCTATCGAGATGCGGCCGATTCCAGCCGGATCCGGGTTCGGTTCAATGGAAGCCGAGTGGGGGGGGGCAGCTTATCCATAGCGGGTTGCGACTGGAACGACCCGGACCGCTTCACCCAGATAGTTGTGACCTACGACGGGGCCGACGTCCGGGTATATGGCAACGGGAACTTCCTGGGCAGTTTGAGTGACGCCGTGGGCCTGGGCATCGGCGACAGCGACGCCCTGATCGGGGCCGATTGGAACACCCCCGATGATACTGCCGACCTGGACCAGTTCTGGTACGGCGCCATCGATGAAGTGCGCCTGTGGACCAGGGTACTGCCTGAGGATGAGATGGAGTTCCGCTACAAGAATCCGAAGAACCTTACCCGGAACTACTCCGCGGACGGACTGGTGCCGCTGTTGGGGCTGTGGCGCTTCAACGAGGAACCGGTGGACGGACAGACCGTTCCCGACCGCAGCGGCAAGGGCAACGATGCGGTGATATACCCCGGAACCGGGAGTTACCATTTTGTTAAGGAGGGAGCCTGAGCGCTCCCCCTTGCTTCCTGGATTGCCTGCCTTCAGCCGCCAGGGTAATTTTGGGGCATCGGCTAACGCATTCACATCACTGATATGAGGTCACCAATCTGATGAGTAAACAAGGCAGTATGTTCTTCCGGGGCGCTCTGAGCGCTATCTTATTATCATCGATCCTACTTTTACCTGACTGCCGGCAGGCGATCCCCGCGCACCTGGACCAGGCAGTGATCGCAGTCAAGCAGGCCCACGCCCCTGACCGGCGGCTGGAGGTCTTCGACATTGCCCTGGAGCGAGCCGGCGGGCGGCTGGTAGTGACCGGCGAGGTGGGCCGGCCCGAGTTTAAGGCCACGTTGTTGGACACCCTGGCTGCAGCGGCCGCCGGGCTGGAGATAATAGATTCGGTGCAGGTGCTTCCGGGACCGGAGTTGGGTACCCAGGTGTTTGGCATCGTTTCTGTCAGCGTAGCCAACATGCGCCCGGTGCCCTCGGTCTCCGCCGAGCTGATCAACCAGCCGCTACTGGGCACGGTGGTGCGGCTGCTAAAGTGGGAGGACGGCTATTATTACGTGCAGAATTGGGACCGCTACCTGGGCTGGCTGTCGAGTTCTTTTGTGACTGCGGTAGATTCCGCCGGAGCTGCGGCCTGGCAAACCGGCAGCCGGGTGGTATGCCGGGCCAATTACGGCCTGGTGCGGGACGCGCCGGCCGCGAGCGGTACCATCCTGGTGGACCTGGTGCCGGGGGCGGTGCTCACTCAGCTGGGGCGCAGCGGCGATTGGCTGCAGGTGGGCCTGCCCGACGGCCGCCAGGGCTACGTTCAGGCGGATTTGATGCGGGATGAGGAGGGCTTGCCACCCCTGACGATTGAACGGGTCCTGGCAACAGCTCGCGGTTATCTGGGCGTACCCTACCTGTGGGGCGGCACCTCAACCAAGGGGTTCGACTGTTCCGGCTTTACCCAAACCGTCTACCGGATGAACAACCTGCCCTTGCCGCGCGACGCCAGCCAGCAGGTGCACTTGGGTCGGCCGGTAGACCTGGAGGACGACTTTGTTCACCTGGTGCCCGGCGACCTGCTGTTTTTCGGCCCCCAGCCGGAGCGCATCACCCACGTAGCCCTGTATCTGGGGGGCAAACGCTATAT
>SDBT01015657.1_pt1 | contig 12045 bp, 10 predicted proteins | sample 2277101 | NCBI WGS metagenome assembly SDBT01 (sample SAMN10404973, study PRJNA504765) | marine sediment metagenome | isolation source: marine sediment core GS10_PC15, 103 cmbsf | place: Arctic Ocean: Southern Knipovich Ridge | collected 2010
GTATAGCCGGCCGCCCCTACAATAGCAACGCGAGTCATGACAGTTCCAAATACCTATATCGAGGATCACTTGAGGGAGAATAGTACGAAAGTATACCCGACCGGTCTCCCGTCCGACAAGGGGGGGGCGGGCATGGTTCAATTCCGGTCGTTTTCGGGTAACAGCCGCTTGCGGCTTCGCAGTTCCTCGCACGACATTGCGAAGCCGCAAGCGGCAACACGTGGTCGATTGGGGTGTTTCCGCTACGTCGAGCGAAAGATGTTGCCACGCCTCAGCATTGAGATCTGCCGTTTTCAATCGTGCGGCGTAATCTCCGCACCTTCCGGCATGGTCTTCGACACCCGATGCGGGAACTTCCGGATCATGAGTTTGTGGCTCTTGATGAGGTTTTGCAGCGGCGTCACCGCAAACAGGTAGTTGTACATTCCGCCGAACTTCTCGCCCGGATCGCGCACGACGTTGAAGACCTCCATGGGCGGCAGGCTGCCGCCGCCTTGCAGGATGTGTACTTTGAATTGGTTCCAGCGTACCGCCCCGATCGTGCCGCCGCTGTAATGGAACATGTAGTTCCGCCGGCCGTGCCCTTCGCCCAGCAGCAGTAGCGCCGTCTGGTCGATTCCGTCCACGACCCGGTCGTTGGGGATAAACTGCATTGCCCCGCCCAGCCGGGCCGCGGTCGTGTAGAGATCGGTCACATGGATGATATCGACCGGGTCCTGGTTCGCCCGGATCATTCCGGGCCACCAAGCCATTGCCGGCACTCGGACGCCGCCCTCTTCCACTTTGCCCTTCTCGCCGCGGAGCCACGTATAGCCCGCGATCGGCCAGAACCCGTACATCGGGCCGTTGTCGCTGTACCATACGACCAGCGTGTTCTCGGCAATGCCTTGCTCTCTCAAGGTGTCCAGGATGCTTCGCACCTGATCGTTGTGCATGGCCATGAACGAGGCCTGACTGTTCGCTCTGTCTACGAAGGGCCTGTTCAGCGAAGCCGGGTCGCCGGCGATCTGTTGCGTGTAGCTGGGCCAATAGATGAAGAATGGCTTGTCCGACTTGGCTTTCTGCCGGATGTAATCGCGAATCTGACGTACGCACTCTTTCTCGAATTCAAGCAGTCCCTTCTGGCTCGTCTCGTGCGGGGCCGGCTTGCGCCGTTGTCCCTTACGGCCCTCCATGAATCCGTAGGTCAGGTCGATCCCCGTTTGTTTCTTATACGCTTCCTTGCCGGGGAAATCGAAGAACATCGCGCTGCCCGCCGGGGTCTTGCCGTCGTACATATCGGTAGCGTCCGGCCAGGCGTAAGGCGCACCGTTCCAAAGGCCGTAGTAGGCGTAGTCGTAGCCCTGGTTCTCCGGCGCCTGCTCGGGCAACTCTCCCAAGTGCCACTTGCCCCACGTGGCCGTATGGTAGCCGGCCTTGGAGAGCACCTCGGCCACGGTCACCTCGTCGGGAGAAAGTCCCTCGGTTTGCCCCGGCCAGAGCACGCTGAGCAACCCGGTGCGCACGGGAAGGCGACCCGTGTTGATTGCGATCCGTGTCGGCGTGCAGGAGGGTTCCGCGTACGCCGCCCAGAAACGCATTCCCTCGTAGGCGAGTTTATCCAACTCGGGCGTGGGTGTGCCGCGGTGCTTGCCGCCACCTTGCCAGCCGAGTTCACCCCAGCCGACGTCGTCCGTAAGGATGTAGATGATGTTCGGCCGCTTGCCGAACTTCTTCTGCAACGCGGCCAACTTGGCGTCGATCTGTTTGTCTTCGGCGATCCATTTCACCCGGTTTCTCTTCGCCGATTCGATAAACGGCGCGTCGGGTTGGATAGCCACCACGACGTTCGGCAAGGCTACAAGTCCTACAGCAAAGCAAATCGCCGCCAGTGTGAGTCTCCTGCAATTCATAGTCACTTCCTCCTGTAAAAAAGAAAAAGGGGCCGAGGGTTTCTCGCCAGCACCGTCGTGACCGGATCAGTGGTGGGGGTGCCGACCCAACTATATATAGGTTTGACAACTGGGCCAAGTAGCGGTGAACCGTGCGGACCATACTAAATTACTATATTGAATCCCCAAAGATCGAAAAGTCAAAGCTGAGGATGCGTAACATCAGGCGACGCAGATACTTACGCCCCCGGGGCTCGAACGCGACACTCCCAGCCGTCGCCGGGTCGCCTACACCGAACTGATGCCTTCCGGAAAGGCTGCGGCCCGTTGCATGCCCATTATGGGGTGAGGTGTGATGAATGAGCCCCCCGGGAAGATGGGGGGGTATACACCCGACTTTTCCGCCTAGCCTTGGTCGGTTGTAGCGATTATTCGGATTATGCCGACTACGACGACATGGAGGCCCACTTCTCACATCCAAGGATCGGAGAACGTCCGATGGTCAATCGTAGCCGTGTCGTTGCCTTGGTTTTGCTTGCGACCCTGGGTCTCATGGCGGGCGAGGTGACCGCCCAAGGACTGATCGTGCCGGGGGCTGGGGCCGTAAACCGTTCGATGGCCGGGGCATCGACCGCGGCGCCGATCGACGCAGCCGGTGCCGGCTACTGGAACCCGGCCGCCATTGCTGGGTTGCCGCACTCAACTGCCGGCAGGGACGACGGTTGGACTCGCTCAGTCGCTCGATACCTTGTCAGTCGGCATGGGTGTGAACTTCTGAGGAAACCTTCTACTTTTCTGGGTCCTCTGGTTATGCTAGGATTCCGTCCCCCAGTGAAGGTTAAGGAAGAGCCAAAAAAGTAGAATGTCCCCTTTTTTCCCGGCGACCCGGGTATCATAACGGGGTCCTGAAAGCAGAATATCCCGAGGAGACCATATCATGCCGAAATACGATATCCCCAAGTTGAGCAAGCTCCCCAAGGCACGCAAAAAACAGGTCGTGTTGGTCTCTAGCGGCGACTTGCGCGATACGGCCAACGAGGCCTGCTGGCCAAATCAAAAAGAGATGGAGGACGACCTGGCTAAGGTGCTGGCCGAATGCGGATACGAATTGGTCCGGGCCCATCCGTACAAACCGGACGTGAAGCATGGATTTATCAGCTCGCAGAAGGAAGGCATGCGGGTCTTTGCCGAGATCGCCCCGGACGCAAAGCTGATCGTGGCCGAGACCGTCTGGCAATACTCGCACCACATTCTCGCCGGGCTGATCGACCACAAAGGGCCCATCCTCACGCTGGCAAACTGGTCGGGCACCTGGCCCGGGCTGGTGGGACTGTTGAACCTCAATGCCTCGTTGACCAAGGCGGGCGTGAAATACTCGACGCTCTGGAGCGAGAGTTTTAGCGATCCGCAATCCGTCAAGAAGCTGAACAAGTGGCTCGACACGGGCAAGCTCCGCCATCCGACCCGCCACGTCGTGCCGCTGAAAAAAGTAAAACTCCCCGCGGCCGAGCGACGGTTGGGTAGGGCACTGGCCAAGCAGCTTCGCCGCGAGAAGGCGATCATGGGCATCTTCGACGAGGGCTGCATGGGTATGCACAACGCGATCATCCCCGACGAATTGCTCTTCCCGCTGGGCGTCTACAAGGAGCGGCTCAGCCAGTCGGCCCTTTGCTACGAAACCTCGCAGGTCGCCGACGATGAGGCGGCCGGGGTTCGTAAGTGGATGGAAGACCGGGGGATGACCTTCGTTACCGGACCCGACGAGACGAACGACCTGACCGACGGGCAGATCCACACCCAGTGCAAGATGTACATCGCGGCCGTGCGGATCGCCGACGACTTCGGGTGCGACCTGATCGGGATCCAATATCAACAGGGGCTGAAAGACATGCTGCCGGCGAGCGATCTGGTCGAGGGGATGCTCAACAACAGCGATCGGCCGCCGGTGGCCAGCCGCGACGGCCGGCGGGTGCTCTACGAGGGCCGGCCGGTGATTCACTTCAACGAGGTGGACGAGTGCGCGGGGCTCGATGCGTTGCTGATCCAGCGCGTCCACGGGGCGATGGGGCAGCCGATCGAGACCACGCTGCACGACGTCCGCTGGGGCGATTGGGACCGATCGGGCACGGTGCCGGACTACGTCTGGGTGTTTCTAATCAGCGGCTCTGCCCCGCCGGCCCATTTTATCGACGGTTGGGCGGGCGCTTCCAGCGAGCGACAGTTGGCGATGTTTTTCCGGCTGGGCGGCGGCACGCTAAAGGGTATCTCTCGGCCGGGTGAGATCGTCTGGTCGCGGATTTTCATCGAGAAGGGCAAGCTGAAAATGGACCTCGGCCGGGCGGAAGTCGTCGAGCTGCCCATCGAGGAGACCGAGCGGCGCTGGAACGAGACCTCTTCGCAATGGCCGATCATGCATGCGGTGACCTACGGCGTGTCGCGCGACCAATTCATGGCCCGGCACAAGGCCAACCACATCCAGGTCGTCTACGCCAACAATGCACGCGAGGCCGACAAGGCGCTGTTAGCCAAGGCCGCGATGGCCGAGGCAATGGGCATGGAAGTAGCGCTTTGCGGAACGCGGAAGAACGGGAAGAAGTGGGAGGGGAAATGACGAAGCTCGAATGACGAATGACGAAGTAAGACAAGTGACCGCGATGTGAATGTTCGTCAATCGTCATTCGAGCTTCGTCATTTCCCCCGGTGGCACGAAGCCGTACTCCATGTCGATTACGAGCCAACTGTACTTGCCGTTACCCAACTGTAGCCGTTTCATCAATAGCCCGACAAAGAAGGTCTTTCTTTGGCCGTCCTCCTCGAAGGTGACGGAAAAGACTTCGTGAAGGACTTCGGCCTGGCCGGGCCGTTCTTCGCTGACCGTCATGTAATAGCGGGCGTCGGCCTTGGGGCCCAGCGACAATAGCCGGCTGATTAGCGGATGCGCGCTGTACGCACGGGCCTTCTTGAGTTGGTCGGGGTCTTCGCGGTAGGCGTCCAGCAACGTCTCATCCAGCGGCAGGCGATGTTTCGGATGCCAACTGAGTTGGTGAATCTCCAGCGGCTTGTCGTTGCGGAGATACTCGAACCACTCCATGGCGAACTCCCTGGCTTCGCGGCGGACCATGCGGCGGTAGACAAACCAGTGCGTCGGGGTGGCCACGGCAAAGACGACCGACAGCCACAATCCCACCAGCGCCGCCTTGCGACCGATGATTGCGTCGGCGTGCCGCGCGACCCGCCACAAACCAAGCCCGCTAAAGACAATCCCCGAGATTGGCACGAACCAGAACCACGGATCCAGCAGGGCCACCCAAGCCAAGAGCCCGAAGAACAACCCCACCAGGGCCGACGTGCTGAGGGCCCGGTATTGGGCGATTTCGGCGTCTTGCCCCGCCGGTCGTTCGAGTCCGGGGTTAGTTGCCATATTGACTCGCCATCTTCTCCTTCCGGACAAGGATAGCGCCCTTGTTGCCGTCGTGGTAGCTGCCGAGCCTTGCCCGGCGGCGGGCGTACGTCAAAAAGAGCTTCCCGTTTCGGTCGAAGACGCACAACTTGGCTTCCGACTCGTCGTCTTCCGGGCGGTTGCCGTACTCTGCAAGCTCCTGCGAACTGGCTGCCGACCGCGAGAACGTACCGCGGGAGACTTTCTGCACGAAGGCCGCCCACTGCCGGTCGGGGCCCCACATCAGCATCTTATTTTCGGGCTTGAAGTTGCCAGCCACGCAATCGCGGTCCAGCGGGGCCAGATGCAACGAGAACATCGTGAAGCAGACCATCACCCAGCCGACCCAGACCGAGAAGAAGACACCGCCGGCCGTGTCGGCCATCTTGATGAAGCGGACCTTCACGCGCGAAAGCAGGTCGGTCAGTGCGCGGAAGACCGCCATGAAGAACACGAACAGTCCCCAGAGTGCGAGGAAGTCCCAGAGGTACGTGGCCGAGAGGAACCAATCGCCCTGCCCTTGTATCCAGTCGGCCACCGGCTCGAAGTAGTTGGTGGCCAACAGGGCGGCAGTGATCACGTTGATCAGCCGGATCGCGTTTCCCCACATCCCCTCAGCCCAGAGGGTTGCCACGCAGGCGACAAAGATGACAAGCATCAAGATGGTAAGATACATCACAAGGGTCCTTGCGTCAATCGTAGGGTGGGTCGAGGTACGAGACCCACGCGGGTGGATGAATGTACTGCGTGTTCTATTATTCCAACTGTAAACGGAAGGTCGTCAGGTGTCTGTTTGTTAGTTGTCAGTTGTCAGTTATCAGTTGTCAGGTAAGGGAAAGGCGTCTCGTGAGTTCTTGCTGATAGCTGAAGGCCACCCCCCCAACTCACGGTCTGCCAAAGGTTTGGGTTTCCATGACCGCCTTTCTGTTTGCAGTTTGACGTTCTATCACTCCCCACTCCCCACTCCCCACTACTGTTTCAACACCCGCATCAACTCCGGCAGCGAGGTAACTCCCTTGGCCACCAGCAAAATCCCCTCTTCCTGGAGGCTGCGCATGCCGTCTTTCCGGGCGGCCTTGCGAAGCAAATCCAATTTCGGTGAGGTCGTCAACACCTTGCGAACCGTCTCGCCGACGACGAGCAACTCGAAGATGGCCGTGCGGCCTTTGTAGCCGATGCCGACACACTCCTCGCAGACTTCCTCGGGCTGCTGGGGCGGCCGGTAAAAGGCCTGGATGCGGCCTTCGGGAATGCCGAGTTGCTTGAGGATCTGCGGCGTGGGTGTGTAGGCTTCCTTGCAGGCGTCGCACAGCTTGCGGACCAGCCGCTGGTTGAGCACCGCCTTGGCGACCGGGGCGAATTCGTCCGGCTCCACGCCCATCGCCAGCACCCGCAACAACGCCTCCGCGCTGTCCTTGGCCCGAACCGTGCTCAAGAACAGCCGGTTTTCGGCGACTTCCCGGCAGATCATGCTCACCGTCTCGCCGTTGACCAGGTCGCGGACGATCACGGCGTTGGGCTCCTGGCGAAAGACTTGCACGAGCACATCGGCCGGCGATTGCCCGGCGGCCGCGTCGTAAGTGGTTACCGGGCAGTTCTCGACTTCCTCGTACCGCTTTGTTTTCTCCTCGACGGCCATAAACTCTCGCATGAAGCGGTCGGTCTGGCGGAGGATCACGTCGGCGGAACTTCTCAGCCCGGCGGCGGGCATGGCGGAAAACAACAGCAATCCGCTTTCCAGGTCGAGCAGTTCCTTGACCTGTTCCTGTATTTTCGTCCGCATGCCCAGATCGTCGAGCGAATCGAAATGGATATTCTTGTCCTCGAACTGGATCATCGCCCGCTCGCCCGTCTTCGTCCCCTGGCAGGCCATCGTGGCCATGTAGTTGACCGACTCGAACTCGGCGGCGAACTTCCCGTTCTGGCGACCCTGGCGGTCCTGCGCATTGAGCCCGCAGAGCACCTTCATCGACTCCAGGGCCGGATCGCCCGTCTCCCGGTCGATCGACTCGCGGGGCAGCCACACGCCGTCGACCATCACCCGCACGCCGACGCCCTGCTGGGTGTATTCGAGCATGATTGCCGACGCCCGGTACGAGAGTCCGTCGGCGATAACCGTCCGGGCGTGCAGCAGGCCCGGGTGTTGCCGGGCGGCCAGCAAGTTGGCACCGTCCTGGCGGGGGTCGGCGGCACCGCGGGCAGACAGTTTCACCGGCGGGCCCTTTTCGTGCGGGTCCAGCGTCTGGGCCTCCATCTTGATCCCGATCTTGCTCACCTTGTGGGCCACCCAGTGGCGAATGTGCTCCTTGGTGAAGACCCGCTGGTCGTTGAGCACCTGCGAGTTGCGAGAGACGATGTAACCGATCAGCGGCGCAAGGTAGGCGATCACCAGCAGAGGATAGACGACCCAGAACGAGACCGGCAGCAGCCAGACGAGGATGAAACCACCCACAAAGACGCCGAATACGATCGGGCTCCAGCGGGTATAATTCAGTTTCAGTTCGCGGGCGTCGCTGCTGACCCAGTCGGTGCTGTAGACCCATACGGCAAACAGCACCCAGCAGGCGAGCACCTTCGCTAGCCCGAGATAGTGCCCCGGCCCGCGGAAGTCTTTCTGGATATCCACGCCGGGCCAATCGCCGGGGTCCGCGGCCGACAGATCGCCGGCGCCAAACTGAAGAATCACCAGGGCCACGGCGGCAATAAACAACAGTCGAAACATCACACCATCCCGGATTCGCTGATTTCAATACCTTTGAGCGCCATTTTGAGTGCTTCGGGGTTGGGCGCAAACTCGAACGCGGTGGGCCGGTCGATCATGTCTGACTCGACCAGACTCTTCAGGCTGAAGGTAAAGTCCTGCATACCCTCCTCGCGGCCGATCCGCACCGCGTCGGCCAGCTTCTCGTCCTGCTCGTTGAGGATCAGCTTGCGAACCGTTGGCGAGAAGGTCATGACCTCGCAGGTCGGCACCCGCCCGATCCCCTCCGCCACCGAGGGCAACAGTTTCTGGGCAATGATCGCCTTCATGTTGAAGGCCAATGCGCTGCGGATCGAACTGTGCATGGTCTCGGGAAACAGGTCGAGGATGCGGCCGATCGTGCTCGGGGCAGTCGAGGCGTGAATCGTGCCGAACACCAAGTGCCCGGTCTCGGCCGCCTGGATCGCCGTTTCGAACGATTCCCGGTCGCGCATTTCACCCACCAGGATCACGTCGGGGTCTTCGCGGACCGCATGCTTCATGCCGATCATGAAATCGCGCACGTCCAGGCCGATCTCCCGCTGGTTGATCAGGCACTTGTCCTCGGTAAAGACAAACTCGATCGGATCTTCCAGCGTGAGGATGTGTTTGCGGTAAGCGTGATTCACCCAGTTGAGCATCGAGGCGATCGTGGTGCTCTTGCCCGAACCGGTAACGCCGGCCAGCAGAACCATCCCCTGGCTGAACCGGCAGAGCGGCTCGAGCAGACCGGCGGGCAGGTGCAACTCGGCCAGCTTGGGGATCACGTTGTTGACCCGCCGGGCGACCATTCCCACGTGGCCCATTTGCTGGAGAATGTTCACGCGGAACCGCCAGACGACATCGTCCACCTCCAGCGTGTAGGCGAAGTCGCTACCGCCCTCCTCCTCGAACATCTGCTTGCGGCGCTCCTGCATGTTGACCATCGGGAAAACCAGCCGGGCCATCTCCTCGTCGTCGACCGGATCCCGGTTCAGCGGCCGCAGCGTGCCGTCCACGCGGACGTACGGCGGGGCGCCGACCTTCAGGTGCAGGTCGCTGCCCTCCAACTTCACCAGCGCCCGAAAGAGCTTGTCGATCTCCAGGTCGTCGTGTTTGCCGGTAAACTGTTGTTGGTCGGCGTCAACTACGCTTGCCATCGTTGATCCTCTATCGCATGTGAATTCCGCGCCGCTGCATCACGCGTTTGGTCTGTTGAATCGAATACTCGCCGTAGTGGAAGATGCTGGCGGCCAAGGCGGCCTCGGCACCGCCAAGCAGGACCGCGTCGGCCATGTGGTCGGGATTGCCGGCACCGCCGCTAGCGACCACGGGGATCGTTACCGCCCGGGTGACCGCCCGGGTGATCTCCAGGTCGAAGCCGTCCTTGGTCCCGTCGGCGTCCATGCTGGTGAGCACGATCTCGCCGGCGCCGAGCCGCTCGACTTCACGCGCCCAGGCGACCACTTCGAGCCCGGTGCCGATCCGTCCTCCGTTGATATGCACCTCCCAAAACTCTTTGCCGTCTTTCTCGACCCGCTTGGGGTCCATATTGACCACGATGCACTGGCTGCCGAACCGCCGGGCGGCCTGGCGGACCAACTCGGGTTCGCGACAGGCGGCCGAGTTGATCGACACCTTATCGCTGCCGGCGTTGAGCAGTGCTCGAATGTCTTCCAGGTTGCGTATCCCGCCTCCGACCGTCAAGGGCATGAATATCACCTCGGCGGTCCGGCGGACGACGTCGAGCATGATGTCGCGGCCTTCATGGCTGGCGGTGATGTCGAGAAAGACCAGTTCGTCGGCCCCCTCCTGCTCGTACCGCCGGGCCACCTCGACCGGATCGCCCGCGTCGCGAAGGTTGAGGAAATTCGTCCCCTTGACCACGCGGCCTCGATTTACGTCGAGACACGGAATGACCCGCTTCGCTAACATCGACACCGGTTCCAAGAGGCCTCTTCCAACCACGACCCGCCGGACGACCCAAATCGCCCAACAGCCAACTTTTTACTTTAATCGGTGGCGCCGGCACGGTCAACACCCCGATTCAGGGGGGTGATTGGCCGCTTGCGGCTTCGTAAATCGGCGCAACCCCGCTTGACTTCCGGTACTCTAATGTATAGAGTATATGTATATCAAGAGTATACAGCCCATTTACTGGAGGTCTCTGCCATGGAACAAACGAGTGTCGAACGCGTTCGCGAGGATCTGGAAACGATGAAGGCAGCCATCTGCAAGGAGTTGCCATTCGGGGCGGCGGACGTGCGTTTCTACGCCGCGCTCGCGGTTGCCAGCGGTGTCTTTGCCGTCGGATTCGCGTTGGGAGCAGACCGCGGTTGGCCCTCCTTTCTGTCAGGACTACCGGCGATACTCGTCTTCGCGGTGTACCTAGGCTACCTCGCCGTGAAATCCCGACGCCATTCCCCGGTGAACTCCACGCGGCGTAACGAGTACCGCACAGCGTTGCTGATCCTGGCGCCCATCGCGGCGGCGGCGTTGGCCGGGAGCTATTGGGCCACTCGTGCGGGGATGTCCTATCTGCAGTCGAGCGGTGCGCTCTTCGTGGTGGCCGGATTCGCTTTCACGAGCATCGCCATGACCGGTCCGTACCCGCGCCGGTATCCACGCTCGTACTGGTTGGTCTGCGGCCTGCCGATGATCGCCGCCGGGGTGTGCCTTCCGTTTTGTACGCCCACGCAAGCACGGACCGCGATGGGTTGCATGGTGGTCGCGATGCTCGGGCTCATGGCAATCGTGATGCACTATCACGTTTGCCGGCAAGACGCGGTTACTCCCAGTGACAGTGTCACTCTCAGTGACAGTGAGGAGTGCGATGTTGCCGATTGACTTCAACGGTTTGGACACCGCGGTCCACGGCCCGGTCCGGCTCGGCGTGCTGACGGCCTTGCAGACCGACGGCCCGTTGGACTTCACCACGCTGAAGAAGCGGCTGAACGTTGCCGACGGCGCGATCGGGATCCACCTGCGAAAGCTGGAGGACATCGGCTACCTCGCGTGCAAGAAAGCGTTCGTCGGCCGGCGTCCTAAGAGCACTTATCGAATCACGCCCAAGGGGCGTGGCGCACTGCGCGGCTATCTCGACGCCATGCAGCGAGTCATCGACGCCGTCGAGGCTGGCGAGAAGGCTCACTGATTCAGCGGAGAGATCTCTTCCTCGGCCAGGCATGATGCGTAGGACAGGGACGCGAGAATATCCTCACGCGACAAAGACGGATACGCCTCCAAGAGATCCTCTTGACTGTCGCCTCCGGCCAACATTCCGAGAATTTGGGAGACCGCAATCCGCGTCCCCTTTACACAGGCCTGACCGTGACAGACGTTTGGATCGACGGAAATGCGTTCGAGATTATTCGTCATGGGTTCTCCGGCAACTGATAGTCGCGAAAGGCTGCGTTCTGACCGAGCGATCCCTTTCAGTCTTGGGCACGATTTGAGACGTGGCATCCTTCGGGTTGTCCCCCGAGGTGCTGTCCGCCCACGAAGGCCTTCGTTGTCAGCCACCGCATTTTTGTCTTCAAATCGGGGGACACAATACCTATATTGATAACGGGAAATCGGGGGACACAATACCTATATTGATAAGATGGGCGGTTTCTATTAGTCTCTGGGCATGGCCAGACTAGCAAGGGTGGTTGTTCCTGGTATGCCGCACCACGTCACTCAACGTGGCAACCGGCGGCAGCAGACGTTCTTTGTGGAAGACGATTACACGGCCTACTTGGAACTGATGGCTCAACAGTGTCGTGAAGAAGGGGTTGCAATTTGGGCGTACTGCCTGATGCCAAATCACATTCATTTGATTGCCGTGCCGGAGACGGAGCAGGCGTTGCGACGGGCAATCGGCGAAGCGCATCGTCGCTACACACGGCGGATCAACTTTCGCGAGAAGTGGCGGGCCTTTCTCGACAGCGCCATCCCCGAAAAACAACTAGATCAGATACCCGATTATGGACGAACTTGCCGGCCGTTGGGCGGCCTGACCTTCCTTCTGCGTT
>SDBT01015658.1_pt1 | contig 12044 bp, 8 predicted proteins | sample 2277101 | NCBI WGS metagenome assembly SDBT01 (sample SAMN10404973, study PRJNA504765) | marine sediment metagenome | isolation source: marine sediment core GS10_PC15, 103 cmbsf | place: Arctic Ocean: Southern Knipovich Ridge | collected 2010
TTAACCGGTCTCTTCTTTTGAGTGTTTGATCAGTGGGGGTTTGTTATCGGTGACGCACGACGCTTCGATTGTGATCTGTTTGATGGTCGGGTCGGAGGGGACTTCATACATAAGATCCATAAGTAATGTCTCTACAATCATCCGAAGGGCGCGGGCTCCTGTGTCCGATTTTTTGGCTTTAGCTGCAATAGCTTTGAGTGCATCCTCACGAAAGATGATCTCAACACCATCTTCAGCGAAGAGGCTGGTATATTGATTGATAATCGCATTCTTCGGCTTGGTCAGGATTTCAATAAGATCGTCGAGAGTGAGCTCATTGCAGTTGGCCATGCTATTGAAGCGACCGACAAATTCCGGAATCAGACCAAATGAGACAAGATCCTCGGTCTCCACCTTCGAGAGAAGATAGTTGGTCTCTGTGGCGTCGAAAGCGCGGTTTTGCGCCTCTGTATCGAAGCCGATCACCCCTTTCCCAAGACGTTTTGCGATGATTTTATCGAGATTGACGAAGGCACCACCAGCGATGAAGAGGATATTTTGAGTATTCACTTTGATATACTCTTGGTTGGGGTGTTTACGTCCCCCTTTAGGTGGAACGTTAGCGACGGTTCCCTCCACAATTTTAAGGAGCGCTTGCTGGACACCCTCTCCTGAGACGTCGCGGGTAATGGAGACGTTGCCCGATGTCTTACGGATCTTATCGATCTCATCGACGTAGATGATACCCTGCTCGGCGCGTGCGATGTCGTAGTCGGCGTTTTGGACGAGGCGGAGGATGATATTCTCGACATCTTCTCCGACGTAGCCAGCCTCGGTGAGGGTGGTGGCATCGGCGATAGCGAAGGGGATATCGAGGATATCAGCAAGGGTACGGGCGATGAGGGTCTTTCCAGATCCGGTCGGGCCGAAGAGGAGAACATTGGATTTACTATAGTCCATCTCTCTAGACTCTTTGCTGAGGGAACGGACACGCTTGTAGTGGTTGTAGACAGCGACGGCGATCGTTCTCTTCGCCTTCTCTTGGCCAATCACATACTCATCGAGACGGGTTTTTATCTCTTTCGGCTTGAGAACTTTGAGCTCGTGTTTGACCGTTTTTTTTTCGACGATGTCCATGCAGAGACGGACACACTTATCGCAGATAAAGGCGTTGGGGCCAGAGACGAGTTTTTCAACAGAGTCTTCTGTGCGTCCGCAAAAGGAGCAGGCAGCCATTTCTTGGGTGTCGGTCGTTTTTTTATTCATCTATGTTTTTTTACTTTTCTTCTTTGTTGGCATGACCACTTTATCGATCAAGCCATAGTTTACTGCATCTTCAGCACTCATATAGAAATCCCGATCTGAATCTTTGATCACCTTCTCAAGAGGCTGTCCGGTGTGTTCAGCGATGATCATAGATAGTGAACTCTTGAGATAGAGGATCTCTTGTGCTTGGATATGGATATCAGCGGAGGAGCCGGTGATGCCGCCGAGAGGCTGGTGGATCATGATGCGACTGTGCGGCAGCGCAAAGCGCTTCCCCTTGGTCCCAGCACAGAGAAGGAGAGCGCCGAGAGAGGCGGCCTGTCCAATGCAGTAGGTGTTGACGTCAATACCGAGGAATCGGATGGTATCGTAGATTGCGAGTCCTGCGGAGATCACACCTCCTGGGGAGTTGATATAGATGCTGATATCTTTTTTAGGATCATCGGCACGGAGGAAGATGAGCTGCGCTACCACAGCGTTGGCCACTTGATCATTGATCTCAGATCCAATGAAAACAATCCTGTCTTTAAGGAGACGGGAGTAGATATCCATTGAGCGCTCTCCACGCCCTGTATCTTCGATGACGTAGGGGATTAACGGCATGTCGCTTCCTTTGATTCGCGTTTTTATTCTGTTATAGACGGCAAGTGAGGTTCAGGTCAAGCCTTCTTCTTTGTAGCTGTTTTTTTCTTTGCCGGTGCTTTTTTTGCTGCCGTTTTCTTTGCTGCCGGTTTTTTCTCAGGTGCAGCACTCTTTGCGGCGGGTCTCTTAGCTTTGGGAGGGACAACTTTCGCCTTAGAGATAAGGAAGTCTTCAGCCTTGCTGAGAATCAGACGAGACATTGCAATCGCCTTCTGCTCTTGCGACTGCTCATTTGAAGTATAGAGATCGGACTGGTCACTAAACATCGCTTCAAGAGGGGTCTTCACACCTTGATGTACCTCACTAGGGGAGATTTGGATCTTCTGATCTTGAATGATTTTTTTAGAGAGATAGAAGAGGCGAACCGCTCGGCTGCCCTGCTCCTCAATCTCATGAATCGTCTTCTTCCGCTCCTCTTCATCCATCCCCATCATCTTCTGTTGGAAGCTACTATCAGCAATAAGCTGTTTGATACGGAACTGCGTCTCCTTAGTAAGGAGAGATTTGGGCAGGTCAAAGGCGTAGTGGTCGAGTAGGAAGTTGTTGATCTGCTCGCGGTATGAGCGCTTCTGCAGATCATCCGCCTGCTTATTCAGCAATTTTTGTAAATTCTCGTGCATCTCCTTGGCATTTTTCGTGCCCAGCTTTTGCGCAAGGGCATCATCTAATTCAGGAAGCTTCGGCTTCTCAATGCCGTGCAGAGAGAGACGGATTTTTTTTGGAGGGGTGGCGGCCTTCTCCTCTTTCGTGGCATCCTTATCAGCCTCACTTGTTCCCTCTTTAGACTCTCCGATCTTCATGCCGACGACCAAGTCGAACATCCACTTCGCCATCTTCTCCTTGCTGATCTCAAAGCGGGCTTTAATCAGCGCTTTTTTAGGGGGGTCTTCATCGATGATATCGACATCGATCAGGGCGTGATCGCCAACTTTTGCCGCGCGGCCAGAAATTTTTTCCCATTCGGCAAAAAACATCTGAATATCATGGAGAGTAGCCTTGAGTTTCTTTTCATCTACATCGTCGCGTTTGACCTCTTCCAGTTCGAGCTTGCTCGTGTCGATCTCGGGGACGAGAGGCTCAGTTTCGAAGGAGTAGGTCATCTCGGCGCCCTCCTCGACAGATTGTTTTTCAACATTGAAAGAGATCTGGGAATCGTTTGAGAGAAGGGGAGTTTGAGCCACCTTCTGGCATTCTCGGAAGGTGACATCGGCGAGAGCCTTTTGGGAGCGCTCCTCAACGGGCTGAGGAAACTTTTTTGCGATGAGATGGTCGGGAGCGCGCCCCTTGCGGAACCCCGGGAGGGAGATCTCTTTTGAGACAGCCCGAAGGGCCTCTCTTCGCGCTTGTTTGACGATTTCTGGGGCGACCTTTACCTTGTATTCAACAAGGCATTCGGGCTTGCGCTCCATAGTGAAGGTGACATGTTTTGAGCTGAATTCTTTCTTTTCGTCCATAAAATCCCTGATGCAAAATAAAAAGCGGGTGATGAGATTCGAACTCACGACCCTCACGTTGGCAACGTGATGCTCTACCACTGAGCTACACCCGCAGACTGTCATTAAGTATAACGACTCACATTTTTTTTTCCAACTGGAATGATCAAGAACAAGAACTCCCCACTTTTAGGACGAGGACTATCAGGATATGGAGAGGATCATCAGATAAGAGATTCACTTATTAGATGCGTCGGGGGGCCGTGTATTTTTCTGCTGTAGGAAGTTTTGAGAAATCTCTTACCCCTAAGAAGCTGATTAAAGATACGTCGGGGGTGTAACCCCCGACGTATCTTTAATCGGCATCTAAAGGATGAAAGATTGTTTCATCTTATTAAACTTACTCAACAGCAGTAAAACCCTGTAGACTTCCTCAATAGTGGTGGATGTAATTTTTTTTTCAACTGGGAGGATTTAAGTTTGAAACTATAGGGTATGATGAATCTTTTGACTGAAAGAGGTAGGCATAAATACAAAAAAAATGTAAAAGGAGGAATCGATTTCAAATCACCTGCATATTGAGAGGTCTGTCGCACAACTATGCTGAATTTAAGAAAGCTCAAACAAGATTTTTCTTCAGCCATTTTAAAGGAAGGGAAGGAGCTTTTTGAAACGAAAAAAGTTCTCTCTGCAAAGATATTGCATCTCGATTCCACTTCCGTCCGTATCAGCGCGAAAGTATTAGGACAGTATAAAAACACCTATGAGAGTGAAATCGAGATCGATCGCTTCGAAAGTGAGACGATCGACTCCGATTGCGACTGCCCCTACCACTATGATTGTCAACATCTAGCCGCTGTGCTCTTCTACTTAGAGTCCTGTCTGGATGAGATTCTAGTGAACTATTCCAAAGAGACCGACCTCGATAAAGTAGCCAGTGAGAAGGGCTTCGATGACTCTGAGAAAGAGAAGCTCCTCGAAGAGGTTAAAAAAGCTGAAACGAAAGAGGAGATGCGCCTCGATGAAGAGTATCAGAAAGAGCTCCTCAAAGAGTATGTAGAGACCTCCTCCATCTTGGCAAAGTCACCCTTCTTCCTACCGAGGCAGAAGCGGGAAGTTGATCGCGCCGAACTAGCTGTGATCTTCAACTTCCCGAAAAAGATGGGAGCTGTTGAGTTGCAGCTCTCTCTAAGATTGCCAGCTCGATCCAAGCCCCTTCACATCTCCAATGTTAGAGACTTTCTGGATGCACTGCGCTACCAAGAGCCCCTCTATGTTGGAGGAAAGAACTACCTCTTTTCCGTGGAATCCTTCGCAGAGTCTGAACAAGAGATCGTTCGTCTAGTAATGGACCACGCAATCCTCCCAGAAAAAGCAAACAGTGATCGCGCACAGAGGGTCGCTCTACTCGATATCAAAATTTTCGGAATGATTCTGGCGAAGGCACATGAGATCGCCTCAGAGATGCTGAAACAGAAAGGATGGGTCTCGCAAGATGATGAACTTCCTACCCTCCCCTGCCTCTATGAAGAGAACCTAGAATCACCTATCCACTTCTCCAAAGCTCTAGCGCAACTAAAGGTCTCTCTCGAATATATCCATCCCCCGACGACAAAAATTCTGCTCAATCCCACACTATTGATCGATCAGAAGACGATTATGCTCGAAGATGCTCGCTTCTTGGAATGCGCCAAACCAGGAATCGTCTACAACCACGTCTACTACCGCTTCCCAGAACACATCACACGTCAGCATCTGCGCAGTTTAGTTCCGATCCGAGAGATGACGATTCCGCAGCCGCTCTTTGGTACCTTTGTGGAAAACTCCCTTCCAGAACTCTCCCATTTTGCGGAAGTCGATATGCAAGACGTCGTGGAGCACTTTACAACCCTTCCCTTTGTCGGCACGATCGAAGCGATCTGCGACCTCTCCTTCCTCAATGGGGAGCTTGAAGCGACACTCTCATTTCAATATGACAAACATATCATTCCATCCTCCTCAAAGCAGCTTAAATTTCAAGATATCAACTCGTTCGTGACAGAAGAAGGAGTTGTGGCGCGTAACTTAGTTGAAGAGCAGAAGATTATTGAAGAGCTCTTTCGTGATTTCATCTTCAATACCGAGCATCAGACATTCATTGCAAAAACCGAGAAGAAGATCATCGAGTTTATGACCGATGTGATTCCCCGCAATCAACATCGAATCAGGTTTAACTGCCCTCAAAACCTCTTAGATCAATTCATCTACGACCAATCGAAGTTTAAACTGAAACTTGCACACACCGACCGGATGGATGTCTACACAATGAACATTGAGGTGAAGGGAGCGCTGAAAGGGGTCAACGTCGATCGCTTGTGGGATTGCATCGTCTCCCACCGCGCCTATCTCGAGCTCGATATGCCTCAAGGGACGACGAAAAAGTCGAAAGATAGGGGAAATAAACTTCCTAAGATTCTTGTGCTCGACCTCGAAGAGATGGGCGCTGTCGTTCAGCTCTTCGATGAACTCGGAATTGAAAAGCTTGATGACAAGACATTAGAGCGTCCGATTTGGGGGTTGGCAAATATCGACGAGACCAACTTTAAGGGGCTACCTGTCGATTTCACGATGACACCTCGCCTCAAAGAGATCCGCGAGCAGATGCTTGGTCAGAAAGAGATTGAGTACAGCCCCGTTCCAAAAATGATTAAAGCGGAGCTACGCAAATACCAGGAGGAGGGGGTAAATTGGCTGGAGCGCCTACGCCTCATGTACCTCAACGGGATTCTAGCCGATGATATGGGACTCGGTAAGACCCTGCAGGCCATCGTCTCGCTGACGCAGCGTCTCGGAACGGTAAAGACACCCGCCCTTGTGATATGTCCCACCTCCCTCCTCTACAACTGGAAAGAGGAGTGCCACAAATTTAATCCTACCCTAAAAGCGATGGTTATCGATGGAATTCCCAATAACCGCAAAAAGTTGATCAAGAGCGTCAAAAACTACGATATCGTCATCACATCATACAGCCTCCTTCAGAAGGACATTGATTTCTATGACAAGATCACCTTCTCCTACATGATTCTTGATGAAGCTCAGCATATTAAGAATCGTGGGACACGCAATGCTAAGTCCGTCAAACTGGTGAAGGCCGAACATCGGATGATCCTATCGGGTACACCCATTGAAAATTCTCTCGATGAGCTCTGGAGTCTCTTCGATTTCCTTATGCCCGGCTTCCTAGGAACGTTTGACCGCTTTGTGGAGAAATATGTGAGAGCCTCCGGCGAAGAGCTGACAAAAAATCTTCAATATCTTCGCAAGAAAGTAGCCCCCTTCATACTCCGCCGTATGAAGGTCGATGTTCTCGATGACCTACCACCCGTCTCCGAAAACGTCTACCACTGCCAGCTCACCGACGTCCAGCGTGACCTCTACCGCTCCTATGCAGAGTCCGCTCGCGATGAGCTGATGAAACTCGTTGAGCGAGAGGGCTTTAACAAAGTGCAGATTCACGTCCTTGCCACCCTCACCCGCCTCAAGCAGATCTGCTGCCACCCCGCGATTTTTGCAAAAGAGCGGCCCGAACCAGGGGATTCCGCCAAGTATGATATGCTCGTTGAGCTACTGGAAACACTGATCGAAGGGAAGCATAAGACAGTTATTTTCTCTCAATATACACGTATGTTACAGATCATGCGTAATGATTTTGAGCAGCGGGGGATTCGATTCTCCTATCTCGATGGATCGAGTAAAAACCGCCTCGATATTGTGAACGAGTTCAACAATGACAAAGATATCCCAGTCTTCCTCGTCTCACTTAAGGCGGGAGGAACAGGACTCAACCTAGTCGGAGCCGACACGGTGATTCACTATGATATGTGGTGGAATCCCGCTGTAGAGAGCCAAGCGACCGACCGTGTCCACCGTATAGGACAGAAGGCCTCCGTCTCCGTCTACAAGCTCGTTACACTTGGGACCATCGAAGAGAAAATCGTTGAGATGCAAAACAATAAAAAAGGCATCGTGAAGAAAATTGTAAGCTGTGATGATGAAGCGATCACGAAGCTCACCTGGGAAGATGTTCTCGAACTTCTTCAAACTTGATGAATTATATCTTAAGGAGTGTTACACTCCAAATACTTAACGAGTGAAAAAGGTAAGAACAGATGAAATATAGTGCTGCTGGAAAAGGAAGTCTACTGAAGAATTTTAGACGTAGCTTCATGAATAAAGTGGGCCGCATGACCGGTATCTTTTCAAGCGATATCGGAATAGACTTAGGAACTGCCAACACACTTGTCTATGTACGAGGAAAGGGGATTGTCCTAGCAGAGCCCTCCGTTGTCTCTGTCGATTCCGTGACCAATGAAGTGCTTGCTGTCGGCCATAAAGCTAAAGCGATGCTCGGTAAGACTCCCCGAAAAATCCACGCCGTCCGTCCCATGAAAGATGGAGTTATTGCCGACTTTGAGATCGCTGAAGGGATGCTCAAAGCGTTGATCTCCCGCGCCACACCCTCGCGCAGCCTCTTCCGCCCCAAAATCTTGATCGCCGTCCCTTCAGGCATCACCGGCGTTGAGAAGCGCGCTGTTGAAGATTCCGCCCTGCGAGCCGGTGCACAAGAGGTCATTCTCATCGAAGAGCCAATGGCTGCCGCCATTGGCGTAGACCTTCCTGTCCACGAGCCCTCCGCAAATATGATCATCGATGTCGGCGGTGGCACCACCGAAATTGCCATCATCTCCCTCGGCGGAATTGTCGAGTCCCGCTCCATTAGGATTGCAGGAGACGAGTTTGATGAGTGTATCATCAACTACATGCGTCGCACCTACAACCTGATGATCGGACCCCGGACAGCAGAAGATATCAAGATGACCATCGGTTCAGCCTATCCCCTTGGGGATCACGAACTAGAGATGGAAGTTCGTGGCCTCGACCAGGTCTCGGGGCTACCCGTTACAAAGCGCATCAATTCAGTAGAGATCCGTGAGTGCCTATCTGAACCCACCCTGCACATCACCGCCTGCGTCAAAGAGACCCTTGAGCGCTGCCCTCCAGAGCTCGCTGCTGATCTCGTCGAAAGTGGTATGGTTCTAGCAGGAGGTGGAGCGTTGATCAAAGGGCTAGACAAAGCCCTGATAAAAGAGACAGGACTTCCTGTTGTGATCGCCCCCAACCCCCTCCTTGCCGTATGCTTGGGAACAGGAAAGGCTCTCGAATACCTCGACACGATCAAACAAGCTGCTGGTTAGGAACTAAGTTTGTAGACAGCTCATTAGTTTTCAAGAGATGGTGTGAATCCAGAAATGCACAAATCATTTTTAAACAGCTCCGTAGTGGAGATCCCTCACCCTAAGCTCAGGCGATGGATCAGCGAAATCAAGGAGCTTTGTGAGCCTGAAAACATCCACCTCTGCGATGGCTCCAAAGAGGAGCACGATGCAATCTGTCAGCAGCTCGTTCAGAGCGGCCTCTTCGTCCCCTTAACCAAACGGCCCGGTTCATTCTGGTGTCGCTCCGACCCCAGCGATGTCGCGCGGGTAGAAGATCGAACCTTTATCTGTTCCCTCAAGAGAGAAGATGCCGGTCCTACCAACAACTGGTGCGATCCAGGTGAGATGAAAGAGAAGCTCAAAGAGCTCTTCAAAGGGTGTATGAAGGGGAGGACGCTCTATATCATCCCCTTTAGCATGGGGCCATTTGGCTCCCCCCTCTCAGTGATTGGAGTGCAGATCACCGACTCACCCTACGTCGTTGCAAATACCTACATCATGACTCGAATGGGAAAGAAAGCACTCGACCTGCTCGGCAAAGATGGAGAGTTTGTCCCTTGCCTTCACTCCGTCGGCGTGCCATTGCAAAAAGGTGAAAAAGATCTCCAATGGCCCTGCCGCCCCGATGATAAATATATCGTTCACTTCCCAGACGAGCGCGTTATCTGGTCGTTCGGCAGTGGCTATGGTGGAAACGCCCTCCTTGGAAAGAAGTGTCTAGCCCTGCGTATCGCCTCAGTCAAAGCGCGAGAAGAGATGTGGATGGCAGAGCACATGCTCATCGTCGGTATCACCAACCCCAAAGGGAAGAAGCGCTACTTCGTTGCAGCCTTTCCCAGCGCCTGTGGAAAGACCAACCTAGCCATGCTCCAGTCGCCCCTGCCCGGATGGAAGATAGAGTGCGTCGGCGATGATATCGCATGGATGAAGATCGGCGACGATGGCCGCCTCTACGCCATCAATCCAGAATATGGATTCTTCGGTGTTGCACCCGGAACCTCCGAAAAGTCCAACCCCAATGCCATGGCATCGATCAGCAAAAATTCCATCTTCACAAATGTCGCCCTCACCGATGATGGCGACGTCTGGTGGGAGGGGATGACAGAGAGCCCCCCCAAACATCTCACCGATTGGAAAGGTAACTCCTGGACCCCCGACTCAAAAGAGAGAGCCGCCCATCCCAACTCTCGTTTTACAGCTCCCGCCAAACAGTGTCCGATCATCGATCCCGCCTTTGAAGATATCCATGGCGTGCCCATCTCAGGGATTATTTTTGGAGGGCGCCGCGAGAGCGTCATCCCTCTTGTGATCGAGAGCCTAACGTGGCAGCACGGGACCTTTCTCGGCGCCTCCCTCTCCTCCGAGATGACAGCCGCAGCTGCAGGCAAAGTCGGTTCATTGCGACACGACCCCTTTGCCATGCTTCCCTTCTGCGGCTATAACATGGGGGACTACTTTGCCCACTGGCTGAAGATGGGAGAGCGCTTGGGCGATAAAGCCCCCACCATCTACCACGTCAACTGGTTCCGCAAATCTCCAGAGGGGAAGTTTTTATGGCCCGGCTTCGGCGAAAACATCCACGTCCTCAAATGGATCTTCGAAAGATGCGAACAGAGCGTCGAGGCAAAAGAGAGCCCCGTCGGCCGCATGCCCCAGGAGTTTGATGCCCCCAGAGAACTCTTTGAAATCGATAAAGAGAAGTGGAAAGAAGAAGTAGCCGGACTCCGCGATTACTTCAAGCTCTTTGGCAAGCAGCTCCCACAAGGCCTCTCTGATGAGCTCGACGCTCTCGAGAAGCGGCTAAATGTATAAACTCCAAACAAAAAAACCTTCCAGTTTAATCCTTATTAAACTCATCTCATCTCCGTCGATCGGAGCTGTTCTTTTTACTCCAGGGCTTCCAGAAATCATCAGGTATTTTGGAATTTCGGAGGCTCTAGGACAGCTCACCCTGACCCTCTTTTTAGTGGGGTATGCCTGCGGGCAGTTGCTCTATGCGCCCATCGCAATTAGGTGGGGACGCCGTCCCACTATTTTTTTTGGGATGGGGATTGCCGTGGTCGGAAGTATTTTAGCAATTTTATCAGAGCCGCTGCATTCGTTTACCCTTCTGCTTATCGCACGGCTTGTTATGGCTCTCGGTTCGAGCGTTGGATTGGTATTAACCTTTACGATCATCAATGACTTTTACTATGAACACCAAGCGCGAAGAATAGTTCCTATCGTATCCCTTGCCTTTGCCGTTGTTCCATTTATTGGGATTACGATTGGAGGGCTTTTAGTGCATCTTTTTGGATGGAACAGCTGCTTTTATTTTATAGCAGTCTATAATCTTTTTGTACTTCTACTCTGTAGGTTGTTACCTGAAACGTCCACAGAACTCGATCCTCATGCAACGCGGGTAGTTCATATCAAACAGCGCTACTTGGCAGCTTTTAAGAACAAGCGCCTGATCTCTTTCTCTCTGCTTTTTGGGCTTACCACCACTATCATTTATACTTTTGCTGCGGTCTCTCCCCTGATTGTCATCGATCTTTTTGGAGTGTCGCCTCTCCATTTTGGCCTGTTGAATTTAGTTGTGGCTATCGGTTATTTTTTGGGGAATCTAATCAGCGTCGGTCTGTCCAAACACCTGAGTGGACGCGCCGTTATCTCTCTAGGCTATGGAATTTTTTCCCTCGCTATTTTAACCTTTGCTTGTTTTTGCGCTTTAAAGCTTATCAACCTCTATAGCTTTTACATTCCTTTTTTCTTTGTCTATCTGGGGCTGCCCCTCTCTTTTTCAAATGCCGCTGTCTTTGCCACAGCCCAATATAAGGACCGGCCCACGGGCGCCTCAGTCATGATGTTTACCAATATGATCATTGCTACACTCGGTGTTCTAATCCTGAGCGCCCTTCCTGGATCGCTTTTGGTCACATTGCCTCTTGTCTTGATCGTCATTCTCGTATTATACTTTTTTCTTTTCTCTTACACAAAAAGATTGATATGAGAGTTCTACTCCAGAGAGTCGCGCAAGCGAGAGTTAGAGTTGAAGGTCAAGTGGTGGGGGAGATCGGTCCTGGGCTGCTGCTCTTTTTAGGCGTGCATCGCGATGATGACGCCTCGAAAATTCCCTATCTTGTCGAGAAGGCAACGCATCTCAGGATCTTTGAGGATAGCGAGAGGAAGATGAACCTCTCAGTTAAAGATGTGGGGGGAGAAATTCTACTGGTCTCCCAGTTCACCCTCTATGCCAATTGTCAATCAGGGCGCCGTCCCTCCTTTACCGAAGCGATGGCTCCGAGTGGTGCCAAGGTGCTCTATGAGGCGTTCATTCAAGGGCTCAAAGAGGCGATGGGAGAAGATCGCATCGCCACCGGAGAGTTTGGAGCATACATGCAAGTCGAACTGATCAACGATGGACCCGTCACGCTGCAACTCTGCTCTCTAACTTGAGTAGGAAAAATACCCAAGATCATGATCTATT
>SDBT01015659.1_pt1 | contig 12044 bp, 9 predicted proteins | sample 2277101 | NCBI WGS metagenome assembly SDBT01 (sample SAMN10404973, study PRJNA504765) | marine sediment metagenome | isolation source: marine sediment core GS10_PC15, 103 cmbsf | place: Arctic Ocean: Southern Knipovich Ridge | collected 2010
TTGCCCTAACATTTCGGGGGTAATGAGTGTAATGTTTTTATCGGTGACATAAAATCGCTTGTGGTCTTCTTCCTGATCGTACCCTACTGTCAATCCCTCAGGAATTACACAATTTTTGTCCACTACTACCCGCTTGAGACGTACATTTCGGCCGATTTCTACGTTAGGAAGTATCACCGAGTCTTCGATATTGCTATAGCTGTGTACATGTACGTTTGAAAACAGTAGAGAGCGACGCACTGTTGAACCACTAATAAGGCAACCACCCGACACCATCGAGTTCACTGCTTGACCTAATTGGCCTTTCTTTTCATGTATAAATTTAGCAGGAGGCAACTGTTCTTGGTGTGTCCAGATCGGCCAGTCCTCATCGTATAGGTTGAGTTCCGGGATCACAGTAGTAAGGTCAAGATTAGCTTCCCAATAGGCATCTACTGTCCCTACATCTCTCCAGTATGGTACTCCAGAGGAGGAAATGTTGACGCAACTGTCAAGGAATCGGTGGGCGAATATCCGGTAGCGAGATACCTGATAAGGAAGCAGATCCTTGGCAAAATCGTGAGACGAGCTTTTTTCTTTATGGTCACGGAGTAACTGTTCGAAAAGAAACGATGCGTTGAATACATAAATACCCATGCTGGCAAGTGCTTGTCCAGGTTTGCCGGGAATGGGTGTGGCATTCTCCGGTTTAGGTTTTTCGGAAAAACTAGTGATGCGCCATTCATCGTTGACACTCATGATGCCAAAATCACTCGTTTCTTCTAACGGAATGGTCAGGCAAGCCACAGTCATATCGGCAGATTTCTCAACATGATCAGTTATTAATTTACTGTAATCCATTTTGTAGATGTGATCGCCACCTAGAATCAGTACAAACTTCGGATTATGGCGGCGCAAGATATCTATATTTTGAAACACAGCATCAGCAGTTCCTTGGTACCAAACTTCCCCTGTCATCTGCTGTGCCGGTAGTAATTCGACGAATTCCTTGAAGCGTCCATCGAGAAAACTCCATCCGTACTGGATATGACGAACCAGGCTCTGCGCCTTGTATTGGGTAGCAACTCCGATACGTCGAATACCAGAGTTGACACAGTTGGAGAGAGTAAAATCAATGATGCGAAACTTGCCTCCAAATGGCACCGCAGGTTTCGCTCGCCAGTCAGTAAGCTGATGCAAGCGGCTGCCACGTCCACCTGCTAGTATCAGGGCTATAGTATTACGTGTATTGGATGAATACATTTTGTTTCTTCTATGGTCATACCTTTTTTGTCTGCCAATATTTGCCTATTATGCCACTTTTTAATAGTACACTTGATCTGAATCAACAGTCTTAAGCAAGTTATAATTCGTTATATGCGATCTAAGCCAGCAAAACTTTGTATGTCAGACAAAGTTAATCGTCCCCAAGAGGCAATACTAACGGAACGGCTGTCTAGCCACTCTAATTGTCTTGGACTTAACCTGGAGCAAGAGTTCAGTTTCGCTCAGGCGTTTTGTTCACGTGTTAAAAACAATTTTACAAAGAGGGCAGGGAGCTTTGATTCAATGACATGCACTCTTTTTGGTGGTATTTCTGAGTGGCACGAAATATGGCAAGGTATATTTTTTCTAATGCAGGCTAGGCGAGCTAAGGAAAGATTTTGAGTGTATGTGAAATGAGGAGATTTCGCAGAGAGTAATATGCTGGAGACTATGTATATAGAAAGCAGATTTGGTATCACAGCATCATTTGGGTACTTTTGGTGAAGCAACTTTTTATGGTTAAGTACGAAGAGATATGTCTACATTAACTTTATCCAATGCTTGGCTTGCATTACAAGACCATCAGTCGGTTATGGCGCAGCAGCATTTACACGAATTATTTACTAGGGATCCTAAGCGCTTTAATAAGTTTTCGCTGAAATTTAACGATATTTTGATGGATTATTCTAAGCATCCTATTTGTCCTGAGACAATTAGTTTGTTGTTGGCACTTGCCCGCCAACAAGAGTTGGAGGACTGGATCGCGCGGATGTTTCGTGGCGAGAAGATAAATAATACAGAGAACCATGCCGCTCTTCATAGTGCATTGCGGGCAGAGCATCCGGTGGTGTTAGATGGCGTGGATATTATGCCCGATGTCAGGCGGGTTTTAACACAGATGGAGCAATTTTCGACTTGCGTACGGAACGGTACACTTAAAGGTTACTCAGGTCATCCCTTCACTGACGTTGTCAATATCGGCATCGGTGGCTCTGACTTGGGGCTAGTGATGGTAACCGAAGCACTTAAGCCTTATGGCTCGAATCATATTATTCCACACTTCGTTTCGAATATTGATGGTGCTCATTTGTCTACAACCTTACGAAGATTGAATCCAGAAACGACACTATTTATTATTGCTTCAAAGACATTTAGCACACAGGAAACCATGGCAAATGCGCGTGCTGCACGTGAATGGTTTCTTGCTCATGGCGGCAGTAAAAAAGATATTTCTGGTCATTTTGTTGCGGTTTCTACTAACCATGAGGAAGTGGAGAAATTCGGTATCAATTCTGACAATATGTTTGAGTTCTGGGACTGGGTGGGTGGGCGTTATTCATTATGGTCGGCTATTGGTTTACCGATTGCGCTTGCGATTGGCATGGAGAATTTCTATTCCTTGCTCATAGGAGCTAGAGAAATGGATCAGCATTTTATTACTACTCCTCTGGAAAAGAATCTGCCAGTCATGCTTGGTCTCATTGGTATCTGGCAAATCAACTTCTTTGGCACCAGATCTCATGCAGTTCTACCTTACGACCAATCTCTGCACCGCTTTCCAGCCTACCTGCAACAACTGGAGATGGAGAGTAATGGTAAAAGTATAGATCGTAATGGTAACGAAGTTGATTATAGTACCGGAACTGTAGTGTGGGGCGAATCGGGAACTAACGGCCAGCATGCTTTTTACCAATTACTGCATCAAGGAACACAAATCATTCCGGCAGATTTTTTGGCGCCCTGCATAAGTCATAATCCTATCGGCGACCATCATCGCTTGTTACTAGCTAATTTCTTCGCTCAAACTGAGGCTATGATGCGTGGCAAAAGCAAGAATGAAGTCCGCGCTGAGGTTGAAGTAGAATTGTCTACGAGCAGCATAACGGAAGAACCGTTTAAGAAACTTTTGCCGTACAAGGTCTTTCCTGGAGATCGTCCTACTACTTCCATTTTGTTTAAGCAACTGGATCCAAAAACATTGGGTTCGCTTATCGCGCTTTATGAACATAAGGTATTTGTACAAAGTGTAATTTGGAACGTGAATCCATTTGATCAATGGGGAGTAGAGCTTGGCAAACAGCTGGCTGGGAAGATTTCAGATGAACTAGAGCAAGAAACACAGATAACGTCTCATGATTCTTCCACAAACGGACTGATGAATTATTTCAAGGCGAACCGGTAATATTAGAACCGTATGGAGACAGATCTTGGTACGTTAGTACGTTGTATAGTTTTATATGAAAAGTTCTTAGAGGTTAGTAACACGAGCCTTTCAGCTTTTATGACGTAAAGAAAATTTAAACGATAAATATACATATGATTGTTCGCCCATGCTGCCCACTCCATTAAGTCAAGATCTAAGCGTTCTGTTCATTACATCCGAGGTACATCCTCTAATCAAGACTGGTGGTTTAGGTGATGTAAGCGCAGCGTTACCAGCAGAACTCCGAGAGTTGGGTGTGGATGTGCGTCTGCTAATTCCTGGCTATCCAAAGGTACTTGCAGGTTTACGATACAAACGTAAGGTTGCAGGGTTTTCTGGGCTTTCGAATTTTCCACCGTTTGTCCTATGGTCGGCAAGATTGCCAGCAGGTAAGGGCGTATCTGAGGGTGTTCCCATATTTGTTATCGACTGTCCCAGTCTTTATCAGCGTAATGGTGGACCATATACAGATACAGCTGGACAGGACTGGCCAGATAACGCGCTGCGTTTTGGTCTTCTTTCAAAAATCGGTGCAATTCTAGCAAGCGATGCTAGCTCTCTCACCTGGCGGCCTGATGTTGTTCATTGTAACGATTGGCAAAGTGGCCTTACCCCAGCATATCTGCATTTTTATCAAGGAAGAAAAGTAGTGTCATTGATGGCAATACACAATCTCGCTTTTCAGGGTGTGTTCCCGCCTAGCACACTAGCTAGATTAGGTTTACCCGCTACAGGCTTCCACATCAATGGCATTGAATATTATGGCCGCATGTCGTTTCTTAAGGCTGGAATCTATTATTCCGATCACATTATTACTGTAAGTCCTACCTATGCTATGGAAATTCAGACGATGCCATTAGGTTTTGGTTTACAGGGCTTACTGGCGGGACGTAGTGATCGTATTAGTGGCATTGTTAATGGTATAGATAGTATAGAGTGGAATCCAGCAACCGATCCCTGTCTTGCACAGAATTATTCCGTTAAGAAGATAGCAGCCAAAAGTGTTAATAAACGCGCTCTACAACAGGTGATGGGATTGGTTGTTGATCCCGATATTCCATTGTTTGGTATGGTAAGTCGTCACACCCATCAAAAGGGTTATGATTTACTGTTACAAGTAGCACCATTTCTAGCCAGAATACCTGCACAACTCGTTGTTCTGGGTAGTGGCGAAGTGAGTTTGGACCGTGATTTGGCGTTGTTAGAAAAAAATCACCCTGGTAAAATTGCCGTACGCATAGGTTTTGACGAAACGCTATCACATTTGATCGAAGGTGGTGCAGATAGCTTTCTGATGCCGTCACGTTTTGAACCATGTGGTTTGAACCAAATGTACAGTCAACGCTACGGTACGCCACCGCTAGTACATGCCACTGGTGGTCTACTTGACACGGTGGTGGATTGCACACCCGCAACGCTTGCAAATGGAAGTGCAAGTGGGTTCTTATTTCATGAAATGGATCCTGGAAACTTTCTTGCTGGTATTCAGCGCGTTGTTGATACTTACTGTAATAAAACAACATGGCGTCGTCTGCAAAGAAATGGTATGACAAAGGACTTCAGTTGGCGCTCAAGTGCAATCGCCTACCGGGATATTTATTTATCGTTGTTATCCTGATTGTAGAAGGGATACCCCAGACGCGATGAGAAAAGACAGGAGATGGTCTTGCTCGTTTCTTACTTCTAAATATTGTTTTATAACCACAACATCATGCCCATTTCTAACGGATGGGTTAGTAACGGGTGATACGGATATATTCGAATATGGCATTTAAGCTTGCCACATAAATCTGGTGCGAGATTCAGCTCAAATAAGTGCTCCTTGGATGTTTCAGTTCCAGTGGTTTGGAAACTGTAGTGATGGAAGTCGCATGGTTTTGGATGTTTGACTCGATGACAAATCAGCAACTCTACCACCACGTCTTCTGGGTTTAAGCCATTTAATTCTGCGGCAACTTTAAAATGCAGCGTATCACCGAATTTGATGCGATTGCATGGTGTATCTAGACGCTTTAGTGTTATTCCACTCCAAGCTTTTTTCACCTTCGCTTTCCAGGCAGCGACCTTTCTAGCATTATCAAAATTGTTTTCTACATAGAGTGCGCCCTGCCTACTAGCAGGCAGATAGAAATTATTTACGTATTCATCCACCATGCGTGAGGCGTTATAGCGTGGTAATAAGGATGCCATGGAGTGCTTTACCATTTTGACCCATTCAGGTGAGTAGCCTAGTTTATCGCGACTATAATAGAGCGGCACCACTTGATCTTGCAGAATTTCATAGAGTGTCTGACTTTCCTGCTTGTCGCGTAACGCTGGATCCATGCCCTCTGGTCCTGGTTTGATCGCCCAGCCATTCTTTCCGTCGTAGCCTTCTCCCCACCAGCCATCAAGCACGCTCAGGTTAATTGCCCCATTGATTCCTGCTTTCATCCCAGAGGTTCCGCTTGCTTCTAATGGGTAAACGGGATTATTGAGCCATACATCAACTCCCGCTACAAGCCGCCTGGCAAGACGCAGGTCGTAGCCCTCAACCAGCAGAAGTCTTCCTTCAAATTCAGGCAAACTTGCAAATTCGCTAATTCTCCGGATCAGATCTTGTCCGGGAACATCTACTGGGTGCGCTTTCCCGGCAAAGATTAACAACACAGGGTGTTCTTGGTCGAGTATGATCTCTCGCAATCTATCCAGATTCTCGAATAGTAGCGTGGCACGTTTGTAAGTGGCAAAACGACGCGCAAAACCAAGTGTCAAAATATTTGGATTGATTGGATCGGTAAACTTGAGCATTCGGTCAAGATGTGTTTCAGACCTTCTATTTCTGAAATTTTGTATAGCTAATCGGTCACGTACACCGTAAAGCATGCTCGATTTTAGCGTCTGGCGGACACTCCAAAATAAATGATCAGGTATTTTATCAATGCGCGACCAGTATTCGGTGTCACATAGCTTGTTACGCCATTCGTAGCCGAGATGGCGGTCGAACATAGTGGACCATTCTTGCGCCAGGAAAGTTGGCACGTGTACACCATTAGTGATGTATGCAAGTGGGTTCTCTTCCGGTTCAATCTGTGGCCACAGGCCACGACAAATATTTGCCGACACGCCGCCGTGTATTTTACTTACACCATTGTGTGAGCGTGTGCCACGAATGGCTAAGGCCGTCATATTGAAATCTGAGTCTTTCTGAGTGTGGCCTAGCGCCATAAATTCTTCGCGGGTGATTTTTAGATCATGGTAGAACTCCTCAAAATATGTTTCCATCATGGCCTCGCTGAAGTGGTCATGCCCCGCTGGTACCGCAGTATGGGTTGTGAACACTGTATTTACTGCCACCGCTTCATGTGCACTGGCAAAGTCTAGTCCCTGACGCACCAGATTGCGTGCACGTTCTAGCATCATGAACGCTGCATGTCCTTCATTGATATGCCAAACAGTTGGTTTCACGCCTACTTCCTGCAAGGCACGCACGCCTCCAATGCCTAGAATGATTTCCTGTTCAATTCGCATAGTCGTATCACCACCGTAAAGTTGATGGGTGATGTTACGGTCTTGTAGGGAATTCTCATGTAAATCGGTATCGAGCAGATAAAGTCGCACATGACCCAGGATTGCCATCCATACTTTCACCATCACCTTACGTTTGGGTAATTCCACCTCGACATGTATTTCTGAGCCGTCCTCACGTAATACAGGTGCTATCGGAAAATCATCAAAGTCTGAATCAGTGTAGGCAACCTGTTGGTTGCCTTCGCCGTCAATGGTCTGGAAGAAATAGCCCTTGCGGTAAAGTAGTCCAACTCCAACAAACGGCAGGTGCATATCACTTGCCGCTTTGCAGTGGTCGCCAGCTAGAATACCAAGACCACCAGAGTAAATAGGAAAACTTTCATGGAGACCAAACTCGAAGCAGAAGTATGCTATTTGATCATGTGGGCGAAATTCTGAGCCACTATTATTGCTTACTAACTCTAAATGATACGAGTCATAAGCTGACAGAATACTGTTGTAGTTTGACAGAAACACTTGGTCTTCCGCTGCTTTTAGCAGGAGCGATTCATCTACTCGTTCGAGAAATTCCTTTGGATTGTGGCCAACCGCTTTCCATAGTGCGGGGTGCAATCTAGAGAATAGGGTGCGGGTTGAGCGATCCCAACTGTACCAAAGATTGTTAGCTAATTCCTCCAAACGCGCTAGGCGAGGGGGGATTTTTGGATTGACTTCGATAGTAAACGGGGTGCCAGGGGACATGCGTAACTCTCCTTGGTAGGGGCTATGAATAAAAACTATTCTTTATGGGGATCCTACGTCTTGATAAAATGCTCACGGTAGTATTTCATTTCTGCAATTGAATCGTAAATATCTGCTAGCGCCTCATGTTTACCTTGCTTAGCCAGGCCTGCCAAAATATCTGGTTTCCAGCGTTTAACTAATTCTTTAAGTGTACTTACATCTAGATTGCGGTAATGAAAATATGCTTCTAATTGTGGCATTAAGCGTGCCAAGAAACGTCGATCCTGACAGATAGAGTTACCACACATAGGCGAAATCTTTGGTGGAACATGTTTTTGTAGAAACGCGATCATATCTGCTTCCACTTCATTTTCTGTCTGTTTTGATGCTTTAACTTTATCTATCAGGCCAGATTTTGTGTGGGTGGATTTATTCCATTTATCCATGTTGTCGAGCACTGCATCTGATTGAGACACTACCAGAACAGGTGCTTCTGCCACCATGTTCAATTGAGAATCGGTAATTACCAAAGCGACTTCTAAAATGTAGTCACTATCGGGAATAAGTCCGCTCATTTCCATGTCTATCCAGATGAGGTTATTGTTAACTTGTGCCATAATCAAAATGTAACACTAAATATTTAACGCGTAATTGTGTCATATCAGTAGCAGTCCGTCACTTTTTGACCTTAATTATTATTTTGTGCCATCTCTTAAATTATGCAAACATTTACTGTTGTTTTTCTTGTCGTTCTAGTACTCACTATTTTTATCAAGACCTGGTTAGCTTCAAGGCACATTCATTATGTACGTACACATCGTAACAGTGTACCTGATAATTTTTCCTCCCAAATTAATCTTGAGGCACATCAGAAAGCAGCAGACTATACTTGTGCCAAGACTCGTCTGAGTTATGCAAGCATATTTTTGGAAGCAGTTTTGCTATTGCTACTCACTCTTGGAGGCGGGTTAAATATACTGGCTACTTTTTGGTCTAACTGGTTTAGTGATTCACTAGCTCACGGTATGGCGCTCATCCTAAGTACAATACTATTAATGGGGGCGGCAGAAATACCGATTAACTATTACCGTACTTTTGTGATAGAGAAGGAATTCGGCTTCAACAAGATGACGCTCACCATGTTTTTTGCCGACCTTGTTAAACAAACTTTCCTGGGTGTGTTGTTTGGTGTGCCGCTCCTATTTGGCGTTCTATGGTTGATGGGGGAGATGGGCGCGAATTGGTGGCTTTATGTTTGGTTTATGTGGATAGCCTTTAATTTAATTATCTTGTCCATTTATCCAACCTGGATTGCTCCATTGTTCAACAAATTCACCCCGCTAGATGATGCTTCACTCAAAAAACGTATCGAGCAACTGATGCAAAAATGTGGATTTAAGTCTAGCGGGTTATTCGTAATGGATGGTTCTCGCCGCAGTAGCCATGGAAATGCCTATTTCACCGGTTTTGGGAAAACAAAGCGTATTGTTTTTTTTGATACCTTGCTTTCGCATCTTAGCGCACCTGAAATTGAAGCAGTGTTGGCACACGAGTTAGGGCATTTTAAGCATCGTCACGTTATCAAACGTATTGCATGGACTTTTTCTATGAGTTTGTTGCTCTTGTGGGTGTTGGGTTACCTAATGCAGCAGGACTGGTTCTATCAAGGATTAGGAGTATCTACATCGAGTGAGATTTGGGCCGCCGTGTCTTCACCTTCCGCCGCAATTGCATTGTTACTATTTTTCTTGGTGATGCCTACATTTACTTTTTTATTCCAGCCACTATCTAGTTTATATTCGCGTAAACATGAATTTGAAGCTGATGAATACGCTGCTGAGAAAGCTTCTGCTAGTGATCTTACTCAGGCGCTAGTAAAGCTTTACCAGGATAATGCTGCTACACTTACTCCTGACCCGCTGCATTCTGCATTTTACGATTCACACCCACCTGCTGCGGTAAGAATAGCGAGATTACAAAACTTAGCGCATAATTAACATTAAAGAAGATCAATCGATAGTAATTTATTTTCTCTATAGCTAACCTACAGGAATAACAATGAGTACCGCATTCACTAGTCTAGAAACCAAACATTGCAAGCCTTGTGAAGGAGGTACGCCACCTCTTTCATCTGAAAAAATTACAGAATTGTTGAAGCAGATTGAAGGGTGGGATCTTTTTGATAGGTTGATAGGTAAAGTTTATAATTTCAAAAATTATTATCAAACAATGGCTTTTGTTAACGCGGTAGCATGGATTTCTCACCGAGAAGATCATCATCCTGACATGATAGTCAGCTACAATAAATGCCGTGTAGAATACTCAACACATGCCATAGGTGGTCTGTCCGAGAACGACTTTATTTGCGCGGCAAAGATTGATGCCCAATTTAAGACTTGAGTTTAGAATCTAGTTCCCCATCTGAATTATCCCCACGTATTCTTGGACAAATAGTTGCTGCATTTGGCAGACAGTATCTGGTTGAAATTAAAAGTGGGGAGATTCTTTCCTGTGTGACGCGTGGTAAGAAAAGTGGTGCGGTCTGTGGTGATCAAGTTAAGGTTCAATACACCACGGCGGGTCAGGGTGTCATTGAAACTATTCTTCCGAGAAGTGCGTTGATGTATCGTAGCAATGCTTTCCGCGAGAAACTTATCGCTGCTAATATTACCCAAATTGTTATCGTACTAGCTGCAATTCCTAGCTTCAGCGAGGAACTAGTAAACCGTTGTTTAGTTGCTGCCGAGAACCAGAGTATTAAGGCTTTAATAGTACTTAACAAGTCTGATCTTATTGAGCCCACACGTGCCGCTGCAACTTCTCTTTCGCTTTACCGAGAGCTGGGCTATAAATTAATACAGCTCAGTGCCAAAAAAGATGTTGCGCCGCTTCTGCCATATCTACAAGGTCACTTAAGTGTTCTGGTAGGTCAATCAGGGATGGGAAAATCTACCATTATCAATAACCTCATTCCAACTGCTGACCGCGCCACTGCTGAAATTTCGATTGCACTTGGCGCTGGGCGTCACACCACCACACACGCACGACTCTACCATCTCAATAAGAACAGCCATGTTATTGATTCTCCAGGGATGCAGGAATTTGGCTTACATCATATTAGCAATACAAGTTTGGCATGGGGATTTATCGAGTTTTATCCCTACATCGGGAAATGTAAATTTAGCGATTGTCTTCACATTAGTGAACCGGGTTGTGCGCTTGTACGGGCAGTGCAAGAACGAAAAATCGATATACGACGTCTTGGTTTCTATCGCAAACTGATTAATCCGCGTATAAATGCCGTGTAAGTTTTTTGTTTTGATATTAATCAATACCACGGGTAAATATGCCTTGGATGTGTCTGGCATTATTTCCTTCAATAGTACTAATAGTTTTAATCTGTTCTGGAGAAGCTGTGTTAATCGGTTTAAATACAAACCACTGGACCGTTTCAGTATACGGTGGTGTTGTTAACGATCCTTGGTAATGATAGAAGTTTCCCGCACGATGCAGTTTGTAGAAGTCTCCTGCATCGTCCACTTCAGCGCTAGAGAATAAGTCGTCCAATTTCACCATACCTGCTTTTAATGGGGTTATAGAATTCTCAGTCTTTGGTATCAGGTTTAAAAATTCATCGATAAACTTATTGGACGGACCCTCTTTGAATAAAATACCGATTACCAGATAGCGGGGAGGGTGATTCTTATTTTTAGCTGGAATGCTGGTAACAATATGCATTTCCATTGGGAAGGTCATGCCGTCGATAAGGTGCTCGGAAGGAGTATGGAAATGCATTTGCTTAAAATCATACTCCAGCCCTTCATAAGAGATGGTACTGCCTGCAGCAAAATCTAGTTGTACAGTATGACCTAAATTTTCAACCGCTTTTATCTTATCCTGATAATGGAAAGTTATTTCATGTGTGTTTGTCTTTTCTTGTTTGAAAGAACGAATATTAATTGGAGATTGTATTAAACCGTGATCTAGGTCAGGTAGTATATAAAACCTATTACTCTCTTTTATTGAATCTGTCTTGTGAGAAGTATTATCTGCTGTTTGTTTAAAATTAGCACAAGCAGTGAGTGATAAAGACAGACTTAATAGCAGGTATACCTGAATTTTCTTCGACACAATGAATCTCCTCTGGTTTGTCTATTTGGGAAACAATGCTGGTAATTAGTATTAGTGATATTTCCGGCTAAGAGAATGGACGGCTTCCACCAGGGCCAAAGCGTTTTCTGGTGGGGTAAATTGAGAAATACCGTGGCCAAGATTGAACACGTGACCACCACCGTTACCATAATCTACAAGAATTTTTTCCACTTCAATACTAATGACTTCTGGTGTTGCGAATAGCACTGCA
>SDBT01015660.1_pt1 | contig 12044 bp, 11 predicted proteins | sample 2277101 | NCBI WGS metagenome assembly SDBT01 (sample SAMN10404973, study PRJNA504765) | marine sediment metagenome | isolation source: marine sediment core GS10_PC15, 103 cmbsf | place: Arctic Ocean: Southern Knipovich Ridge | collected 2010
TTGGTGCTCTTGGCGGCCGGCCCTTCCAGCTCTTCCAGTTCTCCCTCAATGAGGGTGCCTTCGATCTCCGTCGCGATATGGCGCGGCAGATAAATCAGGAATGCGGTGCCCTGCCCTGGGCCTTCTGATTGCGGGTAAATATAACCGCCGGTCTGCTTGACGATGCCATAGACGGTAGAGAGCCCAAGACCCGTACCCTTGCCCACTTCCTTGGTGGTGAAGAACGGCTCGAAAATTTTCTCCATGATTTCGGGCGCCATGCCGGTGCCCGTATCAATAACCTCGCACAGGACATATTCGCCCGATTGCATGCCCTTGTGACCGAGCTGCTTTGATTTCTTCTCTGTCACATTTGCAGTGCGTATGGTGAGCGAGCCGCCATCAGGCATGGCATCGCGTCCGTTCACGGCAAGATTGATGATGACCTGCTCAAACTGATGCAGATCCGCCTTCACCAGCCACAAATCGCGCCCGTGCCGGAGCTTGAGTTTTGTTTTTTCACCCAGCAGCCGCCCCAGCAATATTGTCAGATCGGACAACACATCGCTCAACGAAAGCACCTGCGGCTGCAACCGTTGCTGCCGCGAGAAAGCCAGCAGTTGACGAACAAGACCCGCCGCCCTGTTGGCATTCTGCTTGATGTTCATGATGTCCTGGAAGGCAGGGTCCGTGGGGCGGTGATTGGCCAGCAGGAGATCAGAAAAACCGATAATTGCCGTCAGTACATTGTTGAAATCATGGGCAATTCCGCCCGCAAGCTGCCCCACCGCCTGCATCTTCTGGCTTTGCGCGAACTGCAACTCAAGCGCGCGCTGCTCGGTTGTATCGATGGCGTGAACGATGACAGCCGGGGACTCGCCATCCACGGCCGGGGTTGAGCTGAAATAGAACCGGCCGCTGCGCGTGCCATTCTCGCCAAACAACAGATCGACAGGCTCGATATTCATCTGGCCCGAGCGGGCGGCATCCAGAGCCTTGCGCACCTCGATCTGCTCGTCATCGGCCACGAGGTTTATCAACGCGCTCTTGCCGGGGTCAAAGTGCTCCCCGGCGTGGGCGAACATGCGTGAAAAGGCCCGGTTTGTTTCTCCAATGTGTCCCTTGTCATCCACCGTGGCGACCGCAATGGGAGTGGACTGGAAAAGCCGCAGGAATTGCGCCTTGGTGACCGGTGCATCGGAATCGCTCCGCGCCGCCGGCAGGGTATCGAGTACGATCAAGTGGGACAGGCCGCTTGTGCCATCTGATTTGACCGGAGGGCGGTGCAAAATACGGGCGGAGAAGCTGGTGCCGTCCCTGCGAACCAGATCGAGATCCATCTCGCGCTTGGAGCGCTGCTCCGATCCCTCAACCGGCTTTGTCAGAATGTCACTGGAGTCGCCGAATATAATATCGCTTAATTGCAGTTTTCCATCGGCAACCTCCGACAAATCCCCGCGTAACCACCGGGCCATGGTGGCATTCATATATGTGATCTTTCCAGACTGGCTGGCTGTGATGAACCCGGCCGGCGCGCCATCGAGATAGCCAATCATCTGCTGCAGGCTTTCGAAAGCGCCGTCCTGATTCTTGCGCTCTCTGGTAATGTCTGAGACCAGCCAGAGCGTATGCACACCGCCCATCCGCTTGCCTGGCCGGGCGGGTATCTGCCGCACGGAAACACGCAGCCATTGGGCCGGCCCGCTCTCCTTGTTTCCCGGTTGGGCATCGGGATAAAGAGCAAATTCCTCTTCCCAGGAACCGCCCCTGCGCGCGGCGCGGGTCAATCTGAATATCTGTTCCGAAACATGCGCATTGCCTGCCAGAGCCCGGTCGATGGAGATGACCGGCTCCCCCTCCCCGGCATCGATAATCCGGCTGTAGGCATCATTGGCATAAATGATCTTGCCCCGGGACGTGGTGACCAAAGCCCCTTGCGGCAGATTATCAACGAGCGACTTGGTGATGTCATTGCGGACCCTGCGATCACCAAAGCGCAAAATCCCAACCGCACCCGCGAACAGAGCAAATACACCCACCACCGAAAGCCCGCCAAGAACGGCGAGGACAAATGGCTCCGCCTCGTCACGGTTCACCATGGCAAGCGCGATGGCCGCGATGGCGAGTCCGATGGCAAGAAGAACCAGGAGACCGATACCACCCTCGTGGCTCGACCTGTCCTCGGCCGGTTCTGCGTAAGGTAAAGGCGCGTTGATGTCGCTCATTGCTTCAAATTAGCCGATTCTCTCCTGACAGGTGCACAGAAAAATAATCAACTCTATTGGCGATTTCCTTAACGGCGCCCATTCGCCCCGGCCCGGCCTCTCAGGCCCATAATATATCCAATGATCTCGGCAACCGCCTTGTAGTGCTCTTCCGGAATCGCTTCATCAACCTCAACGGTAGCATGCAATGTCCTTGCAAGCGGCGGGTTTTCGACAATCGGTATTCCGTTCTCTTCGGCAACCTGACGAATCTTGAAGGCGATGTTATCAACGCCCTTGGCGACGCAAACAGGGGCATCCATCCCCTTTTCATATTCCAGCGCAATCGAGTAATGGGTCGGGTTTGTGATGACGACTGCTGCGCGCGGCACATTCTGCATCATGCGCTTGCGGCCACGCTCAACGCGAATCTGGCGCAGTTTGGCGCGCACCTGCGGGTCGCCTTCCATTTGCTTGTGCTCATCACGAACTTCCTTGATCGTCATGCGCTGCTTTTCCCACCAGACGTGCTTTTGCCAGGCAAAATCGATCGCGGCGATGATTGACAGGATCGCCACCACGCCGATCATGATCTGGGATGCAATGCTGTGTATCAGGTCCATCAGCTTTGCCGGGTCGAGGCCAACAATTGTGTCCAGCTTGTCCTTGTTGGGCCAGACGATGACGACGATCACGCTCGAAACAAGGACCAGCTTGGAGAGACTCTTGGTGAAGTTGACGAGGCTGGTTTTTGAAAAAAGCCGCTTGAACCCGGCCAGCGGTGAAATCTTGGAAAGTTTGGGGGTAATCGGTTCGAACGAAAATAATGGCCGGTGCTGAACAAGATTTCCGGCAAGGCCCGCAACCGCGAATATGATGAAGGGGGCCGTCAAAGCCCCCAGAATAACAATGCCGAGGGTTTGAAAGTTAGCGACAAGCGCCTCTCCCGTTATCGGGATATCATGGGCCTGGGACAGGATGACCTTGAGCGAGCGGGCCAGTGTCGACGCCATGTCCTTGGCGAAGATCATCAGAACAATCGTTGCTCCGACCATAATGAACCAGCTGTTGACTTCCTGGCTCTTGGCGACATCGCCCTTTTTATGGGCATCCTCGAGTTTCTTTTCACTCGGTTCTTCTGTTTTTTCATGTTCTTCGGGTTTATCGGCCATGCTGGTTTCCCACTAGCCCCTATACGAGATAGGGCGCGAGGGCCTCGCCGATATAATCGAGGAACCAGTACATGATCGTGCCAAGCAGCAACATGAACAGAACCATGCCCAGCGCGATGTTGAGGGGCATGGCGAGGAAAAACACCTGCACCTGGGGAATCAAGCGGGAGAGAACGCCGACCCCAAGATAAAACACCAGGCCGAAGGCCAGGAACGGCCCGGAAAGCTGGATGGCAATCCGAAACCCGGCAGACATTGTTTGGATGGCGTTTTGCGCCAGGTCGCCCAGAGGCAATACGTTCCCGGGTTTGAATAGCAGATAGCTGTCATGCATCGCCGACAGCAACATATGGTGCATATCGGTGGTGAAAATCATGGTGACTGTGAGCACCGAGAGAAATGATCCGAACATGGAGCTTTGAATGCCATTTGCCGGATCGACGCTCTGGGCGAATGCCAGCCCCGTCTGGAATGCGATTGCCGTGCCCACCAGCTCTATGGCGCTGATGATGAGCCGGACCGAAAAGCCGATTGCGATACCAACCAGCACCTCACTGATAATGGCTGCCATCATCCCGATCAGCGACGTTGGAAAGCTCGAAAAATATTTTATGACAATCGGGTAGAGGATGAGGCTCATTGATAATGCAAACACCAGACGAATGCGCGAGGGCACCCTTCTGTCGCCGATACCAGGCAGCGACATTGATATCGACCCGATACGGGCGAATATCAGGATAAACGCGAATGCTGTCTGGGGAAGAAAATCAAGTGTAAAGGTCATCGGACCAAACCGGTTACCCGCCTACAATATGGGCAGCGATCCGGTTCATGAACCCCGCAAGCGCCGATCCCATGAACGGCAGTGTGACGAGCATGGTCAGGAAAATGGCGATGATCTTGGGAATGAAAACCAGGGTCATTTCCTGGATTTGCGTCAGCGCTTGAAACAACGCGATGAGAACGCCGACAAGCAGGCCGACAAGCATCATCGGCCCGGACACTTTTAGCAGCGTCCATATCCCGTCACGGGCAATATCCAGAATTTCAGCACCACTCATAGCAATCCGTCCCCCAATGTTTTGTTGACCCGATACAAAGCCTTAAATCGGCATATTTAAAATATCCTGGTAGGCCGAAATGACGCGGTCGCGCACGGTCACAAGAGTTTCGACTGCGAGCTCGGTTTCAGCCACAGCCGTAACAAGATCGAGCACATCCGCATTGCCATTGGCAATTTTTCCCGCCTGGGTTTCGGTTGCCGCTCCAGATTCAGTGACGCTCGCGAGCACCTTTTCGACCAGGTCTCCAAACTCCATACCGCCTTGCGTGGATTTGGCGGCGCCAGCCTCGCCAAGCGCTTTACCTGCAATATTTGCAACTGCCGAATATGCCCCCGCACCGGCCGCAGAATTCATCACCATGGTTCAAGTTCTCCTGTTAAGTGCCTATGCGCGCAGAATATCGAGCGTGCGCGCCAGCATCCGCCGCGTGGCGCTGATTACGTTCAGGTTTGCTTCATAGCTGCGCTGCGCTTCACGCATGTCCATGCCTTCGATCAGCGCATTCACATTGGGCAGCTTCACATAGCCTTTTTTGTCAGCTGCCGGATGGCCCGGCTCGTAACGCTTTCCGAAATCACTCATGTCATGTTTGATGCGGCCGGTCTTGATCATATTGACCCCCAGCGCACGATTAAATTCCTGCTTAAATGTCGAGATTTTCCGGCGATACGGGTCCTCTTTGGGGCTCTTGGTCGTGGAGTTCGCATTCGCCAGGTTTTCCGCAATCACGCGCATGCGGCCGCTTTGGGCCTTCAGCCCGGCCGCCGCGATTTTCATTGAAGCCATCAGATCCATGGTTCAACCCTGCCCTTGCTCTGCTCTAATCGTATCTCTCATCAGCTCCGCCCTATCGCCGTCTTCAGGAGGCCCAGGGAGCGGGAATAGAGTGTCGACGCCATTTGAAAATCGAACTGGTTTGCGGACACCTTGATCATCTGCTCTTCCAGAACGACTGAATTGCCTGCCGGCGTGGTCTCCCACCCCTTGGCTGTCTTGCTGTCGAAAGCCGTTTTTTGCATGCCCATCGATGCCCCGATATGGGCCGAGTGGGTGCGCGCTGTTGATACCGCCGCGAGCCCCATGGTGCGGTCGCTCTGTCTCGTATTCATCGGTTTCAGATCGCTTGGGCGGAATCTCGGCGTGTCGGCGTTGGCCACATTGTTGGCCAGCACGCCCTGGCGGGCCTGATGCCATTGCATCTTGTTTTTCAGCATTCCCAGGATGGGCAAATCGAACATCGCCATGATTCTTTTCCCGCAAAAGATTAACGTTCGCCGCACTGATTGATCTTCAACTAGGCAAACATTGCCGTTCTTAGGGTTAAAAAGCCGTTAAAGAACCGCTATACGAATGTCTGGTATTTGCTTTTTTCCGGGAATCGACCTGGTGAAGCGGGGAAATTAACCATTTGTTAGGGACCATTGCGGCATTTTTTGCCTACCGACGTTAACCATACGCCGCGTAGGACAAGGCCGAAGCGGTGGACTGTGTGAGTGCTGATGCCAACTGATTTGAACAATCTCATCTACTATATTGTTGCCTTCATATTCGTCATTGCATTGATCCTGATTGGCGCACGCCTGCTAAAGGGTCCGGCGAGCAGAGGCAACTCAAAGGCTCCGGGGTTTTTGCGCGGCCGCGAAAAGCGGCTGGCAGTTGTGGAAGCCGCATCCGTCGATGGAAGGCGCAGAATAATTCTTCTGCGTCGCGACGATGTCGAGCATCTGATCATGACCGGCGGCCCCGTAGATGTGTTGATTGAATCCGGCATTCACAGTTCGCCAAAAATCGAACCGACATTCGATAAACCCAAAGATGACGGCCAGGTCATTATCGCGCGTGAGACAGAGCCAGCAGCGCCCGAACATGTACCAGAACCAAAAGATTCAAAAGAAGACTGACCAGCCTCACTGGGTTGCTTTCTACAGTGCGATCCGCACTGCCCTGCTGGGCTGCATTGCCTTGCTGGCGATGGCCGTCCCCGTGGACGCCCAGAACGTCACCATTGGCCTGGGAGAAGGCACGGCCGTGACCGAACGCGCCGTTCAGATCATCGCCCTTGTAACGATCCTTTCGCTGGCGCCATCGATCCTGGTGATGGTCACCTCATTCACCCGGATTGTGGTTGTGCTCTCGCTGCTCCGCACAGCCATCGGCATCCAGCAATCGCCGCCCAACTCCGTGGTTGTCTCGCTGGCCCTGTTCCTGACCGCCTTCGTCATGGGGCCTATTTTCCAGCAGGCTTACGACGCCGGCATCAAACCCCTCATCGCGGAGGAAATTGAACTCAATGAGGCCTTTGAGCTGGCAATCAAACCTTTCCAGGGCTTTATGCTCACCCATGTCCGCGAAAAAGACCTCAGTTTGTTCGTTGATCTGGCGGGTGAAGAGGCCCCCGACTCACCTGAAGACATATCCTTGCGCGTGCTCGTTCCCGCATTCATGATTTCAGAACTCAGGCGCGCATTTGAAATCGGCTTTCTGCTGTTCGTTCCCTTCATTGTCATCGACATGGTGATCGCGTCGGTGCTGATGTCGATGGGCATGATGATGCTGCCACCGGTGATCATCTCACTCCCCTTCAAGCTGATATTCTTCGTGCTGGTGGATGGCTGGCACCTGGTTGCAGGGAGTTTGGTGCAGAGCTACGGCGGCGGCTGACTAAGTTATATCGGCCGCGGCGTCCCCGCTTCAGAACTCCAGAGGAGCGTTATCGATCACCTCTTTCATAACGAAGAACGTCCGTGTCTGCCGAACGCCCGGCAATGCGATAAGCTGATCTCCATGCAGACGCTTGAAGTCGGCGATATCGCGAACCCTGATTTTCAGAAAATAATCGAAGTCACCTGCCACGAGATGGCAGTCGAGAATGAACGGCAATTGAGTAATTGCATCCTCAAATGAATTGAAGCTTTCGGGCGTGGAGCGATCAAGCACAACACCCACCATGACGAGGGTTCCGCGCTCAACGCGTTGCGGCGCCACCTCGGCACGCACAGCCCGAACATAGCCTTCATCAAACAATCGCCGGGTGCGCCTGTGACACGTCGCCGGGCTGACATTGACCTTCTTGGCCATATCAGCGTTCGAGAGGCGCCCGTCCTGTTGAAGAAAGCGCAAAATTCGGCGATCAATTCGATCAAGCTCGAATGCTATGGAAGTTTCTTTCATCTTTGAGTCCTATTTTCGAATTTTTCATAGCAGATACAGAATAATATGATGGATTTATAGATATATTTCCTATCATTTCGAAAGCACATTCCGGAAATTTTACGATATCCTTCCCTCAATTCACACCCAAGCTGGAGACCTAAAATGCTGGAGAAATTCGAGCGATATCCGCTCACCTTTGGTCCAACGCCGATTGAAAAAATGGAACGGCTGTCAAAACACCTTGGCGGCAATATCGAGCTCTATGCCAAACGTGAAGACTGCAACTCGGGTCTTGCCTTTGGAGGCAACAAGGTGCGCAAGCTGGAATACATCGTGCCCGATGCCATAGCGTCCAATGCTGACACGCTCGTCACAATTGGCGGCATCCAATCCAACCATACACGCCAGGTGGCGGCCGTAGCCGCCAAGATAGGCATGAAATGCCGGCTGGTGCAGGAAAGCTGGGTGCCCTTCGAGGACGCCGTATATGACCGCGTTGGCAATATTCTCATGAGCCGCGTGCTGGGCGCACAGATTGATCTCGTCGATGAAGGCTTCGACATTGGTATCCGGGAGAGCTGGGAGCGGGCGCTTGAGGACGTAAAGGCTAAGGGAGGAAAGCCCTACGCCATTCCGGCCGGCGCCTCGGTTCATAAATATGGCGGGCTGGGTTATGTCGGCTTCGCCGAGGAAGTCCGGGCACAGGAAGAGGAGCTTGGATTGAAGTTCGACTATATCATTGTGTGCACGGTTACAGGCTCGACGCACGCGGGCATGCTGGTCGGATTTGCCAAGGATGGCCGGGCAAACAAGGTCATCGGCATCGATGCGTCCGGAACGGCTGACCAGACCCGTGCACAGGTTTTGGAGATCGCGCGTAAAACGGCGGATCTCGTGGAATTAGGCCGCGACATCACCGGCGATGACCTCATTCTGATTGAGGATTACGCCTACCCTGCTTATGGGGTGCCCTCGGCAGAGACTAATGACGCCATCCGGCTTGCCGCCAGGACTGAAGGGATGATGACTGACCCGGTTTATGAGGGAAAATCCATGCAGGGCATGATCGATCTGGTCCGCAAGGGCTATTTCCCTGAAGGATCGAAAGTGCTCTATGCGCATCTTGGCGGCGTGCCCGCAATCAACGGCTACAGCTATATCTATCGCAACGGATGACGATCGCTATATGGCTGATGGCATCAGTTGCTGGTGGATGCGATACGCACTCCCAGTCCTGCCAGCGCCAATCCGGTCAAGCCCTCTAATGAGCGGCGGATGATTGGTCTGCGGAGAAAGTTGCCGGCCCTGACGACGAATACGGCGTATGCAGTGAGCCAAACGAACGTCATCGTGCAAAAAATCAAACCGAGTAAGGCCAGAATTGCGGGGGTATCCTGCGGCACGAACTGCGGTAACAGGCTTGCAAAGAACACGGCCATCTTCGGATTACCGAGATAACAAGAAACGCAACTATTGAGTCTTCCATTTTTTTAGGCTCACATTTCCAGCCGATGGAGCAATTCCGCCAACAGCCTTAAATGCCCTAACCTGAGCTGCCAGTAGCGGCATCACTCTGACCGGCGCGCTTTTCCGGCTTGACCGTCGAGCGTCTATAGCTGGCGCGGAATTGCTTCATGAAGGCATCCAGCGTATCGATGGACGCAATCTCCTTGGCCAGATTGCGAAATGCGACCCCCTTCGATTTCACTGGTTTGGTCACCAGCAGGAACGATTCCGCATCTGGCGTCTTGACCAGTTTGGGGTAGAATTTCTTGCCCAGCCGATCGAGAGCGAATTGATCATCGGCCAGGGAATAGCTGATCGCGGCGCGCAATACATTAAATCGATCCGTATCACTTAAGGGCTCCGGGTCGCGCCAGCGCCCGCCCAGCACCTTTTCGAGCTGCTGACCGGCGTTCTTCCATTCGCGAGCTGTCCAGTAAGCATCCGCCTTGAGTTGCTCAACCGACTCTCCCTGCATCGTATTCAAAATTTCAACGGCGGCGCCAGCGCGGCCAAGCTCGCCAAGGGCGCGCGCTTCAATCAGATTGCGGCTCTGATGCAAATCTTCCGGCAGCCCCGCCTGGCGCGTGCGGCGTACAACCCGCAGCGCAAGAGCCGGTTTACGGTTCAGCAGATGCACCATGGCGAGGCGTGTCGCAACCTGCGCACGCGCGGCCCCCTTCAGCCGCTTATTGACCTGATGATCCAGCAACTCCACTGCCTGATCCAGCAGGTCAACTGAAATCAGCCGGTCAGTCAGGCGCCGGATCATTTCATCGCCAAGCCGACCGACAGGCGTCAGCTCGCGGGTGCCGTAAAACAGGGCCAGCGCGGGCACCGGCTCCAGTTTTTCGCTTCCTCCATGCAAGAACAGGTTTTTGAATTCCAGTTTCAAGTCATCCTGAATTTGCATTGCCAGCTTCTCTTTCGGAAACGCTTCAACGCTTTGACGCATGATGGCAAAGGCCTCTTGGTATCGCTTTTCCTGAACATAAAGGCTGGCCAGGGCACGTATGGTTCGAAGCTCAATATCATCCCCGCGCCAGAACAGCTGGAGCCGTTCAAGAATCATAATGGCTTCTTTGTTGTTAATTGCTCCGGACTTCAAATCGAGAAACGTGCCCATCAGTCTGGCCTCGGCGGCAATCGACTCATATCCGCTGTATTCGGCGGCTTTGAGAGACTCCCTCGCCTCCTCGCTGCGACCAAGCAGATTCAGATAATTCCCCGCATGCAGATCGGCCTCGGCCTTGATCCGGCCGGACATTGCGGAACTTGGAATCGCATTCAATTCCTCCGCAACCCGGCTCAATTTTTTAATTTCCAGCGCCGCGCGAACCGCTGCCAGACGGAACCTCGCCTGCATATTCAGTTCGTACGCACGGATTGCATCCATACCATCCTTGAAATGACCCAGCGCTGCGTCCCAGCGCTGTGCCTTGGTTGCGATCAGGCCACGCCATAACGACGCATCGGTATCATTTGCAAGAGCATGAACCCCGAGCTCCTTCTCGGCCTCATCAAGGCGTCCCAGCAACGCAAGCATCGCACCGCGAAGAGTATTGTAGGAAGGATCGGTAGCCACATCTTCATCCACATTCTTCATACGGTTCATCAGACCAAGCGCTTCGACATGAAGTTCGTTGGCTGCATAAATAGTGGCGAGATCGAACCGCTTAGCGTTCATCTGTTCGCGTGGCGCCTCAGCGATTATCCGCTGCAATTCGTGGATTTTGTCGGAGAGTTCTTTCGGTGAATTAATGTGCCATTTTTTAAAATCGATAAATCCGATACGCGCTGAATTTCGCAGAGATTTTTTACCAGCTAAATACTGGCTGGCGTTTCCGGCTGACAAGAGCAGGCCGTCACGGCGGGTAATCAAAACCTCATCCAGATGCAGCCTGACCGCTACATCGTCGGACTTTGGACGGATCGCAATGCCATGAGCCGTGGAAAATGCCGAGAAATCGACCATTTCCTGGGGTTTTGCAACATTGCGTTGTGGCGGAAACGCCGTCACCACAGCCAGGCGGTCGCCAATCTCGGGATCAGTCAGCCAATGCACACGGCCGTTATCCTTCAGTCTCACCTTGATTATTGAACGTCTGTCGTCCCTCAGGGCGCGGACAAGTTTGAGTGGATTTGTCGCTCCTCCCACCATATCTCCGACAGTCAGGTTCCAGCCGTTATTCGCATAAGATACATGCACCAACTGAGGTTCCTTCAGCTGGATACGGACATATTGCGCTTTGCCAAACTGAAGGGTCTTGATGTTTTCCACACCCTCGCCGGCGGCGCGGCGCAGGCCGGCCATATCCAGTTTGGCGTCACTGTCGAATACCGCCCAGACGCTTCTCCCGCGCCTGAAAATTGCAGCCGCCACGGGTTCGGTAAACTGAAAGGTGAAATTCAACCCGGCGGCGCTCTCCACCACCAGCGCTTCGGTCTTTATTGCCGGTGATGGTCCACCAGACTTGACCATAGCGTCCATGCTCAAAGGCGGCGCCGGTTTAACTCCCTTCCCGGTTTTCATTGCGGATGGCGCGGGTTTTTCTGACCCGGCCATCTGCGCCTTGGCTTTGGTTTCGCCAGCTACAGTCTCTATGTCAGTTAACTTTTCCTGCTTCTGCCCAAACGCCTCTACATTGGAAATATCCGGCTCACCCGTGCCGGTTGGGACAAACGATTTTTCTGATAGAATGGCCGGATCGATGTCTTTTGAAACAACCTTTACCTCACTCGCTTGAGAAGACATTGCAGTATCGACTTCTTCGCGCTTGCCCGCTGAACTGAAAACATATTTGCCTTTCGCCATCTTTGCCGCGCCTTCTACGGCGGCCTTTTTCTTGGCGTCAACCTCATCCGCCACTGCGGCCGCAGAAGCAACCACCAGCGCATCGGGACCCGTCAGGTCGAGGACATAATTCATACCCTCTCTGAACCCCCGGACATCCACGTCCTCATCAACC